>OLNQ01003472.1_pt1 | contig 12721 bp, 8 predicted proteins | sample 1672821 | NCBI WGS metagenome assembly OLNQ01 (sample SAMEA3136727, study PRJEB25190) | human gut metagenome | biome: human gut; feature: human-associated habitat; material: faeces | place: Austria | collected 2013 | reverse complement strand
CGGTTCCCCAGTGTTTTCTTTTGCTCTTGTCAACTTTCCGTAATTTAATTCACGTCTTCTAAGAGTTTCGCAATTATCTATTATAAGTGTCTATTATAATACAAGAATTCCCAGATGCTCGAACAGAATTTTCAAGCCGATAAGGATTAAGATCATACCTCCGGCGATCTCTGCCTTTTTCTGGTATCTGCTTCCGAACATATTCCCGACAACAACACCGACAATGGATAGCACGAAGGTTGTCAGACCAATGATCGTGATACATTTCACGATCGGATAATTCAAAAACGCAAACGTGATACCAACTGCAAGCGCATCTATACTGGTTGCGATTGCAAGTAGGAACATTTCCTTTAGATCAAGAGGTGGATCCAGTTCCTTCACTGTTTCATCTTCTTCTAGTCTGTATCCTTCGACCACCATTTTGCCACCGATGAGTGCCAGTAAGATGAATGCGATCCAATGGTCAATTCTGGTAATGTAACTTTCAAACTGTGTTCCGAGCGCCCATCCGATGAATGGCATTAGTGCCTGAAATCCTCCGAAAAATAATCCGATCACAACTGCCTGTTTCTTGTTTACCTTGCGCATGGCAAGACCCTTACAGACGGCTACCGCAAATGCGTCCATGGATAAACCGACTCCGATCAATAACAACTCGATCACGAATGCCATATTTTTTCTCCTTTTCCCAGCCGCATAAAAAGACAAATAAAAAAGACTCCACGTATACCTGCCGGTATAGTATTACCGGAACAGGCATACATGAGTCTCATTCTTTAAGATTTGCCAGGTTATAAAACCGGGTTTGTTGACAAATCACGTCTTCACGCGAACTACTCCCTCACGGAATTTATTCTTTTGTATGGAAAAACTATATTTTCCAACTGCTGTTGTACAAATATATAGCATTCAAATGTGTTTGTCAATGTATTTTGCGAATTTTTATCAATTATCCTTATCTATCTACCTTATTTACAATAACAGCATCGCCCATTATTACCTTCGTAATTATTAATTATATTTTTAATAATTCCTGCTTTGTTTTCTGCAATTAACTTTTTTCTTGCAATATATAGATTCTTGACTCAAAATCCGTACATGGCTTTGTATCTCCTGAAACCTGACCAGCTGTCACATCTGTTGTAATAAGTCCTAAATTCATCAACTCGTCCCCATAGCTCTCTGTATTTGCTAACACGTTCTTATAAAGTTTATCTGGATCGAGTCCCTGCAATTTTATTCTGCTGTATGGCATATTTACGCCATTTAATACACGATAATATCCTACTAACGCTGATGTTTTTTCTTCATTAACTACCATCCAAATAGTTTCATTTCCCTCAAAGGGACTTTTTAATCTGTAAAATGTTCCAAATTGTAGCATTTGACGATACTTTTTCATAAATAAGATTTGTGTCTTTACCTCTTCAATTTCAGAATCAGATAATTTATTCAAATCCAACTCATAACCAAATGTACCAAAATAAGCTGCATTTGCTCTTGTATGCAATGGTGTATTTCGAAAAACTTGATGATTCGGTATTATAGAAACATGACTTCCCATACTGCTAATCGGATAACACATCGAGGTTCCATATTGAATTTTCAACCTTTCAATCGCATCAGAATCATCACTGGTCCATCCTTGCGGTGCATAATAAAGCATTCCAGGATCAAAGCGTCCACCGCCACTCGCACAGGACTCAAATAGAACTTTGGGGAATTCTGATGTCAGTCTTTCATATAAGTCATACACTCCCAGTATATATCGATGGAAAATTTCGCCTTGTCGTTCCGCAGGATAGGCAATGCTATAACATTCTGTAATACTCCTATTCATATCCCATTTTATATACGAAATTTTTGCTTCTGAAAGAATCTTGGCAATCATTGTATAAATATAATCAACAATCTCTCTTCTTGAAAAATCTAGTACATATTGATAACGCCCATGTGAATCCGTTCTTCCCGGGGTTTGTAAAATCCAATCTGGATGTTGACGATACAAATTCGAATCCTTATTTATCATCTCCGGTTCTATCCATAAACCAAATTGCATGCCAAGTTCTTCTATACGCTCTGCCAAACCTTCAATTCCATTTGGAAGTAACTTTTTGTTTACTATCCAATCCCCTAATCCTGCACGGTCGCTTCTACGATTTCCAAACCATCCATCATCAAGCACAAATAATTCAATACCACATTCCTTTGCTTTCTTTGCAATTTTTACCAAACGATCTTCTGTAAAATCAAAATATGTTGCTTCCCAATTATTATTCAATATTGGTCTGCTACGATCACGCCAATATCCCCGTGCAAGACGTTTTGCATATAACTTATGAAATGTCTGGCTCATCTCATTAAGTCCGTTATCTGAATAAACCATCACCGCTTCTGGTGTCTGAAAACTTTCTCCGGGTTCCAGTTCCCAATCAAATCCATCTGGATTAATTCCTACTGTAATTCGTGTTATATCATGTGTATCCACTTCTGCTTGAATTCTAAAATTCCCACTATAAATAAAACTAAATCCGATTGCTTCTCCCATAACTTCATCTGTGTTTTTTCTTTTAAGAACCATAAACGGATTTTGTTCATGCGAAGAATGCCCACGCATACTATCAATCGCTGTAATCCCCTGTTCCAGAGCCCTCACCTTCACATGCCGCTCTCTAGCCCATGCACCAGATAATTGCATCCAAATATAATCTTTATCCGGAAGATCCAGATTCAGACTCATTGCTGTAAGTAAATGTAACGGCATTTTTCCTGCATTTTTTATGCAAACACTTCTTGCAATCGCTCCATATTCAGAAAAGATAGTATAAAGCAGCTCCAGTATAATTCCTGTAAGAGAATCTTTCAAATAAATCCTGAGTGACACCGCTTCTTCCTCAGATTCTGCATAAATGGCAGGAAGTCCCTGAAGCTTCGGCTTTCCCATTGTAATCTCATAACCGGTATATTTAAATTCTGAAATTCTGCTTCCATTTTTCTGTAATAATTCAATTGCAGGATGACGATAATCTGTTGTTCCATATACCGGATATTCCTGCCGAATATGCTCCAGTGAAAAACTTTTGTCCCATTCATATATATACGAAGTCATCGGACGTTCTATTTTCTCTACCAGATAAGAAAAATCTTCCTTATCATGAATTTTCTTTCCAAAATAAATCTGCCCCATGTGTCCGTTTTCCAACACACACATAATGTAACTTATTTTTTCATTATATAAATGAAATGTCTTTGTCTTGTCGTGAAACACAATATTTCTCATATACATATTCCCTTATTATTAGTATTTTACTTGCCGTACACTTTTTCTGTATATTCTATATCTTTTCAGTTTCATTTCATCTCATAAGTGCTATATTCTTCAAAATCAATGACTAATCTACTAATTCTTGCTTCTTCAGCTGCAAGCGCCATCAGATGACTCGCCACAGAAACTGATGCATCCGTTTTTCCCGTTTTTCCTTCTCCAACCATACGAACAAACTCTCGCATCATGCTCATATCACTTCCGCTATGTCCCTTTGAAGGCGTATGAAGTTGAATCAAATCATTTGTTCCACTTACAAAATCTATGATTTCTATTGTTCCTGACTCCATATCACCTTTTAATTCACCCTTAGTGCCCATAATTCGAATTCTTCTTGCGCACTGATTTGTAAATGCTGTCATTAAAAATGAAGCTGTAACTTGATTTTCAAATTCTATGTCCACTGTCTGATGATCTACAACTGTATTATCCGAATGAAATACACACCTTCCATACGGACCTTTCTTTAACGCTTCCAGAACATGCACAGAATCTGCCTGATCAGTTACTGCATATACAAGACCATCTTCCACAGCTTTTGGATGTTCCAGATAAAAACGCGGTGCATAGAATGGGCACTGATCTCTGTGTTCACATCCGTCCATACAATATTTCGGCGCACCTGTCGGAGCATTTTCTTCCGTAAAATATGTAAGTTCTCCAAAGGAACTGATTTTTTTGCATTTACTATCCGCCAACCATAACATAATATCCATATCATGACAGCATTTCTGCAATATCATCGGACTGGATTCTTCTTTGTTTCTCCAATTTCCTCTTACAAAACTGTGCGCATGGTGCCAATATCCAACTTCCTCGATATGCTGAATCGACATCATCCTTCCAATTCTTCCCTCTTCCAGAATTTCTTTTATTTTAGAGAAAAATGGAGAATATCTAAGGACATGACATACAGATAATATTCGATCATATTTCTTTGCCATTGCTCCCATTTTTATAATTTCTTCTTTGTCTGGTGACATCGGCTTTTCGCAAAGAACATGATATCCTTTTTGCATTGCCATAGTAACTGGTTCACAGTGCATTTTGTCCTGTGTACAGATCATAGCGCAATCTGCCATTTTATCCTGTTGTAATAATTCTTCATAGGATTCATATTGTAGTTCCTTTGGAATATTATGCTTTGCCGCAAAAAGTTTCCTGCGTTCCTGATCCGGTTCTGCTACAGCTATCACTTTAAATTCATCTGGGTGATCCAGTGCATACTGCGAGTATACATAACCACCCCTCAATCCTGCCCCGATTAAAATACTGGTTATCTGTTTCATCGTTTTTCTTCCTTTCTCAATTCCTAAGTTGAATTTTTAATACAGTGTCCCTTTCATCTGGCAATGGATATGTAAACACAGGATCTTCTCCGAATGATACGAATGCAACATCCGTATAAAGAGCTGTATTCCATGCTTCACCTCTCTTTACCTCACTTCCATCCGCTAAATATGTAATTTCAGCCAGCTGTTCAGGACTAATGCCATAAAGTGGAAGAGCTCCCAAAGGAGTTTCATAAACATGTGCATAAATCACATTATCTTTTTGTGTATACCTTCCCCAATCTGGTTTTTCAAAATTTGATATTCCACAACCATAGATACTCTCTTTATTTTTACTCATCCAGTTTCCAACTTCTCTTAAAATTTCAACACTTTCTTGTGGAATGTTCCCCTTTGCATCAGGTCCTACATTCAAAATCATATTTCCACCCTTGCTGACACACTCTACCAACTTTCTTACCAGCATCTCAGGTGTTTTATATTGATGATCAAAATTGCAATATCCCCAATGATTGTTCATTGTTGCACATAATTCCCATGGAATAGGCTCACCATTAACATCACAAACTCCTTTCGGAGGAATAATCTGTTCAGGACTTGCGAAGTCTCCACTATAAATTAAAGGATGTTCTGTTGCAATGCTTCCATGGTTATCTCCTGCGCCTTCCAAACGGTTATCAATAATCACATCTGGCTGATAATGACGTACCATTTTAATTAAGTCTGTTGCTTTCCATTTTTCTCCTGTCATATCATCATAAGAGAAGTCAAACCAAAGCAAATCCAATTTCCCATAATTTGTCACCAGTTCTTTTACCTGACCATGCATGTAATCTAAATATCGATCAAAATCAATTTTTTCATCTTTATAGGCTACATTGTTTCTCATTGGATGCTGGCGGTCTCCATACTTTGGAAAATCTGGATGATGCCAGTCAATAATTGAAAAATAGAGTCCTACCTTTAATCCTTCTTCTCTACATGCATCTACGAATTCTCTTACCAGATCTCGTCCTGCCTTTGTATTTGTCGCTTTATAGTCCGTTAATTTTGAATCAAATAAACAGAAACCATCGTGATGTTTCGCCGTTAAAACTACATATTTCATTCCCGCTTCTTTTGCTAATCGAACCCATGTTTTTGGATTATAATCCACCGGATCAAATTGTTCGAAATATTTCCTATATTCCTCTATTGTCATTTCTTTTTGAGACATAACCCATTCGCCACAAGCAGGAATTGAATATAATCCCCAATGTATAAACATTCCAAATCTCGCATCCATAAACCATTTTGTTCGTTCTTTTATTTCCCGATTCATATTGTTAATCTCCCTTTTTCTACGATTCTTCTACTATTATCCTTTCACTGCACCACCTGATAATGCTTCAATAAAGAACTTACTGAAAACACAATACAATATTACTGGTGGAAGAATTATGACAACCATCGCAGAAAACAATCCGTTATAATTCGTATTAAATGCCGTTGTAAATGTTGAAAGTAATGCCGGGACTGTCAATTTTTCTCGCGTGATTAATACAAGTGAAGCCCAATAATATTCATTCCAGTTATTTAAAAAAGCCAAAACTGCTGCTGTCATAATTCCCGGACGTGCAATCGGGAAAATAACTTTTACCCATGTCTGTACATAGCCACACCCATCAATTCTTGCAGCCTCCTCTAATTCTCTTGGAATATTATCATAATAATTTTTTATAACAAAAAAACTAACTGCGATTCCACTACAAGAATAAATAAGAATTAATGCGGCTCTTGTATCATACAAATGTAAGTTATTGATTAAATTATATACAGGGTAAGTCAAAGCAGTCGCTGGTATAAACATTGTTGAATATAAAAGGATATTTACCAGTTTTTTCCCTTTAAACTCCATTCTTGCAACTACATAAGCAGACATAGAAATCATAACCACACTAATTAATACCGATATTCCTGCAACAATTAAACTATTTCCAAAATAACGAAATACATGAAGATCTTTAAAAGTAGAAATATATCCATCTAAACAAATCGACTCCGGCAACTGAAACCCAGGTCTCGCCATCGGATCTTTCTTTAAGCTCGATAACACAAGCCAAATCAGCGGAACCAAGGAGACAATTAGTGCCCACGCCAAACATATATATGTTACAATTTTGGTTCCTGTTGGCAAATTATTTACAGTTTTTCTATGTAGAGATTTTTTCATAACGCTTCTTCCTTCCTAATGTTTCTCTTTTTTTAATGAAACACTATATACAAAATTAATTATCAGAATAATAACCAGTCCTGCTAAAATCTGTATCAAAGCAACAGCATTTGCACGTCCGAATTGAGTTCGTGGGCTTGTAATTGCTAATTCGCGAATCACATAACTGATACTATATGTTCCTGCTGCTCCTTTTGTCAGGAAATATACCTCATTATAAAGAAGGAAACCAGCCGTTGCTGCAAGAATAGACACAGTTTTTAATGTTCCTTTTATCATTGGAATCGTAATAAACCAATCCTGCTTTAATCCGCTAGCTCCATCTAACATTGCTGCCTCTCTTACTTCTTCCGGAACTGCCATAATATTTCCAAGTATCATTAATGTTGTAGTTCCAGTAAAAAAAATATAAGCACATGTCATAGCTATAAATGCCGGTCCTTTTAATAAAAGGATATTATCTGTAAAATTCTTATTAAACAATCTGATTATCGGATTGATAATTCCATAAGATGGATTATATAACTGTAAAAATATCACTCCCATTGCTGCTGTAGAGATCATATTAGGAATAATATAAACGTTCCGTACAAACTTAATTCCCTTTATTTTTCTTGACAAAGCCAGAGCTATTAATGTAGCAACTGGAATCTGAACAACTGCACCAAGAATTGCCCATGTAGTAGAGTTCTTAAGTGCTTCCCAGAAAAATGGATATTTTTTAAAAATGTACTCATAATTATTCCATAAATCTTGAAATCCAAAGAATTCTGGAGACGTGATATTACTATAATCCCACTTACAAAAAGACGTAACGAATACTGTAATTATTGGATACAGATAAAAAATACAAAACGCTATAATTGTTGGTGTCAAAAAAGCAATAATAAAACCTGTACGCTTTATTCCTAATTTATTTTTTTTCTTCTTACAAATATTATCTTTCAACTCGGTCCCTCCGATAAAAAGGGGAAGGGATATTCTCTCCCCTCCCTCATATCAACATCTAAATCAATTTTAATTAACCAATCAATGCAAGTAATTCTTTCTGAAGCGATTCGAATCTTGCATCAATGTCTGTTCCTTCAACTGCACACTCCATCAACGCATTAATAATTGCTTTATTAACATCTGATCCCCAAGTATAATTCATATTAATTACAACTGTATCCGCTGAGTTGACCTGTGAGCACGCCTCCGCAAGTTTTATTGTTGCAGCATCCCCACTTGTTTCTGCAAGTGCATTAAGATCAACTGTTGTATTACATGGATTTGCTTGAACTTCAGTAAAAATCTTTTCCTGTACTTCCTTACTAGTCATATATTTAATAAACTCAAGTGCAAGTTCTGTCTTCTCTTCGCTCATATTGTTTGCTACTGCAAGACCACCACCTGCTGATGCAATCGCAACATTGCCTGGGAATAACGCTGGTTCAATAGAATCAACCAGTGATGCATCAATTCCACTTGCATTCCATACACCATTAAAAAGTACTCCAACTTTTCCATTTGTGTTAAATTCAGCCATTAAATTTCCATTATCATCTGTTGTATGCTGAGATCCATTTGCCTGATCTAATTTTGCTGCTGTTTTGAATGCATTAGCAAATTCATCTGAATTTATTGTTTCTTCTGTCAATTCAGATTCAACCATTTTCTTTCCTGCATCTGTAGACGCCATAATTGCATTTACAATATAGCTAGAACCCTGTCCCGCTATGTAGCCATAAGCGTCATCTCCCAGATCTGCAATCTTCGTCATTGCATCTCCAAATGTATTCCAATCTGTAAATGCATCTGTAGAAGTACCTGCTTTTTCAAAAATACTTGAATTATACCAAAGACCACGGCTTTCAATCTGATCATGCACTGCATAAATATGTCCATCCTGATCATGCTGTGTGTAATTAAGTCCTACTGCATCCTGCAAATTATTTTCATCGATATATGGTTTCAAGTCATAAACAAGATCCTGTGAGATTGCTGCCTGCGGTACTCCACCGCCACCAACATCTACCATATCCGGGAAAGAACCACCCGCAACCTGCGCACTTACAATATCATCTCTGTTTTCAACAGCAATCGGTTTAAAAGTTACATCTCCATCTGCATGTTCCTGCGCAAATTCGTCATAAATATCTCTCATTACCTGCGCCGCAGCCCACTCACTTTCATCCTGATAATATCCATGATAGAACTCCAGAACATTGTTACCACTAGATTCGCTCTTCTTCTCTCCTCCATCTTCTTTTACCGAGCTGCTACCACATCCAGCTAAAACAGATGCTCCCATTGCTGCTACTAACAATACACTAACTAATTTTTTTTTCATTTTTTCCTCCTTTTATATCGGTTGTATTTGTTAAGTGTATTCTACATTTATTTTTATTCATTTTGAATATATACGGTTGACTATAAACCGTATAATATTTACATATTGCCAAATCAAATACATAAAATATTTACCTTTTGTCAATTTTTTCGTATTTTTGTACAAAAAAAGTGCATGTCACCTCTATTTCCGAGTCAACATGCACATATTCTATTTTTATTTATTTTCTAAACCTTCTTCAAATTCCTGTATAGATAGAGTTCCTGTTAGTACATCAAAAATGGTTTTTATAAAATAATCCTTTTGTTCGGCTGACCAAATATTATTCGGAACCTCTATTTTTTCGTCTGTCTCAAGAACAAGTGTAGCCGCCTGATACAATCTGCTTTTACTCTCCTTATAAGATTCCAAAGATATATCTGGATTTGCCGGAATTTGCTCTGTCTTTTCAAGAATTTTCGTCTGAACCTTCTTGCTAAGCATGTACTTCAAAAATTTAACTGCTGCTTTTTCTTTTTCTTCATTCCCACTATTACCTAAAACGTACCCTAAACCAGAAGAAATACATGACATTGACTCTCCCCCGTCTGTTGGTAAGAGTGCATATTTAGCATCAATTTGCTTTGAAATCATCGGTGCTCCCCATACTCCATTAATATAAATTGCCAGTTTTCCTTCATTAAAAAGATGAGTCTCATCTCGATAACTATATTCAGCGTTTTCAGAAATAGCCGAATTATACATTCGTTTCATCCGATTTATTGCATTATTGAAAATTTCATCCTGAAATATAAGATTATGTCCTTCAAATCGAGAATCCTCACTTCCAGCTAACATGTGATCCATACAGTATAAATATCCTTCTGCCGTTGGTTGGAGTGCTTTTACTTCATTTTTTTCATTTAACGCCCACTCACTAATCTGATCACACATTGTTTGAAATTCATCCCAACTTTTTGGTACTTTCTCAATTCCTGCTGCCTTTAACTGATCGATTACCTGATGCACTTCTTCTTTTGTTGATGATACACAAGTAAGATGTGCAAGGCTTGGTACATTATATTTATCTTTGATATGTGATGCAATCTTTACAGTATTCTTACTGGTACCGCCGCCTGCACCATATGTAACACTCATATATGACGGTTTCAATTCTGCAATTGCTTCTGTCGCCTTTAATACTCCTTCATATGCTGCATCTGTCTTCGGAGGAAATACCTCAAAAGAAAGATGCGGTGTCTTTTCTACTAATATATCACTGATTTTCATATTTTTTCTGTCATTCTCCTTTAGTCTGTTTTTACATTCCTTCGTATAATTCTTCGTACTGTTTTGCAGAATTCTTCCATGAGAAGTCTTTATTCATGGCACGTTCAACAATCTTGTTCCAGTCACGTTTCTTATCATAATAGATCTGTTCTGCATAACGTACAGTTGCCAGCATCTCATGTGCATTGTAGTTCATGAAACTGAATCCTGTACCAGTCTTTTCATACTCATTGTATGGTTCTACTGTATCTTTCAGACCGCCTGTCTCACGGACGATCGGAACTGTTCCGTAACGTAAACTCATCAACTGGCTGAGTCCGCATGGTTCAAACAGTGACGGCATAAGAAATGCATCACAGGACGCATAGATCTTATGAGACATTGCTTCTGAATAATAAATGTTTGCAGATACTTTTCCAGGATATTTCCATGCGAAATGGCGGAACATATTCTCATACTGTTCTTCTCCTGTACCAAGCGCTACGATCTGTACTGCATCCTGACACAGTTCATCCATTACATATGCAACAAGATCAAATCCCTTCTGATCTGTCAGTCTGGATACGATACCGATCATCATAGTTTTATGATTCTCTTCCAGACCAAGTTCCTTCTGAAGTGCGATCTTGTTCTTGATCTTCTCTTTACGGAAATTGCTGACATCATAATTTCTCTCGATCTTATTGTCTGTCAGTGGATTATAATCTTCATAATCAATTCCGTTCACAATTCCAGACAGGCAGTTTGCTCTTGCATTCATAAGACCGTCCAGTTTCTCGCCATAGAATGGTGTCTTAATTTCCTCTGCATAAGAGTTACTTACCGTCGTTACTCTGTCCGCATATACGATTCCACCTTTCAGGTAGTTTGCATCCTTGTATGCTTCCAACTTATCCGGTGCGAAATAATACTGTGGTAATCCGGTAATGTCTCTGACACGCTTCGGATCCCATGTTCCCTGGAACTTCAGGTTATGTATAGTCATCACCGTCTTGATTCCACGGTAAAATTCATTGCCATATCTGAAATTATCCAGATAGACCGGAACCAGTCCTGTCTGCCAGTCATGGCAGTGAATGATGTCTGGTCTGAAATCGATCAGTGGAAGTGCACTTAATACAGCTTTTGAGAAGAATGCGAATTTCTCAATATCCGCATACATATCACCGTATGGTGCATATCCGTTAAAGTAATATTCGTTATCTATAAAATAAAACTTAATTCCGTCGTATTCCATTTCAAGAACGCCAACATACTGTTTTCTCCAGTTCAAGTCCATATAAAAATGAGTATGATACTGAAGTTTTTCTTCCCATTCGTCTTTCATGCACATATACTTTGGAAGCATTACGCGCACATCGTATTTTTCTTTATCAAAATATTTCGGTAATGATCCGACAACATCGGCAAGTCCTCCTGTTTTGATAAATGGGACTGACTCAGATGCCGCAAATAATATTTTCTTCATTGCATTTCCCTCCCAACCTTAGAATACTTTATCATTATAACGTATTTTTATTCAGAATAAAAGGGTTGTTTAGCGGTTTTTATTTTCCAGTCGGATCGTATCTGCGATCAATGCTATAAATTCTGAATTTGTAGGTTTTCCCTTTCTATTACTTACTGTATATCCAAATAACTCATCCAGCGTATCAAGCTTTCCACGGCTCCATGCAACTTCGATTGCGTGACGAATTGCTCTTTCCACTCTGCTTGCCGTTGTCTGATGCATCTTGGCAATTGTAGGATACAAAACCTTCGTAATCGCATTCAACACATCCATATCATCCACTGCCATAATGATCGCATCCCGCAGATAATGATATCCTTTTATGTGCGCCGGTATTCCGATTTCATGGATCATATCCGTCACACGAGTCTCTAGATTATATTCTTGCTTTTTGGAAACTGCATTCCGGCTTTCGGATTCCGAACTGTTCTTTCTCTCCCCGTTTCCCGCATCTTTGATCCTGCTTAAGATCATATCATTGTGAAATGGTTTCATCACATAGTAACTTGCTCCTTTTCGGAAGGCATCTTCTGTAATTCTTTCCTGTCCGACAGCTGTCACGATAATAAATTCCGGTCGTTTGGTAATCTGCTCATCCATATTTACTTTTTCCATCACACTTAATCCATCCATCTTTGGCATGATCAGATCCAGTAATACAACATCCGGTTTCTTTTCTTTGATCAGATGATAGATATCTTCACCGTTATCAGCTTTTCCTATCAGATTCAAATCCTGGTCTTGCTCTATGATTTCACCCAGCATATTCAAAATTCTT
>OLNQ01003463.1_pt1 | contig 12749 bp, 10 predicted proteins | sample 1672821 | NCBI WGS metagenome assembly OLNQ01 (sample SAMEA3136727, study PRJEB25190) | human gut metagenome | biome: human gut; feature: human-associated habitat; material: faeces | place: Austria | collected 2013 | reverse complement strand
CATGATGGCTGCAAAAATAAGGAGGGCTTTCTTATGTCTTGGGGAACAAATGTACTGGTCGGCCAGTCCGGCGGGCCGACTGCTGTGATCAATTCCAGCCTGGCCGGTGTGTATGAAGCTGCCAAAGCTCTGGGTGCCGCCCATGTATACGGCATGGAATATGGCATTCAAGGGCTTTTGCAGGGCAAGATTGTGGACCTGGATGACCGCCTTGACGACAAGATGGAAATTGAGCTGCTCAAGCGCACGCCGTCCAGTTACCTGGGCAGCTGCCGGTTCAAGCTGCCCAACCCCGCCACGGACGAACGCCCCTTTGTACAGCTGTTTGAGCTGTTTGCCAAGTACTGCATTGGAGCCGTGTTCTACATTGGCGGCAATGATTCGATGGACACCATTGCCAAGCTTTCCGCTTACGGGGCTGCCAAGGGCAGCGAGATCCGCTTTATCGGCGTGCCCAAAACCATTGACAACGACCTGATGTACACCGACCACACCCCCGGTTACGGCAGCGCCGCCAAGTACATTGCCACCATCCTGAAAGAGGTCATCTGTGATTCCAGCGTGTATAACATCCGCAGCGTAACGGTGGCCGAGATCATGGGCCGCCATACCGGCTGGCTGGCCGGTGCCGCCAGCCTGGCTGCCGGGGCTGACTGCAACGGCCCGGACATCATTCTGCTGCCGGAACGCCCCTTTGACGAGAATGTGTTCCTGGAAAAAGTAGCCCAGCTGGAAAAAGACCGCCACAATGTCATCATTGCGGCCAGCGAGGGCGTAAAAAACAAGGACGGCGTTTTCCTGTGTGATTTGGTATCCACAGCAGGCCAGCTGGATGCTTTTGGCCATAAAGCCATTTTGTCCGGCACCAGCCGCTATCTGGCGGATTTGATCCATGTGCGTCTGGGCTGCAAGACCCGCGCGATCGAGTTCTCTACCCTGCAGCGCTGTGCCTCCCATCTGGCAAGCCGCACCGACATTACCGAGGCATACCAAGTGGGCGGTGCTTCGGTGGAAGCTGCTTACCGCGGCGAAACCGGTAAGATGTGCGCCATCCGCCGCATTTCGGATATGCCGTACCGCACCGAAACCGAGATGGTAGATGTGCAGAAGGTTGCCAACCTGGAAAAGCGCGTGCCGGATGACTGGATCAGCCCGGACGGCATGCATGTGACCGAAGCATTCCATCACTATGCCCGCCCCCTCATCCAGGCCGAGCTGACCCCCATCTACATCGACGGCGTGCCCCGCCATCTGCATCTGCATTGATTTACGGGGGTTTTTGTTCCTTCAAAGAAGGAAGCAGAAGCTTTAATAATATAACACAATAATATTATTTTCCATCAAGAAAGCAATGAATAATAAAAGGCGCATCGCAACCCCTTGGATAGGGTGTGCGGTGCGCTTTTGTGTTGTACTTTTATTTAGGCATGTAGGGTGGGATGCCCTCATCCCGTCCTTGAGGAACATAAATCATCCACCACATGCTAAAAAAGCTTCTGTAGGGAACAGTCTTGACCGTTCCGAAACCTTGTCCCGAATACCATTAACAAAATTCACCGCATAGGCTCATCCGCGGGACGATGCAAGCATCGTCCCCTACAAATGTTTGTAGATTTGCAGCAAATATTTACGTTTCTCGGCGGGGTCAGGTGCCCCCACCTTACCGGGCAAGTTGCCCTTCCCCCACAAAACCAAACACCCCCGTCCTTATTCCAGCTGTCACGCAGCCAAAACAAAGGCGGGGGTATTTTTTAATGCCAGAGGGTAAACAGCAGCGCCAGCAGGGCCAGCAGGCCAAGCAGGTAGACGCCACAAATCAGCAGGGTAGCTTTCAGCGCACCCAGGATCGCCCACAGGCGCTCCTTACCGGTCAGCTGGGGGTCTTCCTCCCAGGGACGGTCAGCAGCCTGTTGGGGCTGCTGCGCGGGGGTATGGCCCTGCTTGCGGCGGCGCGGCAGCCAGATACTGTCGTGCTCAATGCCACTCATATCGGCCACGGTGCGGCCGTCATCCTCAAAGGGTTCGTTATGCTTCATTTTTCGTACAGGTGGCACACAACATAGTGGCCGGGTTCCACCTCACGCTGCTGCGGCGCTTCGGTCTTGCAGCGCTCGGTCGCATAGGGGCAGCGGGTATGGAACTTGCAGCCCTTGGGCGGGTTGGCCGGGGACGGAATGGAGCCCTGCAGCACAATGCGCTCGCGGCGAATGGTCGGGTCCGGGATAGGAATGGCGCTGAACAGTGCCTTGGTGTAGGGATGCAGCGGATGGCTGAAGATATCCGGCGTTGCACCGTACTCCACCAGGTTGCCCAGGTACATAACGCCGACCGTATCCGAAATATGCTCAACAACAGAAAGATCGTGGGAGATGAACAGGTAGGTCAGGTTATATTTATCCTGCAATTCTTTCAGCAGATTGATGATCTGGGCCTGAATGGAAACGTCCAGTGCAGAGACCGGTTCGTCGCACACAACAAACTCCGGGTTCAGGGCCAGGGCGCGGGCAATGCAGATACGCTGGCGCTGGCCGCCGGAAAATTCGTGCGGATAGCGGGTTTTGTGGTAGGGCTGCAGGCCGCAGTTATCCATGACCTGGTCAATATAATCATTGAACTCTGCCTTGGGCACCAGGTTATGCTCGCGCACAGCCTCACCGATGATCTCACCAACCGGCAGACGCGGGGACAGGCTGGAGAACGGGTCCTGGAAGATGATCTGCATCTTGGTACGCAGGTTACGCAGCTCCCTGCCGGTCATATCGTACACTTCTTTGCCGTTGAACAGTACCTGACCGCCGGTCTTTTCGCCGGCAAGGCGCAGGATTGTACGGCCGGTGGTGGATTTGCCGCAGCCGGATTCGCCGACCAGACCCATGGTATGGCCGCGCTTGAGGTTGAAGGTAACGCCATCGACAGCCTTGACATGACCCACGGTCTGGGACATCAGGCCGCCCTTGATGGGGAAGTATTTTTTAAGCTGGTTGACCATCAGAATATACTGATCATCATAGGTGACGGGGGTATAGTCCAGCTTTTTTGCGCTTTCTGCCTGTGCCATCGTCACTCACCCGCCTTTCGATTATTTTCATAGTAGCGGTAGCAGCTGACCTTGTGCGTGGGGGACAGGCTGATCTCGCAGGGGTATTCACCATCGCAGCAGGGCAGAGCCATCTCGCAGCGATCCTTAAAGTAACAGTAGTTGGGCATATTGACCGGGTTGGGCACCTTGCCGGGGATGGAGTACAGTCGGTCCACCTTTTTGCCCACGATCGGTTTGGAAGCCATCAGGCCGATGGTATAGGGGTGAGCCGGGTTTGCGAAAATCTCCTGAGCGGTGCCCTTTTCCACCACGCGGCCTGCGTACATGACAACAACGTAATCTGCCATCTCGGCAATCACACCCAGGTCATGGGTGATCAGCATGATGGAGGAGTTAATGCGGTCCTTCAGGTTGCGCAGCAGGTCCAGGATCTGGGCCTGAATCGTCACGTCCAGTGCGGTGGTGGGTTCGTCGGCGATGATAACCTTGGGGTTGCAGGCCAATGCCATGGCGATCATGACACGCTGGCGCATACCGCCGGACAACTCATGCGGGTACATCTCATATACACCCTGGCTGTTGGCGATGCCAACCATCTCCAGCATTTCAACGGTGCGCTTTTTGATGTCCTCTTTGCTCTTGCCTTCGCCGTCATGCAGAGCAATGACTTCATCGATCTGAGCACCGATGCGGAACACCGGGTTCAGGCTGGTCATCGGCTCCTGGAAGATCATCGAAATATAGTTGCCGCGCAGGTGCTGCATGACCGTGCCGGGAGTTTTGGCAACATCATAGGCTTTGCCATTACCCAGGTTCAGGCGGATCTCGCCCTGAACGATCTGGCCCTGGGGGCGCTGCAGCAGCTGCATCAGCGAAAGGCTGGTAACGGATTTGCCGCAGCCGGATTCGCCCACAACGCCCACGGTTTTGCCCACGGGAACTTCAAACGAAACACCGTCCACGCTTTTTACCACGCCGGTATCGGTAAAGAAATAGGTGTGCAGGTTATCAAATTCAACAGCGTTTTCCGGGTTCTTCATCTGGGTCAGGTACTCAGATTCCGGCACATTCTTGCGCTTGCGCTGTTTTTCGTACTGGTCCGTAATGCGGCGGTTTTCTTTGGAGATACGCCGCGACTCCTTGGCGGAAAGGTAACCGTCCTGTTGTTTAGCCATCGTGTGTGTCTCCTTTCATCAGCGTTTCATCTTGGGGTCAAAGGCATCGCGCAGGCCATCGCCCACAAAGTTAAAGCCCAGAACCGTGATCAGCAGGCAGATGCCGGCCGGGACCCAGATGAACAGATAGTTGGTCATAACATAAGCGTTGTTGACATCGTTGATGATGTTGCCCCAGGATGCAAACGGGTACTTAACGCCCAGACCCAGGAAAGACAGGGTGGCTTCCGTCAGGATGGTGGAGCCAAGGCTCATGGTGCAGGTAACAATCAGCTGCGGGATAACGTTGGGGATCAGGTGGCGGAAGATGCGGTGCCATGCGCTGATACCGCAGGCTTCGGCTGCCGTCATGAACTCCTGCTCGCGCAGGGAGAGGATCTGGCCGCGGACCAGGCGGGCAATGCCGGGCCAGCCCAGGAAGCCGAGGATCAGCATCAGGTACATCATACGGGTCCAGGAATCAATGCGCATGGCGTCCATGGCAGCGCCCAGAATGATGATGATGGGCATGGAGGGCAGGCAATAGAACACGTCCACGATACGCATGATGAGGTTATCCACCCAGCCGCCGAAGTAGCCGGAGATACCGCCCATAACAATACCGATGGAGCCTTCGATCGCAACAACGATGAAGCCGATGATCAGGGAAACACGGCCGCCGTACATCAGGCGGGTCAGCATGTCCATACCGTTGGTATCGGTGCCCAGCCAGTGCTCCTTGTTGGGGCTTGCGTAACGGTCAAACACATAGGTTTCCGTCATCTGCTTCACGCTCCAAACGCCGGTGCTGGCATCGTACACGATGTCATACTCGGCTTCATTGCCGTCGGCATCGGTGTAGGTGAACTCGGTAATATTATCGTCAATGGCTTCTTCCAGGCGGTCGCGGAAGTCACGGCTGATGACCACGCTGGCATCGGCAGCGGAAACAACAAAGCGGCCGATATAGGCAACTTCGCTGCCGCTCTGGATAATATTGCCCTCAGCGTCCAGTTCATAATCCTGGCCATCGGCAGTAAAGGTGGTCTCCCCTGCTGCCTGGGCAGTCAGGGCGGCCAGCTTGGCATCAAAGCTCAGCTCGGCCACGCCGTCCGCTGCGGTGACCATATCCTTAGAGGCATAAGCCAGCACAGTGCGGCCCTGGCGGAAGACGTACAGGTCCTCGCTCAGGTTTTCCACTTCGTAATTGTTATCTTTATAGGTAAAGGTTTCTTCCCCCTTCTTGATGGCCTCGTTGCCCTTGCTCTGGGCAATGGAGCCGAACTCCTGGCCATCGGCAACAACAAAGCGCAGTTTATCGTTGCGGGTCACACCCACATACTCTTTGGACATCTGGGTGTAGGTGTAGAACTGCTGGTCCTGGCCGTAAGGGCTGACCACGCCGCCAATAAAGGAAAAGACGAACATGGCAAGCAGCATCGTCAGGCCCACAACGGCCAGACGGTTGCGGAAGAACCGCTTGGCAACCAGCGCGCCGGGCGAAAGCACCTTAACGCGGCGGTCGTCGTTCAGGGAGTACTGCTCCTTTTTGGGGGTGTTGTTCTGGGTATTCTCACTCATGGGTGCAGTCTCCTTTCTTTAAGAAATGCGCACGCGCGGGTCAACCACTGCGTACATGATATCAGTCAGCAGGTTGCTGACCAGGGTAAGCACCGCCATAAAGGACAGGTAGAACATGGTGAACGGGATATCGCCCGCAACCATGGACTGGTAAGAGATGTAGCCGATGCCGGGGATGGAGAACAGAGTCTCCGTGATCAAGGCACCGCTGAACAGGCCGGGCAGGGAACCGCCGATGATGGTAACCAGCGGAATCAGGGTGTTGCGGAATGCGTGCTTATAGATGACCACATGCTCCGAAAGGCCCTTGGCGCGGGCGGTACGGATACAGTCGGCGTTCAGCACTTCCAGCATGTTGGTGCGGGTGTAACGCATGGTAGAGCCGATGGAAACAATGACCAGCGTGACGATGGGCAGCACCAGATGGTTGGCGCGGTCACAGAACTGGCCCCACGAGCTGAGCTGGGCATAATCACGCCCGACCAGGCCGTACAGGTCAAACCAGCCAAGCTTGACAGAGAACAGCAGCTTGAGCAGCGTGGCAAAGAAGAAGCTGGGCAGAGAGATGCCCACCAGAGCCACAGCGGTGATGACGTAATCGGTACGGGAATACTGTTTGGTAGCAGCCAGGATGCCCAGGGGCACAGCGATGATCATGGACAACACAAAGGAGATGCCGCCCATGACAACAGACAGACCAATAACTTCCTGGAATTTTTGAACAACAGGGACGTTCCACTTCCAGCTGTCACCGAACTGACCGCGCACTGCGCTGGACAGCCAGGTCATGAAACCGGGCAGGATGCCCTTATCCAGACCATAAGCTGCGTTGAGCTGATCCAGCCATTCCTGATACGGTTTTGCGCCCGGTGCCTGGGACAGCTGCATGGCCATGTTCTCGGCAAAAGAGCTGGGCAGGCTGCGCATCATCACATAGATGATGAAGGTAACGCAAAACAGGATCACAAAAGAAAGCAGGATACGCTTGATGACGTAGTTTCGCACTTGAAAAATCGTTCCTTCCTTCGCGGGCAGGGAGGCCGCGTTTTTAATGGCTGCGCCGCATGGCTCCAAAATACACATGAGCCGGGGCCTTGTAGCTTCGCCTATGGTGTACCTAAAAAGTCGAAAATTTAGGGCAATACCGCATAATTCTAAGTGCCGATACGGCGAGCGAGGTGCGGCAGATGCTAAGCCAAAAGCGCAGATAATACTGGAGTCTTATCGAGCATTTTGGCAACGCAGATGCCGTGCCGCAGCCGCCGGAGCGGTGCTTAAGCCGTCAGGCGGGAATTGTGCGGTGTTGCCTTAGCCTGTTTCTACAAACACGGCCGAATTTTGCGTTAAAAAGCCTTGGAATCCACAAAGGATTCCTGCAGCTTTTTGCCTTAAATTCGCCTCATGTTTGCGAAACATCCGTCATTTTCTTTGTTTTCAGATACACCTCATTACTTTGATACCGAATATGGGCATCCCCCTCCCTCGGACAGAGGGAACTGTCCGGGGGAATGGGACGGCCACATTTGGGCTGCAAATGCTGCCGCCGTTTGTACTAACAGCAAGCAACCGCTCCCAGAACCAGTGCGGCACCAAGAGCGGCTGCTCACCATAAATTCAACAACAGGCTGCGCTGAAATTACTTCAGAGCGATCGTATTGATTTCAGACTGGTAAGTCCAGTACGGGGTCAGATCGTTGGGGATGGTAGCGGTGTCGATACGCTCGCTGGAGAAGATGGCGGATTCGCTGCGCTGGTAAACCGGCAGTTCAACGCCCCAATCCATGATGATCTCCATAGCTTCCTTGTACATGGCCTTACGGTCATCCTGATCGGTGGTCTGGCGGGCAGTCTCGATCAGCTCGTCCAGGTCAGCATCGTTGATCTGGTAGTAGTTGGTGGAACCCTTGCTGTCGTACAGCTGGTACATATCGGGGTCGTTGGTGGACTGCCATGCAGCAACCCAGCCATCGGCAACGCCGGACTGATAAGAGCTGTACAGGTCAGAAGCGTTTGCCAGGTCGTTGACGGTCAGGGTGAAGCCGATGGTCTTGAGGGCAGCGGCTGCATTGGTCAGAACCTGGAAAGAGGGGTGGTCGCCGTTGCCGGAAGCGCCGATGTTGACGGTGTATTCCATCTTGGCGCCAGCCGGAGCTGCGGTCAGCTGGCCGTTTTCAACGGTGTAGCCGGCTGCTTCGAAGTAGCCGAGGGCGGCCTGCAGAGCAGCAGCGTACTTGGTGTCGCCGCTCATATCGCTGGTGTAGATCTCGTTGCCGTCAACGTCGGTGGAGTAAGCGATCTTGTAGCCGTCGTCGGTAACGGAGGGTGCTGCCCAGGAGGTGTTGGAGATGGGGTAGTTGATAACGCTTGCGGTATCGCCGTAGTAAGAGTTGATGCCCTCATCACGGTAAGCGGCAATCACGGTCATGATAGCCTTGCGCAGGTTCTTGGATTCCTCAGAAGCGGGATCATTGCCGACCTTAACGTTGTTGGCGCTCAGGGCAATGTAGCCATAGCCGCGGTAGTCCATCAGACGGGTGGTGATGACAGAGCCGTCGAGGTCAGAATTACCACCATTGATGGTAGCGATCTGGTTGGCAGCTTCCAGAGAGTAAGAAGGATCGGAGATGTCGATGGTGCCGGCCTGAACACCGGTGATCTTATCGGCTTCCTGGGTTTCCTTCATGTTGACGTGCTTGGCAGCGGGCTCGCCTTGATAGTAGCTGGGGTTGGCATCCAGGTAGATGACGCCATCGCTGTACTTGTTGAAGGTGTAAGCGCCGGCACCCAAGGGGGTGCTGGTGACGGAACGAACCTTGCTCAGGTCGCCCTTCTTGAAGCCGTAGGAGTGGTTGTCGTAATCATACAGGCTGCGGTCGCCATAGTAATCCAGGGAGGCGATAGGCAGCTGCAGCTGGTAGATCATGGAGTTGGACAGCTCGGTGGTGGTGATGGTCATGCTGTAATCGCCGGTCTTGACAATGCCGGAAACGGTGTCAACGTCAGCGCCGGTGGCAACACCGGTGGTGGAGTAAGCATAAACATCAGCCGGAATCAGGTCAGACAGAGCAGAACCTGCGGTCTCAGCTTCCATGGAAGCAAAGTTCCAGTCATATTTTTCTGCGATAGCCAGGAAGAAATCCTTTGCGGTAGCGTCAGCGGCCAGGCCGTCAAAGCCCCAAGCGGAAGCAGCAGCGGCAACGTCGCCTTCGTCAGCGTAACCGGCAGCAACGCAGTTATCAACGATCTCCTGTGCAAATGCAGTGCCGCCTTCGTTAACAGCATCCCAGAAAGCCTTCTGCTGCTCAGCGGTGAACAGGCTGTTATCAGTGTTGTCCTCGCCTGCCTCAGCAATCAGCTTGGACAGGGTGGTCATGCTGCTGCGGTAATCATCCAGGCCGGCAATGGGCATGGAGTACAGGGTGGCGGAACCGTCATAGGTCGGGTCCATGTAAACATACAGGTTGAAGATGACGTCATCAATGGTGATGGGGGTGCCGTCAGCGAAGACCAGGTCATCGCGCATGTTGATGGCATAGGTAACGGTGCCGTCAGCATTCTCGGTCACTTCGCAGTCAGCGGGGCCATAGTAGGTGTAATCGGTGCCGTTGTACTCGCGGGTCTCACCCTCGATGCCCTTCAGGATCATTTCGCCCTTACGGTCAGCGCCCAGCAGGGCAATGTTGGTCAGGTCGATAACGTGCTGGTCAGCGGAAGAAGCGGCGAAGAACGGGCTGAACTTGCCCTCAAAGCCGGTATCTGCCAGAACCAGGGTGCCATCGCTGCTGCCGGTATCGGTAGCAGCGGCTTCGCTGGTAGCCTCGCCGGAAGCAACAGACTCAGCGCTGCTGGAAGCGGAAGAACCGCAGCCAGCCAGCAGGCCCGCAGCCATTGCAACAGCCATGGCCAGTGCAAGCACTTGCTTGGTGTTTTTCATGTTTGTATAACCTCCCAAATCATTTTGGTAATGGCGGCAATTTTAACACTACCAAAAGGAGTGTTAAATAAGAAAGGCTTAAGCCTTTCCGCATTTGCGGTGTTCCCTCACCGCAAACAAATGTCACCAATAACTATGTTATAATATCGTAATTTTCAATTTCTGTCAACCAAAAAACGCCGTTTTGGCAACATCTAAATAAAAGTCAGCAGGATAACCAAAACAGCACGCTGAATTTTGTAAAATTCTTCCGCGTCGCACTTTAGCGGGCTAAATTCTGCGTTATGGTGCAAGGTCTTTTACTCTTCGCGCCCGGAGTCGGATTCTTCGGTATAAACCGCCGCCCGGATGGTGTGCCCTGCGGCAAAAGCAGCCGCAGCAGCCGCAGCGGCCAGCGCTGCAAATAATACTGCATACCAGATAGCGCCTTGTCCGCCGTTCAAGAACACATCCATACACTCCCCTACTGCAGCCAGCGCGGCGAACACCCCGGTCAACAGGCAGCGCAGCGGCAGTTTGGCTACCGTTTCTTCATACACATAGCTGCGCAGGCGTGCCCCGCCGCGGCTCATGCGGGCCAGCGCCCACACCGCGCTGATGCCAGCCACCAGCGCCCCGGCATACGGCAGCAGTACATAAAACTGCTGCATGGCCCCCGGCGCGGGCACCATGCCCGCCGCCGCCAGCGCCGCCAGTGCCCCGCCGCACAGCGCCCACAGCAGGCCCCGCAGTTTGGCATACGGCATGCTGCCGGTATAGCGGCGGTAGCTGCCCTGGTACAGGTAGCTGCCGTTGACATCCCTGCGGAAGTCATTCAGGTATTCCCGCCCACGGCGGGTTTTCTTTTGCTGCATTATTCGATCCCCGTCAGGTCATAGCTGTCCAGCCACTGCTTGGCCGTTTCGCACACGCCGCGCAGGCAGCTTTCCTCAAACGGGCTGTCCAGTCCGGCGTTTTTCAGCAGCTCAGTAAACACGCGGCTGCCGCCCTGGCGGGTGTATGCCATGTAGTGCTCCCACGCGTTGGCGCGGTCCTTTTGCAGCATGGCCCAGAACTGCAGGCTGACGGTCTGTGCCAGGCAGTAGTCAATATAATAGAAGGGGCTTTCGTAAATATGCTTCTGGCGCTGCCAGCCCTCACCCTCGCTGTAGAACGGGATCTCACCGTCCAGCTTCATCCACGGCATATAAATGCCCAGCAGTTCTTTCCAGGCGGCGTGGCGCTCGGCAGGGGTCAGGTCCGGCTTTTCGTACACGATATGCTGGAAATGGTCCACCATGGTGCCATACGGGATAAAGGTCAGCGCACCGGCCAGGTGGCTGTACAGGAACTTGCGGGTATCCTTGCCAAAGAAGCCCTCCGCCCACGGCCAGGCAAAGAATTCCATCGACATGGAGTGGACTTCGCATCCTTCCATGCTGGGCCACACAGTGGAATACGGCACGCGGTCACGGTTGGTGTATGCGGCAAAGGCATGACCCGCTTCATGCGTGACCACCTCAACGTCATGCTGGGTGCCGTTGAAGTTGGCAAAAATGAACGGTACCTGATAATCCCACAGGCTGGTGCAGTAGCCGCCCGCCGCCTTGCCGGGGGTGGAAAGCACGTCCAGCAGCTCATTGTCCAGCATGGTGTTAAAGAAGATGCCGGTTTCGGGTGAAAGTTCCTCATAGAATTTTTTACCCTGGGCCAGAATGGCATCGGCATCGCCGCAGGGGGCGGGGTTGCCGGAACGGAACATCAGGGCATTATCGGCAAAGCTCATGGGGTACTGTTTGCCCAGGCGCTTGGCCTGCTCACGGTAGATGCTGTCCGCCAGCGGCACCAGATACTTGACCACGGCGGCACGGAACTTTTCTATATCCGCTTTGGTATAGCAGTTGCGGCCCATGCGGTAGTAGCCCAGGGTGGTGTAACCCTCGTATCCCAGCTTTTTGCCCATCTTATCCCGCAGGTGGGTCAGCTTGTCATAAATATCATCCAGCTGTTTCTGGTTGTCCTTATACCACTGGCCCTCGGCTTTCCAGGCGGCCAGGCGGCGGGCATCGTCCGGGTCATTCTTGAACGGGCTCAGCTGGGACAGAGTGTATATCCCGCCTTCAAACGGGATCTGTGCGCTGGCCAGCAGCTTGCCATACTGCTGGGTCAGCTCGTTTTCCTGCTGCAGTTCCTCCATGATATCGGGCGAGAATGCCTTACGCTCAATTTCGGCGTTCACAAACATCAGGTCGCCGTATTCTTCGGCAAAGTCTTTGCGGTAGGGGCTTGCCAGCATGGCGGCGGTCCAGGAATCCTGCCACTGCTGGATCTGCGGCATGGCACTGTTGGCAAATTCCATCTCTTCATCATAGAACTTATCCCGCGTATCAATGGTATGGCGCACGCTGGCCAGGGTGAACAGGGTATCCACATGCTTGTTCAGCACCTGCTCCTCCAAAAAAGCGGCGCGGGCAGCGGCATAGTCGGGGGCGTTCTGCAAACGCTCGGTCAGTGCGGCAAACTGTTCTTTCAGGGCGCTCATGTCCGGGCGCTCATAGGGCATTTCGGAAAATTTCATGGGTTCGTTCTCTCCTTATTCTACAGTTTTGTTCGTGACTTAGGGACATTATACCATGGTGCAAAAAATAAGACCAGCCCGAAAAAGGCTGGCCTTCCATGATTCTGTATGATTTTACATGCTATTCATAAACTATCGCACGCAGCGCCGGTGCGCTCTCCCCTGCCCCTTTGCCGTCAGCGCAGGGGTTGGCCCGCCTGCCATTCTGCCCGCCGGGCCTGATAAACCGCCAAGCGGCGGGCAGCAAGGGCATTTTTGCAGGCAGCTGCCCGGCGCTGCGCCTGCTGTTCAGTACGGGCAGCAGCGCGCTGCTGCGCGGTATTTTGTGCAAGCATCAGTTTCATGGTTTATGCCCTCCCTTGTGTGCTTCCAGCATACCACGGCGCGGTGTGGCACATCATACCGTATTTTTCCATTCAGGAAAAATTTTATTTTAGGCAATACCGCATAATTCTAAGTGCCGATACGGCGAGCGAGGTGCGG
>OLNQ01003448.1_pt1 | contig 12794 bp, 18 predicted proteins | sample 1672821 | NCBI WGS metagenome assembly OLNQ01 (sample SAMEA3136727, study PRJEB25190) | human gut metagenome | biome: human gut; feature: human-associated habitat; material: faeces | place: Austria | collected 2013 | reverse complement strand
CTCCATTTCTCCGTCACAGCTTCTGCTTTTATGCTCTCTGCTCCGTAAATATCTGTCTCCAATGTTCCATGCAGTTGTGTTTTTCTCTACTGATGCAACTGACTGATTTATTATTTTGTACTGAAATTTTACTTTTTTATATAATTTCTCTAATGCCTCTTCCTCATTCTCAAACGTCCATTCTGCCTTCATTCCTCTTTCATTATTTTGATAAACCTTCCATAATTTTTCATTATTATCAAAACCATATCCTATAACAAAATCTGCATCTGTAATTTGATTTAATACTATTTTCCACATGCCTATGTTATCTTTAAATGATAACATACTAGAAATTAATTCGTTTTTATCCACACTTAATTCTCCTTTAATATTCCTATTTTTTCTAATACATCTCCACCAAAAGGAGTAACAATTTGTCGCGCCTCTGCGCCAATATACTTTATTAATAATGCCAAAGCTTCTTTAGAATCTGGAGCGCAACTTCCCGCATATTTTACAAGCCGATCGGCTACTTTTCCAATTTCTTCATGTGAAATCAATTTTTTTAATATGGTGCAAATTTTGAACATAATTTTGGTGCAATATTACCTATTATTTTTCCTCCATTATCTTTTCTCTAATTCATCCAATGTATCCTGTATAAATGCAACTGCATCGACCATGTTAATGGATACACCAAATAATTGTTGATTCTGTTTATTCATAAAACCGTACCGCACACGATTTTGGTCTGTTGTAATTCGATCTATCTCCTGTCTGTTAATCGTCTTCCTTTTTCCAAAAAAATTACAAATGACAATTTCCTTTTCTCTCACTATGATCTTTTGCTCTCGGTACATGGAAAACCAGAAAAAAGAAATTATCAGCAGACAACTGGTACAGCAAGCCATATATATAAACGCTATATAACTCATTTCTAAAAAAATCAAAGTCAGTAAAAACACACAAACTGTCACACAATAAGTTACAATGCCTAAAATACAAATTCCTTTTTTTCTTCTCACAATATATTTTGAATCCTGTAATTTTTCGTTTTTCCTTTTAGAAAATCGAATTCCAAAACAAGCTACTATTATATGTACCATTCCATATATTAACCATATAACGCCCTTATTCATATTTCCTACAATTATTTCATTCCCAGCCTGAATCCAGCATCCAATTCCAACAATACTGGTAAACCATGACAAAAGCATAATACTTTTCCATGTCTGAATTAACTGTTTTTCAGCTTGTATATCCTTTTGTTCCATTATATTACCTCCAAAAATTCTCGTATCTGTGATACCAGCCAAATAGTCGGCGCAACTATCATAATGATTCCAAATAGAAACCAAAAAATTTTCTGCCCTTTTTTCTCTTGTATTTTGCATTCTGCCAGTGACTCAACTCCTGCACCAATAAATACAAAAAATATTTGGAAAACACCCCAAAAAAAACAGACAAAAAGCTTGTCTACTTTTAATACATACATTAGAAACATTGACAGTACAAATAAAATTTCGCAGCTTATGCATACAATCATTGACATAATTGTTGTCTCTCCGTAAATCGCGACTAGGAATAACAGTATATTGCTCAATTTTCCATTTACTTCTATTTTGGTAAATTGTCTGTCTTTATTTCTCAATCTAAATATTAAAATGAGCCCAATTGTTATTATTGTGAAAGTAATAATGCTCCTGTTCTCCATTCCTTATCTCCCCTCTTCTGTGGACACTCCTCTTCATTTGCATGGGCAAAAATATTTTTAATTGTAATTCCTCCAGTTGTTATTATAGTTTTACACGTTCCAATTTTAAAATTACTATTTAACATATTTTTATATGATCCATAAAAGCATTGTTTTACCGTTCCAGAACTACCTAATATTTGATTTCCATCAAACAATATAGATGTTACTGTTGTAGCCTTATAGCTACCATACTGTGCACCTTCAACAACCTGCTCTGCTACTGTTCCAGTAGCACTTATTCCTGCACCAACAACAGCTCCTGCAATTACCTCCGGCATCATATCTTCTGTCCTTTGTCCGGCTTCCGCCGCTTCCCAAGGCTTTGTAACAGTAAGATTATTCCAATAAAATCTACTCTAAATCATTATACCTATTTGATTTTTACTCGTAAATAACCCTTTTCTTTTATTACTCTCTCAACATCTTCACATTTTTTCATCATTCCCGTTTCAATATATATTTTTTTATCTGTCTGAATAAGAATCCTATTTGCCCCTCTTCCTATAGACTTATAGCACACAGTTTTAACATCTTCCCAAGAATATTTTTTTTCTATTCCAAAGATTGAACGATATATAATTTCATTCCATGTAAAAATAATTTGTTTATTGTACCAAAATAAAAGGAAATAACTTCCTTCTAAAACACATAATATTAAGCAGATACTGAATATGCCTTTAACTTCATATGTTGCCATTGAAATCAATATTTATTTTTGCATCTAAAGCACAACTTCTTGCATACTTAACAAGCCAATCTGCTATCTCCCCAATTTCTTCATGTGAAACTAAATTTCTTAAATATGGGGCAAATTTTGAAGATAATTTTGGTGCAAATGATATCCTTTTATCTTATTTGAGTATGATTATTAATTATTTGCCTTGTTTCTTCTCTTTAAAATGATCCGGTTCTGCTGCAACACAGGTTATAAGCAAAAAACCAATAAAGTTAAGTAAGCATGTCATACCTAAGATAATATACCACAAGCATCTTCCACTATTTTTTTGTCCTCCTGTCATTTCTACTAATATTGCTCCCCTGCGTCCAAAAAACATCCTCCCTGTTGAACATATAAAAATAATCAAAAATCCTAATATAGTACAACCCACATGTAACATTTCTTTTACAAATTTATTCTTCACAATAATCTTCCTTGTTGCATATAATCCTACAAGAAATTCAACTACAAGTGTCGCTACATAACCAGCAATACACATTTTTACTCTGCTCTCAACAGGTATATTTCCTTGTATCACTGTCTGCAACATAAGTCCCAAGGAAATTAATAAATAGATATACCCTAAATATTTTCTGGAATCATATTCTTTTTTGATTATAAATATAAATATTCCACCCCACATAAGTAACAATACACAGCCTGCAATTCTCGCTGTAAGTTTTAAATCGGCTCCCCGATAGTAGCTCTCATATGCACCACCTAAACATAATATCAAATACAAAAAACTCATTACGCCTGCCTGTTTTAATATTTCTTTATTCTTTTTCACCATTTTCTCCACTTACTAATCCATAAACAATATCTTTTATATCATCTCTTAGAGATTTTCCATTTCCATCTAAATCTGAATCATCTACATATGCTACAAATAACCCTATTCCAAATCCAACTATAGCACCAGCAATATTTCCAAGCCCCGGAACTGCACTGCCTGCAAGTGCTCCAGTTAATGTAGCAGACGCTGCTGAAGCCACTGCCGTAGCCGTATTTTTTCAGTTTTCTTTTTCCTCTCACGCAAAATGTAAAGTCTGTGTTTTCAAAATGTACGGCATTTTCATTTTTCACATTGCAATAAGGATCATCACCGAAATCTCCAATAAATATTGGCATTCTCTCTTTTAAACGATTGATATAATTCAAAGTATCCCGATTTGTGATTCCTATACAAATAAGTTCTGTTGGATTTAGCCCCTCTACAATTTCCCCTATAAAATCATTTATATTTCCTGCACAAAATACTATAACTCTGCCGGAGTTTCTTTCTTTTAAAACTTTATTAATTGTTTGCAATACCGGCTGTATAGGAATCTGTGTCTCAATATCACTGTGGTCATACCTCAGTGTATGATATCCTGCTCTTACAAAAAAGTCTGATATCTCATCATATTTTCCTATATGCCCCAGCAATCTCTTTTTCCTCTTGTTTTGATACCATACCCTTCCATTCAGATCACTTTTGTAATAATCCGGATGCATGAACACTATGGTTCCTTTAAAATTATTTTCTTTTTTTCGTTGTGAGTAACAAATCTTTACATTTTCTTCTGTTAAAAATTCTTCTTTTAAATCGAAACTCTCTCTTTGAACTGGCTTAGTTGTATTAGATATGCCTTTAAATGCAATGATGATAACCTCTAAGATCCATATAACAATCGTAATATCTAATGAAGTACTTACATAATTATGAACATTTTTATTATCCATTGTAAAATATTTTATCAGGAATAAACTACTTAATATGATATCTACACTAATGATTATCTTATATAATTTAGCCGCTTTCGGGGATAATGTCTCATATCGCATTATATAGATGCAGGCTCCAACTGAAAATATGTATAATTCTAACACCGTTATTAAATAATAAATTGTTTTTGCTGTCATACATATTATTCCCCACTTCCATTTTTTTCAGATAATTGTTGAGTTATAATAAACGTTAATACCTCGCTGTTTATATTAGATATTCCATCCGCCAATTGTATTTTTATATAACTTAATATTTCTTCACGAACAGACTCATTGTATAATATTCTACTTAAATCAGATCCAAGAATATTATTACTATTATTCAATAAGTTTGTCTGAGCATATTCCCTTCCCCTTTTATTATAATAATGGGTTTTACTGCTTCGGTTTCCGAATAGATGATGTTGTTCCAAGTTTCACATTCTCCACACACTTCAATATTTATTGCCCACTCCTTCTCCTTTTTTTATTAAACTCTGAATTAGGATTTTGTGAATTTCCAATTATACAAAAAACTGAAAATCCTCCTAAAATCATTGACATAACTAATACTATTCCCCACATAAGCTTTCCTCTTGACGCAGTTGACATTGTTTTCTGCATGAGTCTTCCGCCATGTCCTCCTCTGAAAACTCGTCCTAAAACAATCAGTACAGAAATGCTACATGTTGTAAATATAGCGGCAATTTTTCTTATCGCAATCCAAAATGGTTTATTTTTATTAACCTTTCCCTGTACGATTGGAATTAATATTCCAATTCCAATACTTATAGCATAAAGAATTCCTGTAACTATTCCTGTATTTTTCCCAAATAAAGAGCCATAAAGTAACATTGGCATCATCCATGAAATAGAGCAACCAAATAATAGCAATGATGAATACATTGATAATTCATCATCTTTTCTTACCAATTTTATAATTGTAAGTATCAATAATATACTAAAACAGCTTATATTTATGCATAAAATAATTTTTATTGGTTTACTTTCAATATAAGCAGCCATTAACTCTGCACCCAAGAAAAATATATCCATATAAATTACTATCATAAAACATTTTAAAATTTCCTTACTCTTTCTCATCATTTTTTTCTCCATCAAACAATCCAAATACAAAGTCCTTAATATCATCCCTTAATGATTTTCCATTTCTGCCAAGCCATTTTTTATTTTTCCTCCTGTAGTTCTTCTAAAATTTCCTACACTTACACCAGCTTCTGCGGCATTGATTTTGGTAGTTGGATTATCAATAATTGAACGTAGCCTGTAAAATCAAATAGCTAATATGCATTCTGCATCTGAAAAATACTTTTTCCAAAGTCATGTAATAAAATCGTTAAAAAACTCTATTGGTTTCACCTGCAATTTAAAGTGAACTTCTCCTTCTACTAATAATATTCTGATTATGATCTTTTCAACTGATACTACACATGATAATCCTCTAATCTATCTACTATCTGTATATGTGGATTTTTTTTTAATAATATATCCATAATTGATGATTTTTCTCTAAAAGAAAACAGATATTTTTTGTCTTTATTATATACATTAATGTATCTACCAAACTCTTTCACCATCTGTTCTCTTGTCGTGCCATACGGATATATCACCGGTTCCTCTCTTCCTCTTTCAACATAACCTATATCCTGATACATCATCCTAGTTTTTCTAAATAAATTATTTATTCTTCCGCTACAAACAATGCACATATCTTCTAACTGAATATAATATGCTTTTTTATAATTCTTTACTGCTATAGGAACTCCTGGGAAAAAAAGTAATCCTGCTAATACTAATAATATAGGTAATTGTTTTTCAGTTATAAATCCAATTACTGCCATAATACTCATCATCATTGCAAACGAAAGCCACAAATAGGTGGCTTTATATTGAAAAATAGTTTTATTATGATTTTTCTCATAAAATAAATAATGTTTCATTATTCTTTTTCCTCATCTTTTTTCATATCTCAATAAACTATGCCTTTTTACCCTTTTTAAACTGATCTGGTACAGCTATAACACATGTTATAAGCATGGAACTTATAAGAGTGAAAACCAATGTCAGTCCCAGAATACAATACCAAAAACCTATAGCACTATTTTTTTGTCCACCTGTCATTTCTATTAATATTGCTCCCCTGCGCCCCATGAAACGCCTTCCTACTGAACATAAAAATATAATGGAAAATCCTAATATCGCACATATGATATGCAGCATTTGTTTTATAACTTTGTTTTTCACAATAATTTTTCTCGATTCATATAACCCTAAAATAATTCCAAGTATCACTGAAAATACGTAGCCGATAGCACAAACTTTTATTCTTTTCTCAAACACTATGTTACCTTGTACCACTATCTGCAGCATAAGACCAGAGGAAATGAACAGATATAAAAAACCAAGATACATTCTCGGGTCATATTTTTTTTTATTATGCAAATAAATGTCCATAAACACACACAAAACAACACACATCCCGCTATTCGAGCTGTAAAATTCAAGTCTGCTCCTCGAAAATAACTCTCATATGCTCCACCCACGCACAACATCAAATACAAAAATCCCACTGTTCCTGCCTGTTTTAGTATCTCTTTATTCTTTTTCATCATTATCTCCTCTTATACACCCAATGTCATTTAGATAATGTTTTTTATGATGAAAACAGTATATCATATGCGTTCATGCATTGAAAATACTGTTCAGTTAAGAAATGCTGTATTTAATTCACAGAAATTATACAGAATCATACGGGCATTGATTTCTTATATGAGCATCAAACTTCTCGCTCTTTTTCAAGCTATTTGTAAGCTTTATTACCACCATTTATATGTTTTGGAATAATTAATCAACAATTCTGATTATATGTTTTATCTTTTACGCAAAATATGTTCCTTTCTGATGCGCTTGTCCAATAAATCATATGGCTGGTTGTTCGTCGAGACTTTTGCGATACACTTTCCTTTCACATAGAACTCAATTTTTTCACCGAACAATCCTTTTTTCAATCTCGTACTCTCAATTTCACTGATGTCAAATTTTTTCACGATCAGTCCGCGTCTGCGTGTCACTCTTGTTCCATTTACTGAAAATCTGTCAGTTATAAGGTCTATGAAAATAATCAAGGAAATGACAGCTAATACAAGCATCGGACGGAAGAATATTATATTTGTCTCATTCTGCTCGATCATCACCCATACCATCCAGCAGAAAAAGCCTACCGACATTGCGGAAACAGCTTTATAAACGCCCCTTGTTTTCAATGTAAATTTATCAACGGTCATTCCCGCTTTGTCGCATGGAATTTTCTTAGCTTGCAGCATTCCTGCTAATATTGCGCCATCTGACAGATTATTATCAATCCTGAAAAGCTTTTTCTTCCCGGAATAAAATTCATACCCACCATCTAATCTTTCCGTTATTCTTGTAATATCTGCAAATGTGTAATAATGCTTTATGCCTATGTAACTGCGATAGATGATTTTTTCGCCTTTTACCCAGATTTTCCAGACGTGCGTGCCTAACACCGAACATATAGCTAATAATTCTAAACATCCAAAAATACCTCCTGTAAACCAGTTCAACTGATCATCTACATAAGCTCCAATAAGACATATCAAAAAAAACAACAAACCTACATACATTATGAAAGCCAACGCAAACGGATACCCTATTTCAAAATCCTCAAATAAACTTTTGGGATTGTTTTCGTTATCCGAATTATAAAACTCCGGATATTTTTTCTCATTATACACATTCAGATAATGAATCACTACCGCTGCTGCCACCCACGGAGCTATAACTTTGATTAATGTTACCCAAAATGCTAACATGTTTTTCTCCTCCAATTTCTTATGTAAATGCGCATATAAATTGATTTACATGACCATCAATATCCACGGCATCCTTCAGATTACCAATATTATATTGCAATCACATTTTTGAAATATTGTAACTGTTCTTTACAATTTTCTTTTTACATCTTTCCAAAAAAATTTCTTTTACCCAATCCATACCATTCTATTGGTCAATTGAATCAGTAACTGTAGGATTTCAATCTGTTTCCATTCCATTACTCGTTTCTATATCATAAACAGGAAGCTCTTAACTTTCTATTCTTTTGATTTTTCTATGCTGCAATTTCAAACTCTTTATACACCGTTCTGTTACTGAAAATTACTTTATACTGATAACAGCTGAAAATATTATCCGTATCCATCCCTAATCCATATGCCTCATTCAGTGCAAGTACAAGATCATTCGCTGTTATTTTCTGTCCATGTTTCCACCTAAAACATACCTTTGATTCACTCATTAAATACTTTCTCAACTATTTCCTACGATTCTCGCACATATCCACAATACTTTCTTTAACCCAGTTCATCCCATTTTGGGTGTATCCACCAACTACCACACTCAGGCAATTTAGTCCCGAATTTAACGTTTTACACCTTTCAACCCCACAGCTCTCATGATTTTCTGACAAATAATGAAACCAGCGTCCACCAAGATATTTTACAAGCTGATTTCCGAGAAATGCGGCAATCTCCATCAGTTCCTCTTTTGCATCCTCGTAATCACCCTGCTTTAATATTGCTGTACGTTCTTCTATTACTTCAAACCACCGGTCGATATTCTCCTCATCAAATCCTGTTACCACAATGCCTGTCTTTTCTATAAATTTTTCGCATAATTCATCATGATGAAAATAAACTTCCCGGTACATTTCGGCAGTATCCGGTTCCTCCAGTCCCTTACTTAACTCAACTAATATTTTCATCCCCTTTTTTATGAGAACATCCTTCATCTCGCCCAACACCTGAATCAGTTCCTGTTCATTCCCATACTGCCAGTAACCACGTATCTGACCATTGGATACAATTCCATCCAGCATACTGGCTGATACCACATTGGTTCCAATTTTACTTGCATACTCCGAATTTTTTACATTTGTATATAACTCAAACGTTATCATGCTCTGGTCAAAACGATATGGATATATAGAGATTGTCTGAACTGCACCTTTCATATTTCGTTCAAATTTCCAGCTATCCCCCTGATATCCTTTGTATTCAAATTTAAAAGGCGCTAGTCCTTCTCCGATATATGTTCTGACAAGTTGTCCTCTGTTTATTTTGTCGTTCATTGTTATTCCTTTCTTATTTTAATATTTATTTACGCGGATTTTTTCTTCCCCCAATTTCAATACGAACTTAGGAATAGGGCATACTTTCAAAAGATGCATGGATGTTTTCCCCTTAAACGGATGCTTGAATACTCTTTCAAATTATATACTGCAGATCAACTTTCAGTTTATGACTTGCAAATAGATAAATGCCTGTCACTCCAACAGTAAATAGCAAATAAATAATAATTCCAATCAGCATTACAATATCTGTTTTATGTACATTCTTTCCAATCAATAAAACCTTTTTCAAACCCCGCGGAATATTTTTTACATTAGTTTTTGTATCACTGTCTTCGCTGTTAAATGCTTTTATACCAACACCTATCCCTATAAGTGCTATAATCATGAAAATGTATATAAAATTTGTCACTTTTTCTCTCCTGTTTCATATCATTGATAAATTCAACTACAACTTTTTCTTCCATTCCTTCTCCTTTATGTTTATTAATCACACTATTTTTTGTTCGTCCATTTCCATTAACATTATAGTTATATGCCATTACTATACCCTGAAATTTTCTATTTTCAAAAAATGTGTGATTACAATTATTTTTTCTGAATATTGTTCAAATATTTATACAGGTATTTAACAGGCTCTACATTAAAAATCTTATTTATCACATAACATAAGAAGATACACATTGGATCCAATACTAACATAAAGCATACAAACAATACTTTTTCCCCGAATACCATGTCATTATCTAATATCGCAGCTATTCCAAAAAACGTAAACCCTGCTGCAAATATAATTTCAACTATTATAAATAGTATTAAAAATATCTGGGCAAATGTAATTTTTCCCTTAATATTCAATTCTCCGTCCTTATGCTCTATACTCCATTTTGCAGTCGTTATATGCCGGTTCTCGGTTCCTTTCCATAAATATAGCATTTGCATATTATTTTTTGTTTTGCATACCATAAACCATTCTTTTGCCAATTGTACTTTACTGTCATTTTCCAGACTGTGTAATTCTATTTTTTGTTCTACTTTTCCTGCACTATCAACTGCCGTATTCCTTTTTTCCGTAGATACTTCTTCATCGGTGCGTGTCTCTTCTATCGTCTTTTCCGCCTTTTTTTCAGCCAACATTTTCTGTACATGTATTAACTCTTCTTTTGCCCGTGGTGTACCACATTCCAATTCAAATTTATTTTCACCCTTAAATCTGATCAAAATCCTGTCACTGTCATCTTCGACGATTTCTAAATCTTCTTTCTCCCCAAATCCTTCCTTCTGATACTTATGATATGTAACTACCCCATTATCGAAAATAAATAGTTTTTGATGTGTATACATTCCATTGATCAGTGCCAAAATATATTCAGCCCATGCAGAAATTTTCCATATTTTCTCAACCGCCTCCGTATAACCGCCGGTAAGAGAACCCACTAATACAAACAGACACACAGATGTTGCTAATGCCTGTACCAAAAGTAAAATCCAATATTCTCTTCCCCATAAATAGATTTCTGTACGCTTTCTTTTTATCTGCACCCTTTGGGTCAGGGCAAGTAACAATCTTCTTCCAGTAAGTACAAATAAGAAACATGCGACTGCTATCCAGATAAATGCAATTTCTTCCTGATGGTTTGACAATACCTCCCCTTGTATTCCAATAGATACTCCTGATAAAATTCTGGGTGTGTAAAGAATAACCGGCATATAGTACCCAGCCAGAATATAAATAAAAAATATCCCTAATATTCCAGCAAACCACTTAGAAAATATCCGGGTTCCTCTTGGCGATACCTCTACCTCTCTTTTGCTGTTTATATAAGTCTGAACCTCGAATACAACTCCGCCAAAAGCTTTACATAAGAGTATTATGCAAGCAATAAAACTAAACATTACCATACAGTAAAATACAAAACTATAATATACTACCATTTTTTTCACATTCATCATGGGCAATTGATGAAATATTCCCTCCTCAACTTCCTTTTATTTATTATGAAACATAGCATGACTACTTATTCACTTGCAGGACATCCTTCAAATATTTTTTTAGAAGCATAATCTGCTACAATATAAACACAACCTCCCGCAGAAAACCCTCCCAAATTTGAAAATGCTTGCCAAATATAGTACGACATTCCTGCTTTAACAGAGTCAATTCCATTTGCTAATCCAAGCTGATTATTTGCACCTCCCACCAAACCTTGTCCTATGCCAGTCATAGCCGATGTAAAAAGAATTTCCTCTTGTCTTTTATTTACACCATCATAATTATTTAATTCTTCAGTAATCATATTTCCAGCAAAACCACCAGCAAAATTTGCAATATAACCCATACCAGCTCCAGCTCCTGGAATTGCCGTCATGGCTCCCACAATTCCACCATTAACAGCACCTCCAACAACCCCATTAGCAAAACTTCCTCCTGTCATCATATTAGAAAGTCCACCCGATACTCCCCCTACAGTAGCTCCTACTGCAGTTCCTGCTAAAATAGCTCCTGCTACTCCACCTGTACACACTGATGCTACTGCTATTGCCGCAATTACAGTCACCGTTACAGCAATCTCTACTGCTTCCCTATGTTCTTTAACAAAATCAACTCCGGCATCTACTACATTTGATGCAGTTTCTTTGATTCCTTCTACAGCACTTTGTGCGGTATCTGAAACTGTCTCAGCAACCGAGGATAACGTACTTTTTATTCCCTCCCCGATATCTTTCAAGCTAGGCCACATACCATTCAAATCCACCAGATCCATTGGTCTGTTCCAGCAGTAATTGTAATGATTCATTGTGTACGGTACTGCAATATGTCCTTTTATGAAATCTTCACTGACAAATCTTCCAACTCCAGCATCATATCTTCTTGCCTGTGCAAAATACAGCCCTCCTGCACTATCCATCTGATACCCCGTAAAACCAAAGCTCTGTAATGAATCTTTGAAGATATCTTTTGCCGTTCGGATATCATTACCAAATTCATCAAATCCATAGGTTTCCTCACTTCTTCCTGCTTCATCTGCAAGCCGCATCGGACTTCCCAAATCATCCTGAAAATAAAAGTGCTCCCTTCCTTCTTCTTCCATTCCCATGACATTACCATCCCAGAAGTAGGTCTGCTCCACATTATTTTCTGTTTTCTGTAAAAGATTATGATACTGGCGGGTAAGATCAAGTGTATAGCGAATGGTCTGTTCCGGGGCTGCATCCCCTGCTGCAATGCTTTGCTCCATTCTATGTCCTAATCCGTTATACTGATATACTGCCTTTTTGATTTGTCCATCTGTCATTCCCATAGAGCTGTTCATCTGGTTAGCCGCATCGAATCCATATGCTCTCAAAACCTCTTCACCGCTTGTTACGGATAACAGATTTCCTCTGTGGTCATACGCATAATCTTTCGTTCCGTTTGCATT
>OLNQ01003431.1_pt1 | contig 12852 bp, 13 predicted proteins | sample 1672821 | NCBI WGS metagenome assembly OLNQ01 (sample SAMEA3136727, study PRJEB25190) | human gut metagenome | biome: human gut; feature: human-associated habitat; material: faeces | place: Austria | collected 2013 | reverse complement strand
TCTGTCTGTCTGTCTGTCTGTCTGTCTGTCTGTCTGTCTGTCTGTCTGTCTGTCATGATTGTCCTTTCCTCACCGATCACTGTCAAGTGCTTTTTATTTTCTTATAAACTTTTTTACCTTACCAAATATTTGATTCACAATCTCTAGCACCAGTGGCTCATGCGTAAGAATAAGAACCAAACCATAACTTCCGAAGAAAAGAATTGCGGACAGCAGCAACGTAAAGAAGGAATTCCATCCCAGCATTTTTACCCAGACAGAAGCCGCACATCCGATAGCCAATGCCACTACCATCTGTGGATACTGGATCTTGCTGTAAGCAGGTACAATTTCATTTTTCAATGCGCCGAATTGGACAATCCATACCACAATTTCAGCAATCAAAGTTCCTATTGCTGCACCTGCCGAAGCGAAACGCGGTATCAAAATGAAATTGATGATCAAATCAACTACCGCGCCCGCAATTTCAGAATAAAGAACGATTTTTTCCCTTCCCAATGGAACCAACATCTGGATTCCCATAACATTAGTCAATCCAATAAAGATAAGGGTCGGCATAATAATCTGCATCGGCAAGACTGCATTTCCATATGCGTCTCCCGACAAGAAGAAAATGCCTTCTTTTGCAAAGATTATAAAGTACAGCATCATTGGAAGTGCAATCAGGAATACAAAGTTAATTGCCTTATGCGCAATGCGATAGAATTCGTCAACCATCTTATGTTCGATATAGTAGGATGCTCTCGGAAGAAGAACCACACCAAGCGATGTAACAATGCTGACAAGAATCGTTTTGATTTTTACCGCAGCATTATAATAGCCAACATCGGCATCTGTTTTCATAAAGCCGAGCATAACTGTATCCAAATGCGTATAAATCGTTGTTGCACACGACATCGCAAAGAAAACAGCGATTGGCTTAAAGTGCCGCTTAAAGTGATATTTTCCTACGGGGCGCATCCCAATGAACTTATGTGCATTGATAAGGTTAAATACACTAGATCCCGACGCAGCAATCAAAGTGATTGCACCATAAACAACGTAATCTGCCTTCTGATGAACAAAAGCAAACATTGTTATAAGCGCAATAAATTTGAATACAATGGAGCGAATCGTTATGTATGTATACTGCTCCAAAGCCTTATACAACCACTCCATGCCAATGACATTAAAAATGATTGTCAAGCTCACAATCGCATACAATGTTCTTTCCGCCCTCAGACGAGGTACAAAAATCAAAGCGATTGCCAAGGCCGCATAGGAAACGATACTCATTACCAAATTGATAATAACAAGTTCCTGCGCTGTCCGGGTTAATTCTTCCTTATTGTCACGAACCTTTGCACACGCACGGATACCATAGGTAGGGATTCCCAACTGTGCAAACATCGCAAAATAAGAAATCAATGATGTTGCAAAAGATACCTTTCCCGTTCCTTCCGGCAACAAAATTCTGGAAACATACGGAAAAGTTATCAGCGGAAAAATGAATGATGACATCGTTAAGATGGCATTCATTATAAAGTTTAATTTCAATGATTTTTGTTTTTTTGCCATAGCTTTTATTCTCTCACCTCGACATCACATATTTTTGTTTCATAATCAAGTAATGCACAGAACATCGCCATAACAAAGAACTGATCATGTATATACCAGTGAATGTCAATATACATTGTTGCCACCTGATACAAAGGGAACAACAGATAGAAATAGTTATTCTTTTTTACAAATAAAGTCCATGCTTTCTTTAATATGCACCCCCATAATGCAACAACCCATAATACTCCAAAAAGGCCATACGAATACAGGATTGAAAAGATGCCTCCGTCTGCAAAAGCAAATACGCCCCAATTTATATGGACTCTATATGGCGTAGAAGCATATTCATATGCCATTGGCGAAGATACCCATCCAGCACCAAACAGCCATTTGGTTTCTGCATTTTCGAGAATAAAGTCGATCAAATAGTGTCGTACATCTAACGACGTATCTCCATTCAACAAGTATTCTATACTTTGCTGTAAAAATGGAGTATTCAGGTATACGATGTATGCTCCAATACATGCAACTAAAAACACTCCAATTTTCTTATATGAAACATTCTTCCACAACATAAAGCCAACCACTGTGGAAATCAATATTCCCATAAGCGTTGATCTAAACTGTTGTACAAACATCGCTTCAAACAGAACAGCAATCATCACAATAAGCGAAGCGACTCGCTTCTTTTTATTCAAGAAAAGATTCAATGCCCAAAAATATGCGAACACCATAAGAACAATAGGGAAATAGAATCTAATCGATCCCAATCTTTTTGTCATAGGTGCATATGTAAAAATTGTATCCGATTTAATGTATTGTGCGATTCCTATCATTAACTGAATTATCGCAATCATGATAAAGCTACGCAAGATTTTAACATATGCCTTATCACTTCGATTTAATACATATTGAAAGACAAAATAAGCAAAACCATATATCCACCACTGCATCTGCCGACGAAACGAAGTGATCAAACTTGCGTCACGATACAAAACAACCTCAACCGCAGCAGCAAGAAGTGAAAGTACAAATGGTGAAAGCATTAGTAGCGTAAAACCGCTTTTTTCAATTTTTAGACCATTTCCAACACAAATAGCATATCCCGCCAGCAACGCCAACATGATATACGCCATCAAATTGTAATTGTTGTTAACTGGAACCAAATATAATATATTCTGTCCTAAGACGTAAACCACCACAAGCAATGCTATTATTATATCTGGTTTATGAACTTTAACTTTCATGACTTTCCTCAGATAAATTCTTCAGCCTCGAATCAAAGGCGTTTCTATCGTATTTTCCAAATGTATACGCCGAAATTCCCTTTAGAATCACATTGACTTTTGGCATTCGATATTTAATGTTGGGTTTCACCAAAATACGAACACATTCCTTCAAGCCTTCTCGACGGAATCGAGCAGCAGAACTTTTCGATTCGTAAGTTTCCTTGTTAATCAGCATATTTCGATAAAAATAGAAATACATCTTGATTCTATTTTTGTTTTCTTCATCACGGATTGAAAGATTCTTCACATTGAATCGTTTGTGAAGAACGCTACTCTGTGCCGTAAAATATGCAGGCCCATAGTATTTTGTTAATCGTAAAGTATATTCAGTATCATCGCCCCAGATGAAATACCAGTCCAACGGCAAGCCAATAGACTTTACTGCCACCGTGTTAATCAGCAGCGAAACAAACGTAGCCGATTTGATTTTGATCATCTGTTTATCAAGATTAAAATACCAGTCTGCATATCCATTTTTCGTTGCCGAAGTATCCACAACGGGAAGGTTCATCGGTTCTCCTTCCGGGCCAAAGACAGTGCTTGCAAAGAAACTTGCTTTTGCTCCAATTTGACTTGCAGAGTCACACAAACCTTCCAGCGTATGCGAATTCGGAATCGTATCATCATCCATCAGCCAAATGTAATCACATTCGGAATATGTTTGTTTGATTCCCTCATAAAAACCGCCCGCACCACCAGTATTCTTTTCCATTTTTACATATCGAAAAATCTGGTTGTCAAACACTCCACCTTTGGAGAACAATTCTCCCGTTCCATCCGTACTGGCATTGTCAATAACAACAATCTTATCCGGCATTCTGGACTGTGCCAGTATTGCATTTAAGCACTCTATCAGAAGTGCTTTTCTATTATAAGTAACTACCAAAGCATATACTGTCATTCAATTCTTACCTTTCAATTATTTTATCCTCATTGTCTAAAATCATTTTCTTTCTCTCATCATAAGACGCTTGTTTGCCATCAATCTTAAAATTAAAGCCATGCGATATATTCTTTTGATAAAAGTTATCTAATGTAGTTATTTTTCTAGCAGGGTTGCCACACCATACCCCCCCCCCATCAAAAATGCTCTTTGTAACGACACTTCCAGATCCAATAATTGTATTATCGGCAATGCTAACACCGTACATAACAATGCTTCCCATTCCTATGAACACGTTATCACCAATTCTAATTTTCCCAACAACATCTGTAAACGCAGAGTTTTCGCATTTACAGATAGAATTATCATGGGTCACAAATCGCGTTCCGCTTGAAATCGTGACATTATTTCCAATCGAAATCAAATATGGCTCACTCGTCATAGGGTCATTAAACAGCCTTGCATTTTCTCCAATTTTCATACCCTTTGAACGAAGCATCTCTATTTTTAGAGGCATCGTATCTTTGTGAAGCGCTTTATATAGTTTTGTTAAAATTTTATATTTCAGTTTATTCATGCGTTCACCTTTCCGCTTCTTCCTAAAATCGTTCTCGCAAAAAGTTTTCCCGTTCGCAAAACTGTATATCCCGGTCTTTTCGCAAACGCTTTACTAGTAAACTGGAAGAATCTATTATACTTATGCTCATTGAACGCTGTTGACTGCAAATTCAAGTAATGCTCTGCATAAATGTATGCCTGTTCTGACTTACTCAGTTTTGCAATATCATCCTTGTATTTTTCCAAATACTGAACTTTTGTTTTGTAAAAGACTTCCGTTTTTTGTCGGTTCGCGCCTATTTCATTCTTGACCAGTAAAATGTCTGGTATTGCAATCAAACTGTACTTTCTAAAATAACGCACCAAAAATTCATAGTCCTGATGTCTGCGGAATGATGTATCAAATCCATTCAGTTCACGGACAACATCGGCTCTCATAAACAAGTTAGAGCCAGAGGACAAAGGGAATCCTGCTGCCAGCGTTTGCGCAATAAAATTGCCGCTTTTGATTTCTGTACGCCGACGAATCGTTTTCCCGTCTTGCGTAATTTCACATCCAGTATAAACACCTGCATAGTTCGGGTCGCTGCACTCCGAAAGAGCTTTTACACAGCGTTCTAACCTTTCAGGCGCATATTCGTCGTCACTGTCCAAAAAGGCAATATAATCACCCGTTGCAGCCGCAATACCTGTATTTCGCGCAGCAGAACCGTTCATGTTATGCTCATGCTTGATATAGCGAATCCGCTTATCCGCTGCATATTGCTCCATAAGCGTTTCCGTTTGCTTGCGCCCCTCGGTTTCAGGGTTATTGTCGTCTACAATAATCAATTCCCATTCCGGGTATGTTTGGTTCTGGACGCTTCGGATGCTTCGACCCAGAAGCTCCGGCTTGCCATAAGTCGGCATAATCACAGATACTTTTTCCATTCCCTACCTCATCCACTCAATGATTTTTCTTTATCTTTTTCAGCATCTGCCATGTTCCCATAACAAGTTTGCTGTGTTTGATTCTCACTTTAATTGCATTTTTTCTGTTCTTACGAATAAATTCATCCAAATATTCTTCTCTGAATTTCGGATCAATCGCATCATAATACTTCCACCAATAAGATGCCATTGGAAAACTTCTGCTCAACCACGGTTTCTGCGGCTGCGCATAGTGAACGATTGCTGGATGAGCATACGCGACTTCGATTTCATCACGATGTTCTTTTGAAAATGTTGCCTCTGCCTTTTCATTTCGCTTTAATGGCCCAACATTATACTTTCTCGGCAAAAAAAGTATTTTCCCATAGCAGGCTGCGTTCAATATGTCCTGATCTTGAAAAGGATAGTTTTTTTCAATCAAAGCCATAAATGCTTCGCACATATTATCTCTGCGAATAGTCTCTAGGTTCATCACCAAGATTCCGGCATTTATATATTTATCGACACTTTTCACTTGAAGCATTTCAGCATATTTTTTCTTTTCATCATCGCTTTTCTCCGGGAATGTCGGTTCCGTAGCAACTACTCCGGCGAGATAGTTTTCTTCCAAATTTAAGTTATACAAATCTGCCACATTGCAATTAACGATAATATCAGAATCCAAATATACACATTTCGGAAATTGTTTCAAGTATTCTGCCAATAGCAGTCTATAATACGTTGCGCATGAAATGTAGGAAATTCTCATCTTAATATTAGAAAACTCATTTTCCATATTAAGAAGTTCCACTTTGCAATTTCCAATGCTCTCCAAACTTAAAAGATTTTTTCTTCCCTCAACAGTTAATGTTCCTGGAATCATTACATACATTCTTGCCACATAATCTTCACTAAGGTTCTTCAGCATTGAATAGGCCGCCAAGTATGTAGGAACAACATAATTATCATCTGTTGCAAAAACAACAGGTATTATTTTTTTATTATCCATACGCTTATCATGTGATCCTTCTCTCACAGTTTGAGTTTTTCGGTTAACTCTATTTCTTTATTTTTACTCAGTTTTTGCAAATCAAACTTATCTTTATTCCCTATGAGTTTATCTCTATATTCTTCAATTTTCATTATATAATGAGCGGGTACCCCCCCCCAGATTTCTCCAGAGGGTATGTCTTTGGTTACGATGCTTCCAGCAGCTATTACGCAATTATCTCCAATAGTTACACCCGGATTTATAATACTATTTGCTCCAATAAAATTATTATTCCCTATTTTTATTGAGCCGTACTTAATAAAGGGCTTATCATCAGGATAGAGGTTATCCAACACCCATCTGCCGCCATCATGTGTTACAAAGCTAACGCCAAAAGATACGCGATTATTGTTTCCAAATCTAACCAGATACGGCTCAGATGCAAAGCATGGGTGATCCACAAAACTATTGCCTGTTCCTAAAATCACGCCTTTCTTTTGCGCATACTTAACAGGTTTTTTATAATACAAAACCTTCCAGAAAATCTTTTCAATGGTATTCATCTATGTACCCTCACTTATCTGTTCATCATTTTCAAGTACAAATTCTGATACCGTTTGCTCATACCCTCTGCCGTGAAATTTTCCATAACAGCGGTATAACTTCTTTCGCCCATTTCAAACAGGTTCTCATCCATCATCTGATCCATCAAGGCTGAAAGTTGCTTAATATTCCCAAGTTTATAGGAATGACCACACTGAGGGTCTGCTTCCAAAACCTCCATGTGCTGCGGAATGTCCGACAGAAGCACCGGCAAACCGCAAGCCATCGCTTCCAAAACGCCATTAGGCAGTCCTTCGGACTTGCTTGTTGCCAAGTAAACATCAGAAGCATGGAGATATTCATTTACGTTGGACACCTTACCCCGGAACAAAATATTTGTATTCTTAGAAAACTCGTTTTTCAGTGCTTCAAAATTCGTTCCATCACCAAGTAGAAGTAAAACCGCCTCTGCATTTTTCTTCATTGCCAAAAATGCGGTGATTGCTTCTCTTTGATTTTTTCTGTCGATGAATCCACCGCTATACACATAAATGGCTTTTTCTAACGGTAAATCAAGTTTTTTCCGAACGTCATCTATTTCGTCACAGTTTCTTTTTGTATACTGACTCACATCCACGCCGTTACGGATATACGGAATCTCCATATTCTGACGACTCCTATACATTTTCGTCAAACTTTCAGAACACGTCACAAAAGGTTCGCCTGCTGCCATACGTTTCTTAATCAAATTCAAATCAAGAAAGGCCATAACCGTTCCGGGAATTTTCCCATAGTAATCAGGATAATCCTCGTAACAATAATTTCTAAGCGTGACAAAGTGAATTGCTTTCTTATAGCCGAGCGTCATTCTGTACGGAGGCATACCGACACCCTGCACAATATCTGGCTGCAACTGCTCTAAAAGTTGTCCAACCGCTTTCTTTCCAAGGAGAACAGACTTTTTCTTGCTCATGTTTGCAGACAATACGGGGATGCCCAGCTTTTTATACTCATCAATCATTGAATTGTCTGCATCTTCCGGCCACACAGTTACCAGACTAGGCTCAAAGACCTCTTTGTCCATATTGCGAATAATATTCAGTGTCTGTTTGATTGGGCCATTCTTTTTACAATTTGTTTCTACAAAGGTAACTTTTATTTTTCTCATTATGTTCGTTGCCTTTCTTTATTTGTTAAACAACTCATCTACGATTGACTCCAAGCCCTCATTGAATTTTGCATTGTTGCTGCTAATCCCATGACCCATGCCTGCTACAATCCGATCGTAATTGGTTATAACATCTCCAAGGGTTTCAATATCTTCTACTTCAATAATCGTTCCCATCCGTTTTGCGACATTTCGTGCAAATTCCACCTGATGGTCATTAACGTGTTCATTGAACTGATGCTGCCGTGGCACAACAATAGGTGTTTTTCCAATCTGAAACGGCATAATAAAACTTGCTGGGCCACCGTGGGTGATTACAATGCGCGCATCTGCTACATTCTTAATCATTTGCTGGTACGGAATCAACTTGCTCCACTGGCAATATTTTGGTTCGTATGTACTGAAACCCGTCTGAATAATGACATCTTCGGTTATAACGCCATCTTTTTTTAATTCATCCACCTTTTGAATCAATCGATTAAATGGTTGCTCATGTGTTCCCACTGTCACAAAAATCATGTTGGCTTTCTCCCCCCTACTATCTTAGAATATACTTCCGAGATTTACTGCTTTGGGGTAAACCTTCTTCTGCTCATCCCATTGAACGACAAATTTATCAGCAATAGGGTAAACCATCTTTCCGGTCATAGTTGGTTTATCAATACGATCAAACACCTCGATGTATACCACTTTTGCTCCCATCATTTTTCCGATATAGAAAAACGGAACGGCTACTGCTGCACCACAGGAAACAATCAAATCCGGCTTTTCCTTATGCAGAACATCCCATGCAATTTTGGTGTTTTTTACCAATGCTTTCAAACTACGATTTGTCGGGTAATAGCACGGATAAACTTTTTCTCCCTCAAGCAGACTACGCGCATCCTCTTTATCAAACGTAACCCAAAACCGCTCTTTATCCTTCCAAAACGGTTTCAACATATATAAGTGCGTCAAGTGTCCGCCTGACGATCCCACTAAACATACTTTCATCTTCGTACTCCTGCTAATTAGTCACGGCGGAAAATATCGCGCGTATAAACCTTATCCTTCACATCATCCAGACACTTATCATAGCGGTTTGCAATGATTGCCTGACTCTGCTTTTTGAACTCATCCAAGTCATTCACAACAAGACTGCCAAAGAATTTCTCGCCATCTTTCAGGGTTGGCTCATAAATGATGACCGTTGCACCTTTGGCCTTAATACGCTTCATAACGCCCTGAATAGAACTCTGACGGAAGTTATCACTGTTGCTCTTCATCGTCAACCGGTAAACGCCAACCACAACTTCCTTTTCCTTGCTCTCATCCCAGCTATCGTTTGCTTCATAAGCACCAGCAATTTCAAGCACACGATCTGCAATAAAGTCCTTACGGGTACGGTTCGATTCCACGATTGCTTCAATCAAATTTTCCGGTACATCGGCGTAATTTGCGAGCAGCTGTTTAGTGTCCTTGGGCAGGCAGTACCCGCCGTAACCGAAGCTGGGGTTATTGTAATGAGTGCCAATGCGCGGATCAAGGCAGACACCGTTGATAATCTGCTGAGTGTTCAGCCCCTTCATCTCTGCATAGGTATCCAGCTCATTGAAATAGCTGACGCGCAAAGCCAGATAAGTATTAGCAAACAACTTAACTGCTTCTGCCTCGGTAAAGCCCATGAACAAGGTATCAATGTTTTCCTTGATTGCACCTTCCTGAAGCAATTCAGCAAAAGTGTGTGCAGCTTTTACCAGACGAGCATTATCTACATCCGTGCCAACGATAATACGGCTCGGATACAGGTTGTCATACAGTGCCTTGCTCTCACGCAGGAACTCCGGGCTGAAGATAATGTTGTCGCAGTGATATTTTTCACGGACGCTCGCGGTGAAGCCAACAGGAATCGTAGACTTGATTACCATAATTGCTTCCGGGTTATACTCAATCACCAGTTTGATAACCGCTTCAACCGCAGAAGTATCAAAGAAATTCTTCTTGCTGTCATAATTGGTCGGAGCCGCAATCACAACAAAATCAGCATCAGAATATGCTTCTTTTGCATCCAGTGTTGCAGTTAAATCCAATTCTTTTTCTGCCAGATACTTTTCAATGTATTCGTCCTGAATCGGAGACTTTTTACTGTTAATAAGTTCAACTTTTTCCGGCACAATATCCACGGCCATAACCTTATGATGCTGGCTCAGCAGTGTTGCAATAGAAAGTCCAACGTAGCCAGTTCCGGCCACAGCAATTTTCAAATCCTTAAAATCTCTCATAATTACTTTCTCCTCTCTCTTTGTGTTTTTATTTTGAAAACACACTTTTTACATACTCGTAGCTGTTAATATCGCCAATGTCATACCGCTTTCCCGGCATGAGATAAGCGTGCATCGGTGTCTGCTTGCTCAACCAAGCTGCAAAGCTGCCCGGTGCGTCATAGCCGCAACCATTGTCCAACGCTTCCTGAATCCGCTTTACATCACAGGCACTGTAGCAATAGAACGGCGGCACAGCAAGATTTCCTTTTGGCTCTTTCGGCTTTTCCTCGTAGCTGGTAATCAGGTCATTCCCGTCCAGTGTGATAATTGCCGTTTTCTGCTGCTTTTTCAATTCATTTTCCTCATGGCACATGACGCAAGAGGTATTCTTCTCCTTGGCAAACTTCACAAATTTGGAAAGGCTGAAATCCAACACATTATCACCAGCCATAACCAGAAGATCATCGACCAGATTCAGCTTTTCTACTGCCATCTGAATATCTTTGACAGCCCCTAGACGAGTTTCATTGGTACTTGTACCATCGTCAATCACCGTAATCTCATAAGGCCGCGTTTTGACCTTCTCGTTCTTCCAGTTCACAAAATGCTGTGCGAACTTATGATTGGAAATCACCACAAATTCGTCAATGTCAGTGGTATCCACCAAATCATCCACCAACCAATCAAGGATGGATTTCTCGCCCACTTTAAGAAGCGGCTTCGGAAAATTCTCCGTCAGCGGATAAAGCCGTGTAGCGTAGCCCGCTGCTAAAATCAAACATTTCATCTATGTATTCTCCTTACAGTTCCACTCCATCGGCACTCTCGCACAGATGGAAACTATACTTTCCTTTCAACGCCGGAAATGCTTTCAAATACTCAGAGCTTACTTTGGCCTCAATATCTTCGGCCTTGTCCGGGGCGATCAGTGCCATACAGCAGCCCTTGAAACCCGCACCAGAAAAGCGGCCACCGTAGATGCCATCAGTATCAACCATGATCTCATACAGCTTTTTCAGTTCATCGCAGCCACACTCATAGCTGTAAATAGAGGATTTTCCGCTTTCAAAAACAAGCTGCCCGTAACCATCTAAATCACCTTTGCGCCACAATTCTGCACCCTTTTCGGCACGAGCAAACTCACTGTAATAATGTTCTGCACGTCTGCGCCACAACTCCGGCAAACGATCTTTATAGGCTTCAAAGACCTCATACGGCACATCGCGCAGCCGGGTGTTTGCAAAAGTGTCGTAGTCCATCCCTGCATAGCCCATCAGTGCATAGGCCGCTGCCTTGCACTCGTCCTGCCGCAGATTGTACTTGGAGTTTTTCAAAGAACGCTCCAAGCCAGAGAAGAAGATTGCCACCTTATAAGGCTTCATTTTCTCACTGGTGGGGATCAGTTCATAGCTATCGTCTTTCGTGTCAAGGTACAGCAGGTGATTCTTCTTGGAAAGCACTTCGCAGCTTTGATCGAGTTTGCCGCAAGAAACACCGACATACTGGTTTTCTGCTGCCTTTGCCGTGAGAATCATCTCCATCGGTTCAAGATGGATGCCATTCACTTTGCACAGTGCGGATAAGAAACAAATAATGACCGATGCAGACGAGGACAAGCCGCCAATCGGCAGACTGCCTTCGATGATGCCCGACAGACCAACTTTCAATCGGTACTTCTCGCCCAGCATCTTAGCTGCACCACGCAGATGGTCTGCCCAGTCGCCCTGCTTTTCATCCGGCACCGCACTTACAAAGAACTGAGCGCGTTTCGGAAAATTTAACGACTGCAATTCCACAACACCGTTCTGCTTCGGATGGTAGGCCATGTGAATTCCTTTGTCGATTGCCAGACCGTTGATTTTTCCATACTGATGGTCGATATGCGCACCCAGCGGACTGATACGGTACGGGCAGAACGCCACATCAAACGGCTCCTGATGATATAATTCCTTGTAAACCTCAACACACTTCATGGATTCGTTTTCCTATTCTTCTTGTTTATTTGTAAAACTTTGCGTACCACTCAGCGAACTTCCGCAGACCCTCGCGCAAACTAGTAGAGGGTTTATATCCGAAGTCACGCTCCAGTGCGCTCGTGTCTGCATAGGTCACAGGTACATCACCCGGCTGCATCGGAACCAGTTTCTTGTGTGCGTCAAAGTCGTAATCTTCCGGCAGGACACCAGCACGAATCAGTTCTTCCTGCAAAATCTGTACGAAGTCTAGCAGATTTTCCGGGTTCTGATTACCAATGTTATAAACTGCATACGGAGGAACAGGCAGACCATCTTCGCCGTTCTTGCGCTCCGGCGCACCCTGCATTACGCGGACAACGCCCTCGACAATATCATCCACATAAGTAAAGTCACGCTTGCAGTTTCCGTAGTTGAAAATCTGAATCGTTTCACCTTTCAGCAGCTTGTTGGTAAAGCCGAAGTACGCCATATCCGGGCGACCAGCAGGGCCATATACCGTGAAGAAGCGCAGACCCGTGGAAGGAATGTTGTACAGTTTAGAATAGGCATGGGCCATCAGCTCATTGGATTTCTTAGTGGCCGCATACAGCGATACCGGGTTATCCACCTTGTCATCCGTGCTATAAGGCACTTTTTTATTGCTACCATACACGGAAGAACTGGACGCATAGACCAAATGCTCTACCGGGGTATGCCCCTCATCGTAAGAATGGCGGCAGGCTTCCAGAATGTTATAGAAGCCAATCAAGTTTG
>OLNQ01003428.1_pt1 | contig 12855 bp, 11 predicted proteins | sample 1672821 | NCBI WGS metagenome assembly OLNQ01 (sample SAMEA3136727, study PRJEB25190) | human gut metagenome | biome: human gut; feature: human-associated habitat; material: faeces | place: Austria | collected 2013 | reverse complement strand
TTTCTTCCCCACGTGGAAAATAAAAATTCTCCACCTGGATATTTCGAAATATCCAGGTGGAGAATCCGTTTTCCCCGACATAGGACCGTATCGATATGTCGTCGGGTCTAAATTATTGTGAGACTTTTGCAATAGTCTATATATAATGCGTCAGCCCTGGCGGATGGTGCACTCCATTTGCAAAAGTCCCAAGATTGTCTTAAATTTGTCCTAGCAAGGTACCACTAGACGCCTTGCGATGCGCTCTGACTGATATGATGATACGGCTGTATCTACAGCGGTATCCAGAGACGGCAAAGACCCATAGCCGCACTGTTTGATACGGAAACTCTTCAAATTTAATAGACTATTCCGAGATCATTCTACTGTCCTGATGACCGGCCTCGACATATGCGCCTAGGCGCGTGTGTGAGTCTCTTGGCTCCAGTGGACTTCAGAGGGAGGTAGATACTCAAAGCTTGTATGTTCTTCGGAGTTTTTCTAATCCTCAGTGCGGCTTTTTTGTGCCTTGACTGTTGCAAAAGTCAACAGTCTCCTTACAGTAGTGGTGAGAAGAGGCGAGCGATGGCCTCTAGGATGCGTCGCCAGAGGGAGCGCTGGCTCCACTCGTCGAGGGAGAGCTGATAGCAGGCTGTCAAGTCCTCGTCGAAGGTTTTGCCTAGTACCCTCGCCTTCTGCTCGTCATAGACGAAGGCCATCACCTCAAGATTTATCTCTAGACTGCGGAAATCCATATTGGCACTGCCTATCCCGACGAACTGTCTGTCTACAACGAGAATCTTGGAGTGGAGGAATCCTCCAGCGTAGCGTCTCACCTCGACGCCTGCTTGTAGTAGTTGTGTCAGGTAGGAGTCCGAGGCGCGTTGTGTGAGCAGTGAGTCGCCACGGGCTGGAATCATCAGACAGACGCGCACACCTCGTAGAGCTGCGCTGCAGAGGCTGAGCTGAAGTCCGGCAGGAGGTAGGAAGTATGGAGTTTGGATGAGGATCTCTTCGTGGGCTATAGAGCAAGCCTTGACGAGTGCCTGCTCAAGGGTCTGCCAATGCGCCTGAGGGCCATTGGTGAGGAACTGCATCGCTATCGGACTTTCATAGGGAGCACCACGGTCTATCTGAGCAAAGAAGGGCTCCAGGTCGAACCGTTTATGCACGGCTGCCGCCCAGTCCACGAGGAAGACGCGCTGCAAGCCAGCGACGGCGCTCCCCTCAATCCTAAAGTGTGTGTCGCGCCACTGACCCAGTTCATTGCCTTCTGTATAGTATTGCGCCACGTTCATCCCGCCTAGATATCCTATGCGCTGATCTATCACGACCACCTTGCGGTGGTTGCGGTAGTTGATACGAAGGTCGAAGAAAGGGAGCCGTATGGGCATAAATGCGTAGACCTGGCCACCCGCTCTACGTAAAGGACGCCAGAATCCCTTGACATCACTCCAGAAGGAGCCGAGCCCGTCGTAGACGACTCTCACTTTTACGCCCTCGCGTGCCTTACGGGCTAGAAGATCACGGAGCTTGACGCCCAGTTCGTCAGAAGCTATGATGTAGTACATCATATGGATCTCATGCTCTGCTGCGCTGATATCCTCAAAGAGTCGCTGGTACTTGTCCTTGCCGACGGTCAGAACCTCCATCGAGGAAGCAGCCAAGACGGTACGGTCATCGCTGTTGTAGAGAAGCTTGGCTATGGAACCATAATAAGAATCTTCAAGGAGTCTCTCGTGCAGCTCGGTGTCTGCGTGCTGCATGGGCATACGATTGATATCCTCTAGAAAGCCTTTGGGGATTAATTCCATCGTAGTGGCTGGACGACCGAAGAGGAGGTATAGAATGATGCCTACGACAGGAATAAAGAGGACGACCATCAGCCACGAAAACATTCTGTAGATGTCATCGCCTCCGGTCAGTATGACCACGACAACTCCTACCACAAAGAGTGTATATAGAATAGACAGTAGAATGCTCCACATAGCTATTACGTCTGCAGACTCCCGCGCGGGAGCTCTCACAAGAGCAAAGGTAGTAATATTCCCCGGACGGTAGAGCAGAAATGACTATCGGCGAGGAAGTATGGTGGAAAGTGGGAGGCAGGACGCCCGATGAGGCGGAGGTCTTCTAACTAGTGACTGTTGCAAAAAATCAACAGTCTCAGCTAGTGACGCTGCGGGTAGATGTAAGGTCTACCAGAGGCGGGGGCGGGCTGCACGAGGACGGTGGTGTGATAGGCCGCCTGGAGGTGCGCGGCTGTGAGGACCGTCTGGGGTGTGCCGTGAGCCAGTAAGCCATCAGGGCCGAAGAGTATGAGTTCCTCGCAATATTCGGAGGCTACGTTGATGTCGTGAAGAATCATAAGGATGGTCAGCCCCTCGGCGTGAAGTGTCTCGAGAAGCTGCATGATTTCGCATGTATAGCCGATATCTAGGTGTGAAATTGGCTCGTCGAGGAGGAGGAGCTGCGGTTCCTGGGTGAGAGCCTGTGCTATGGCGACCATCTGCTGCTCGCCGCCACTGAGCTCATCGAGACGCTTGTCGGCTAGCCGGGTGATGCCGGTGCGCTCGATGTAGTGGGTGCAGCGTGCATGGTCCTCCTCGCTGTACCCAATCTGAAAGCGCTTGAAGTAGGGCAGTCGCCCCATGAGGACGTAGTCGTAGACCCTGAGTGGCTGAGGGGTAATCTGCTGATTGACCATCGAGACGAGGCGAGCACGCTCACGGAGGGTGTAGTGGGCGAGGGGTTTGTCGAGTAGGCTTACCTTTCCAGAGATTGGGGGGAGGGCACCTGTGAGGGTTTTGAAGCAGGTACTTTTGCCCGCCCCATTAGGGCCGATGATGGCGGTCATGGAGCCACGAGCTATGGCGAGGTCGAGGGGACCGATGACCGCTTTGCGACCATAGCCACAGATGAGCTGCTCGGCACGTAAGATCGTCTGATGGGTCATATCTGGTGCGAGCGTCTGGTGCGGTGAATGAGGTAGAGGAAGGCGACGCCGCCGATCAAGCCGGTGATGACGCCTATCGGTAGCTCGATGGGCGAAAGGATGGTGCGGGCTAACATATCGCAGAGGATGAGGAAGATACCGCCATTGATGAAGCTCCCGATGAGGAGGACGCGGTAATCATTGCCGAGGAGGATGCGTGTCGCCTGCGGGATGACTAGCCCGACGAAGCCGATGACGCCAGCGACGGCGACGCAGGCACTGGTTAGTAGCGAACTGAGCACGAAGAGCCACAGAACGACCCGACGGGTGTCGATGCCGAGCTGCTGCGCTTTGAGTTCGCCTAGACGAAGTGCATTGAGCGACTGCACGAAGAGGTAGCTCACTCCTAGGAGGAGTAGGGTGAAGAGGAGCATGCCCCAGACGATGAGCGGTTTACTCTCCTGTAGCGACCCCATCGTCCAGAAGATGATGCGGGAGAGTTGCTCGGCACGAGCTACCGAGAGGAGGAGCATGACGCCTGACGATGCCATAAAGCTGACCATAACACCGACGAGGAGCATACGCTGTACGCTTAGTCCGTGGCGCTGGTAGCTATTGGCATAGACCAGTAAGATGGTGACCAAGGCACCGATGAAGCCAAAGGCGGGGAGCGTCAAGAAGGCGGAGGACAAGCCTAAGACGATGGCGAGTGTGACGCCGAGCGAAGCACCGCCTGAGATGCCGAGGGTGTACGGCTCGACGAGTGGGTTGCGAAAAAGCCCCTGCAGGATAGCTCCGCAGAGGCTTAGACCGCCACCGATGGAGATGGCGTTGATGATGCGTGGCAGACGTAGCTGCATTAAGATGGTGTACTCGACCGAGGTGGGGTCGGAGAGTATCTCTGAGAGTTGCCAGAGAGAGATGGGATGCGCTCCGACATGTAGCGACAAGATGGCGACGACGAGGAGCAGCAGCACCATCAGGGGGAGCGTCCAGTAGGACTTTGCAAGAGTCGGTCGGTGAGGCATGGGGGAAGGAGCTTTTGCTAGATGAGGGGAACTCTAGGCGGGCGGAGGGCTAGGTCCTTTTACTCACTAAGGTAGTCGGTCATCAGCTGCAGTGCCTCGACAAAGTGCTGTGGCGTGGGCTGGCTGACGATTTCTCCTGGGAGCGGGCAGTAGTTGCCTTGCTGCACAGCTGTGACCGAGCGCAGCGTGTGCCACGACTCTTCTGATCCGCTCTCGCTACCATGATTGGTGATGAGGAAGAGCACCTCGGGGTCTTGCTCTACGACATACTCTAGGCTGAGCTGACCATTGCCCGCCACGGTGACGATGTTGGTACAACCGCTGAAGGTGATTAGGTCGTTCATATAGGTCGAGGTGGAGGCACCAAAGAGCGGGTCAAAAGCTATCTGCATGAAGGCACGCGGATGCCAGGGGCGCGCTGCGTTAAGCTGCTTGAGCCAGTCAACGCGCTGGTTAATCTCTGCGAGCTGAGACTCGGCACGATTGCTCGCGCCGACGAGCGTGGCAATCTGGCGGTACTGCTCCTGTATGGCGTCGTAGCTAGCGGGATTGGTAAGCTGAACGACCTCGATGCCAGCGTTCTCTAGGGCGGAGATGGTCTGCGGAGCGGTGAAGTCGGACGCGAAGACGAGGGTCGGACGCTGCGCTATGAGTAGCTCGAGATTGGTCTGTACGGCAGAGCCTACAACGGGGACGCTGTCAGCAATCGCTTCGGTGCAGTAAGTGGTACAGCCGACGAGTAGCGAGTCGCATCCGAGGTCGTAAATCTGGTCAGTCACAGAGGGGACGAGTGAGACGATGCGTGGTGCTGGCGTCTCCTCTTTTTCTTGCTGACCAGCCTTGTGGCAACCAACTAGGAGCGGGAGCAGGAGTAGGAGCGAGAGGAGATGTAAGAGCGGTCTGCGGGACGAAGAGGTTAGAGCGGTCATGGTAAGTCTAGGAGTGAATGGTAAAGGGGTCACTGTCGCGCCATACGGGGAACTTCTGCCGAAAGGCTTCCAGTGGTTCTCGCTCTAGCGTGGTACGCAAGAGCTTATCTGCGTAGGGCTCTGCCTCTGTGAGCGGTCGTCCGAGGTAGTCGTAGGCTAAGCTTTCGCCTGAGTAGTCGGTGCCAAAGGGATCAGAGCCGATGCGGTTGACGCCAATGACGTAGGCGACATTCTCGATGGCGCGAGCCTGCAGGAGCGTGCGCCAAGCGGTGATGCGAGGACGAGGCCAGTTGGCGACGACGAGCAGGAGGTCGTAGTCGAGCGAGCCGTCCGTGTGGGTACGGTTGCGACACCAGACGGGGAAGCGCAGGTCGTAGCAGGTGATCAGTCGTATGCGCCAGCCTCGATAGGTGATGGTGTCGTACCCCTTGCCTGGTGTGAGGAGTCGGTCCTCGCCAGCTATGGAGAAGAGGTGCCGCTTGTCCTGAGAATAGATTGACCCATCGGGAAGTGCAATGTAAGCACGGTTGTAGTAGCGCCTCGGCACTGTCTCGTCGTCCCATACGAAGGCAGAGGAGGCGATCGCTACTTGATGCTCCTGTGCCAAGGTGCGGAGACGCTCCAGATCAGCCCCCTGCCAGGGACGAGCCGACTGAGCTACCTTGAGATTGAAGCCCGTGAGCATCACCTCAGGGAAGACAACTAAGTGCGCTCCCTCCTCAGCAGCTGTCCGTATGTCCTCCACCATAAGGCGAAGGTTTGCCTCGGGGTCTGTCCAGACGATGGGACGCTGTGCGAGGACCACCCGCAGAGTCTCTTGTTTCATCGGCTTATAGCGTCACTTCGCTAAAGAGGTGTGGTTTCTTCGCCTGGTCAGCGTGGTACTTACCCCTTATATATAATATGTCCTTTTCGAGGTCACCCGTCGGGACAAACTGCTCGAAGATGCCTAGCTCCTTGCGCTTGTAGTCTATGACTGCCAGCTGTATGGGAACGCCCGCTTCCTCAGCAATGTGGTAGAAGCCGGTCTTCCATCTGTCTCGAGCTTTGCGCGAGCCCTCAGGCGTTATCGCCACGGCAAAGTCGTCCTTGGCACGGAAGCGCGCGACCACCTGCTCGACCGTATTGCCCTTATGGCGACGGTCTATCGGTATTCCTCCCATCGCCTTAAAGAGCCATCCGAGAGGCGGGACGAAGAGCTCACGCTTCATCAAGAAGTGTGCTCTCTGTCCCACCGCCCAGTAGTACAGCTTACCCCATATGAAGTCCATATTGCTTGTGTGGGGTGCTACACAGATGACGCTTTGTCGTGGATAGGAGGCGGGCTCGATGAGTCGCCAGCCACACCAGCGTAGTATGAGCCGTGCTAGCTTCATCTGGCAGACTAAGCCTCAGGAGTTAGTAGCTCGTCGCTGAGCTTCTGGACCTCGCCCTCTATCTCCTTGGCGAACTGGAGGTACTCCTCCCGGAGCTTGTTGTAGTAGTTGCGTACGAGCTTACGCTCCCCCTTGCCGTCGGTGTGTGAGATGCGAGCGATGAAGTCATTCTCGCTGTCGATTACCTTGCTGATAATCTCCTCGATGGCGGGCTGGCGCTCCTCGGGAGCTATAGTGTGTAGGATAGATAGGTCAAAGAGCATCTCCTCGATCTCGCTGTGTATTGCCTTCTTGAGAGTTTTACGACTTGCCATAGTTTGATTAGGTTATGTTAGTTATTAGCTTACGAAGAATATGATGAGCATCTGTGCCGTGAGGACACGGAGGAACATCGTCAGTGGGTAGACCGTCGCGTAACCCACGGCGGGAGCATCCTCCTCGGTGAGTCCGTTGGCGTAGGCGAGTGCAGGAGGGTCGGTCATACTGCCCGCCATCAGTCCAGAGAGTGTGAGGTAGTTGACCTTAAAGACCTTCTTGCCGAGGAAGCCGACGACCAGCATCGGGATGATGGTGATGATAAAGCCGTAGCCGACCCACCGATAGCCCCCATTTACAATAGTATCGACGAAGCCGTCGCCTGCACCGATGCCGACGCAGGTGAGGAAGAGTGCGATACCTATCTCGCGGATCATCAGGTTAGCACTGTGAGTCGTGTAGGTCACAAGCCCAAACTTAGGGCCGAAGTTGCTCAGTAGGATAGCTACGATGAGCGGACCGCCCGCCAGCCCTAGCTTGACAGGCTGTGGGATGCCGGGGAAGATAAAGGGAATAGAGCCTAGGAGCACACCGAGTGCTATACCGATGAAGATACCGATTAGGTTAGGTTCGTTGAGATGCTTCTGCGAGTCTCCGACCAGTTCTCGCACCTTGTTGACAGAAGCGTCTGAGCCTACGACACGTATCTGGTCACCCATCTGTAGCCGCATGCCCGGGCTTGCGACGAGGTCGACACCTGCACGCGTCACGCGGGTCACGTTGACACCATAGATTTGGCGTAGTTGTAGCTCGCCGAGACGCTTGCCGTTGAGCGTCTTCTTCGTGATTGTGTACTTGTTGCTGATGAGGTTTGACCCCGTGGGGATCCACTTCTTACGATCTATCTCGATGCGCTGTCCGAAGATTGCCTCTGTATGATCCAGCTCATGTGGCTGCCCGATGACGAAGACGCGGTCATGCTCCTGTAGGATGGTGCTACCCGTAGCGACCGTTATTTCTTGCGTCTCATGATTATAGTGTCGTGAGACGACGATGTCGCCATGCGTGAAGTAGCTCGAGAGGAGCTCCATAATAGACTTACCAAAGATAGCGGGGTTTGCCACGACAAAGGATGCTGAGCGTGCCGTATGCTCCAAGGCATCATCTTGAGAGACGAAGTCCTGCTCCTCTTTGCGTAGGTTGACACGGAGTACGGCGCGTACCACCATCATAGAGAGTATGATGCCGATGACACCCAGTGGGTAGGCGACCGCATAGCCCATAGCTATGGAGGAGTCGGATGTACCCATGATGTCTGTGTAGGTCTGCTCAGCAGCACCCAGACCAGGCGTATTCGTCACAGCACCCGAGAGGATACCGACCATCGTCGACATAGGTAGTCCCGAGATGTACTTGATGACGATAGTGACGCCCACGCCGAGCATGACGACTAGGACGGCTAGGAGGTTAAGCTTCAGACCGCCCTTTTTGAGCGAGGGAAAGAAGCCAGGCCCCACTTGTAGACCGACCGCATAGATAAATAGGATCAAGCCAAATTCCTTGACAAAGTGTAGGACTCCAGGATCGATCTGCATCCCGAGAGCACCAAAGAAGATACCCACGAAGAGCACTAGCGTGACTCCCAGAGAGACCTTGCCAATCTTGATGCGTCCTAGGAGCATCCCCACGGCGATGACTAGGGCTATCAGGAAGACCGAGTGCGCTATCCCCGTGCCGACAAATAAGTTTTCAAACCAGTTCATTGTACAATAAGCTTTTTACTTGATATGATGAGTATATAGTTTCTAGAGCATAGAAAAAACGTATAGAGGCTCCTCCGTGTCGCTACTTCTCCCCCTTGAGTAGTTCGCGATACGCCGTCGAGTCTCCGAGGAGTGCCAGAGCTCGTTGTGCCACCTTGTCACGAGTCATATAGTATTCCAGACGCCCCTCGTCATAGTAGTAGCGCGAGAGGATCTCCATATTGAGGTAGTCGCGGATGAAGCCCTCGTAAGTCTTCATCAGCCGAGGCGTTTCGGCCTTGAGACTCTTCTGAAAAGCGGCAAACTCGTCCGATACTTCATCGTAGCGCTGCTCACCCTTGAGGGCTTCCTCCACCTTCTTGACCAGTTCGTCTGCGATAGACTTAAAGGTGAAGCCACTCTCTATCACCTTCTGCTGATAGGCTGCATACGCCTCATCCCCCAGGTCGAAGCTCCTGAGCGTGCTCCGCTCGGGAGCTTTGTGCGTTAGTAGGTAGTCCGTGACGAAGTCGTATGTGAGTCTATCGAAGAGTAGCGTCCCCAGCAGTGACGGAATCGAGTCCGAGGGACAGACGATGTCAGGCATGATGCCCCCCGCAGCGTAGACGGTGCGTCCGCCCGCAGTCGTGTAGGGTGTCCCGAGCGAGTCGGTCGCATTGACCTGCTCAGCTCCTCCACGATGGTTGTAGGAGAGCTTCTGTATCGAACGCCCACTAGGTATGTAGTAGCGAGCCGTAGTCAGCTTGAGCAGTCCTCCATCAGGTAGCTCGAGCGTACCCTGCACCAGACCCTTGCCAAAGCTCTTGCGCCCCACAATCACCGCACGATCATAGTCCTGCAAGGCACCCGCCACAATCTCCGAGGCAGAGGCAGATCCCTCGTTGATGAGTACTACGAGTGGAAGCTCTGTGTCAAGCGGCTCTTTAGTTGTCTTGTAGCTGTTGCTCTGCTGCGGGTAGCGTCCCTTTAGCGAGACCACAGGCTGCCCTTTCGGGACAAATAGATTCACCAGCTGTATCGCCTGCTCCATCAGCCCGCCCCCATTGTCGCGGAGGTCTATGATTAGCCCGCTTAGCTTACCTCCAGCCTCCTTCTGCAGGCGGTCATAAGCCTTGAGAAACTCTTGGCTCGTAGTGGTGGAGAATGTGCTGACAGATATAAAGCCAATCCGCCCCGCCAGTAGCTCCGTGTAGGAGACCGGGTTCAAGTCGATGCGCTCGCGGTCGAAAGTAACCGTCAGCGAGTCCGCAGCATAGCCTGGACGGCGCACCACGAGCGTGATAGGCGTCCCTGGTTCACCCCGTAGCTCATTGCGCACATCGACCACCGTCGTGTGAGAGAAGTCCTTGCCATTGATGCGCCAGATGACATCGGCTGGGCGTAGCCCCGCTTTGTCAGCTGCTTTGCCCTGCATGAGCGAGCCAATGATGACGACCGAGTCCTGGTGCTGTCGTAGGATAGCGCCGATACCACCGTACAGCCCCGTCGTACTCTCCTCAAAGGCTTTCGTCTCCTCCTCGTTGAAGTAAACGGTGTAAGGGTCCAACTGCTGTAGCATGTAGGTGAGCGCCCCATCGTAGAGTGAAGTCAGACTGACCGTATCGACAAAGAAGTTGCGCACATTGCTCAGTACACTCCCCATCACCGCCATGGTAGTGGTAAAGTCATCTGCAGCGGGAGACGTAGAGCTCTCTTGAGACACTAGCCTGGTTGGAGCCAACGCTAGGGCACCAGCCAGCAGAAGTGTGAGTAAGGAGTGAGCGAGATGTTTCATACAAAAATTACGACGTTGCCACAAAGATACGGAATAAGTCGATACCCGTCTCATCTCGCCACCGCCTCCATTGCCAAGCGACCTGACGAGTAGCGACTTGTGGGAACTTGACCGTTACCACTTGTCATCAGACTGACGCATCAGGAGCAGGCAACTATTGAAAAATAGTTTTATCTTTGTGCTTGGAGGGTCACACTTCCCTCCACCTTTACTAATCTAATAACCCTATAACGAACCTATGAAAAGAACTCTATTTATAGCGCTCCTGATGACTTGCAGTGTAGCGCTTTTTGCTTCTTGTGGACAGACTAAGGACTGGCACCTCAGTGAGCAATGTATGAAGATGCTAAACGACCGCTATGCCAACGCCCGCATCCTAGATGTGGACTACGATGACGGTATGGTCGAGGTGGAGATACGGCACGACAAAAAGGAAAAGGAGGTACGCTTCACTAACTCCTGTGAGTGGATATCCACGAGCTGGGATGTCGCCCAGAGGAGCGTCCCCGAGGTCGTCATGCGGGCACTCCGGCAGAAGTATCCCAATGAGCGCATTGACGATATCGACTTCATCGAGATGCCCCAGGGCTCTTACTACCGCTTTGAGATAGAGTTGCGAGGAGACCGTGACGAGTACGTCTACATCACGCCCCAAGGTGTGATCACCGAGGTACGCGTCTATCACAACTAATCTGCTAGAGATAAACATCAACAACGCACAAGGCGGGCTAGACCATAGCGTCTAGTCCGCCTTGTTGTATAAGCGATATGTACCCAAAAACGACAAAACGGGTACACGTCACAAGCGATATGTACCCGAAAAGGGCAAAACGGGTACACGTCGTACCCGATATGTTTTTGTTTAGTCTAAGGAGATTATGACTCCTTATATGAGACTATTGCAGCAGTCTCATAATGTGTCACCCCTGGCTAGACAAATTCACCGCTGGATCGCTACAATAATTTAGAACCAAAAATATATCGATGCGGAGCCGTGTCAGCAAAAACTGATTTCCACGTGGATATTTCGAAATATCCAGGTGGAGAATTTTTATTTTCCACGTGGGGAAGAAAAAATTCTTCGGAGGAATCAAATGAAACTTCGGAGGAAATGAATCACGCCCACGTGGAAAATAAAAAATATCCACGTGGAGATTTCAGATTTTCCACGTGGATATTCGAGAAAGGAGGGTAATTAGAGATTAGAGGTTAGAAGTTAGAGATTAGAGGGCAGGGGTGTATATTATAATGAGTTCTTTTATTCCTCGCTTGAGGTTGTTGCAAAAGTCAACAGTCTCTCTATATAGGAGAGATAGTAGCGCGACAATCTTATCTCTCCTCGGGGTGGTGGGGTGTGACTGACGCTTGCTCGAAGCCTTTGGCAGTTGCAGAGGACGGAGGCTATGGGTAGGGGGGGGGAGTACCTTTGCGCTGATTCTCTTTTCCCCGCCTTAGTAGGCGAGAATGGGAGTGTCTTGTGTAAATGACTATGGGCTTAGCCGTGTCGTCGATCAAATGTAACCCATCTATTGATGACCCATCGAATGAGTAGTGGCAAGCTGACTCCAACTATAGTATATGCAATAAAGTCATAGTAGTGTCCTACCCCCTCGATGATTGGGAAGTCAGAGAGCCGCTCTACTGGAAGATTATAGAGGTAGATGCGTACTAGGCTCACAAACTTAAAGCTAAAGAAGTGCCACAGCATAATATCAAAAGAGTATCTTCCAAGATAGGTCAGTATGCGCTGTACGATGCTGATATTGCGACACTTAGACACGACTGTCGCTATCCATAGTGTCAAGTAGATGCCACTGAATGAGGAGAGGTAGAAGAAGTGAGGTGAGACAAACATATACTGTCCAATCCCTAAGAATTGTCCTCTCTGAGCGTACACCAACCATGCTAAACAAGCCAGAGCAATACCCCAGTGTAGTCGTAAGTGCAGCTGATACTTATGGCATAAGTACCCTACGTAGAAAAGTGGCATCACACACAGCTCTCGATTGAGATTGGTGGGCAGGCTACGTCCAGTCTGCCACATCCAAAAGCCACAGCCCGCAGAGGCTAAGACAAGAAGTAACAAAACAACCTCTTGATATCGATCCCGTCCTATAGCTCTGGAAAGCCATGCTAGTCCAAAGAAGATGATGTTGGTGAAAAACAACACACGGACAAACCAAAAGGCTCCCATCATCTGCTCTGTATCATAAAAGCGTAGTAAAGGCCAGAACCCACCATGCCAAAAGTCACTCCAACAGTTGAATGGAGCTTGATTAGAAAGATGCAGGGGAATCAAGCTATTACGCAGTAGGATGAAAAAGATTCCCCACTTTAACATCGGATAGTAGAGCGTGACAACCTTACGAACGAAGAACTTCTTGGGACTATCTAGATAAGCAGGCTTGAAGAAGAAGCCAGAATAAAAGAAGAACAGCCCCATATGGAAAAGGTACAAAAAGAGAAACAGCGAAAAGAACTGATCTCCCCAAGCACGCTGAGAAATGCCTGAGTGCCCTAGTACCATCAGTGTGATGGCTATGCCTCTATAAATATAGAGGGTGTTATTCTGTCTCTCGTCTTTTTTGCTTAGCAGTTGTCTGCTCATAGATAACTTGTTTAGGCTGCAAGTCAGATATATCAAGCGGGTACATTCGCTCTAAGGTCTTCGTAGAAGCCTCGAGTGTGAGTTTACTCAGTGAGGAGGGTCAGGAGGCGGGAGCCGTCGGGCTGCGCCTCGATGTGGATGACGGCGGTGTCCTCGGGGAGTAGGGGGGCGATGACGTCGGGCCACTCGATATAGCAGCGAGCGCCTG
>OLNQ01003426.1_pt1 | contig 12858 bp, 8 predicted proteins | sample 1672821 | NCBI WGS metagenome assembly OLNQ01 (sample SAMEA3136727, study PRJEB25190) | human gut metagenome | biome: human gut; feature: human-associated habitat; material: faeces | place: Austria | collected 2013 | reverse complement strand
CATTATTGGCAAAGCGTCGTGCAGTCTCCTTGACAATAGCAAAGGCCGTGGGGAGTATTTCGTCGAGCTTGACCTCGATCTTCTCCAGGACGTCCTTCTCTATCTTATCAATCTTAGACCAAGCCTCCTCACGGGCGTCTATGTCGAGATTTTCGATGCCCTCTTTGAGCTTAGCAATCTCGGCACGCTCCGTGGCGACATACTCGTTGATTTCGTTGCGTAGCTGCTGTGTGCGATCTCTCAGAGCATCATCGCTGAGAGCCTGTATGGAGGGTTCGACCTCCTTGATTTTCTTAATGTAGGGTGTTATCTCCTTGAGGTCTCGCTGAGACTTACTACCAAAGAGCTTTGTGATGATATTACTGAGAGCCATAAGTGGTTGATTATTTCTGATTGAATAGGGTAAAGAGTGGCGTGCCGTCAGCACTCATCGGCTGAGGGACACAGAGGAGGTATGCGAGCGAAGGTGCGACCGCGTCATACGATATAGGCTCCGTAAGCCTCTGCGAAGCTACTCCAGGAGCCATCAGGATAAAAGGAGCCGTGACACGTCGCTCTCTCTGCTGCTCGAGGCCCGGCTTCTCTCCCGCCACCTCTGCAAAGGGAGCCAAAGCCAATAGCACATCGCCCGCATAGCTACGATAACTATGCGAGTACAGAGGCTTAGCCCAGGCAGGCTGTGAGAGTCCCCTCTGTAGTTGATATGCGGGGATAGCCCCGATGACACCTTCCATCTCGGATACAAAAGTAGCAAGATTATTGCTCATATCCTGCATATCCACCTTCTTATCTGCTATCTCCTTCTTATTTAGGTGGAGCGTCTGGTGGCTGTAGGCCATGACCCAGTCGTTGCGCCCATAGATCGCTGAGAGGTAGAGATTAGCCAGAGCGATACACTTCGCAGGGTCGAAAGTGACGACCGAGCGACGAGAAGGAGCCTTCGGCTGAGCCAAGCTCGCAACAGGGACTCCAACGATATTGAGCGCATAATGGTCTGCACCATACAACTCTTGTAGTAGAGCAGTGATCTGATGTACCTGCTCATTGAGCCGAGCGTAAGCATCTTGCTGCTCTGGCGAATAGTCCGCATAGGCTACCCCACGGGCACCCACCTCTAGGTCTAAGACCATAACGATGAGCGTAGGCGACGTGCGACGCGCTTTGTGAGCGAAGCGTATGAACTCCTTAGATAGGTCTGTAATCGCATCATTGGCAAAGGGAGAGGTCAAGAGGTCGCTCATACGCCAAGCACCTTCGAAGGTATGCGCAAAGCCACCCTCCTTCGAGCCTTTCGAGAGAGGTTTCCAGACGGACGGTGTAGTGCGTCCGCCCAGCGTGCGCTGCTCATTGTTTGCCTTAAGAGCCAAGGCGGGCAGACCGCCGTAGAAGTTGGTCGTAGCCCACCAGCCGCTATGCTTATCGATCCATATAGCGCCCTCAGCATCGTGTCCCGCCACAGCAATCGCATCGTTGGCATGACTTGCTATCGCATAGACAATCGCATCACCCTGCGAAGAGCCCCTGAGTACATCTGTGAGCAGTTCGCTACGCAAGGTCCCCGCAGGAGCTAACTGCTCTGCGCTGTTGATGCCCCGGTAGTCTCTATTAGCAAAGGTAGACTCCGACCGCTGCGTCACCGCATCGTACCGCTCAGCTTGGTACACGCCATGTATCTCCGGCATAGTGCCAGCCGAGAGCGAAGCAAGCTGCGCCACCTCGTCTAGTAATGGGTACGGATAGCGAATGTCAGGTGCTACCGCTCCCTGCTTCATCACCCCGTTCAGACCATTGCCTCCCCACCCTGCTCGATAACTATCCAGCAGGTCAGTGCGTAGCCCCTTGACATAGATTTGCACCAGTATGTCAGGTCTCGTGCGCTGTGCCGAGAGTGCCAGCGGTAGCAGACAGTTTAGTGTGAGGAGGAGATAGCGAATAGGTCTCATCAGCGCTGTGTTTGTCGTTTAGAATAGGTCAAATAGGCCACCGAAAGAATAGCTGAGTTAATGGCAAGCAAGATGATGGGTAGCGAACTGGTCTGCACGGCACAAGCGACCAAGATTAGGTAGAGTGCCACTGCCAGAGCGTTTGCCGAGTGGAAGTACCGTGCGATGCGCTGAGTTTTGCCTCCCCTACCCAAGGCAAACCAAGCCAAAAGGAGGAGTGGATGAAAGACCAGCAAGTTGTAGTTAGGATCAGTGCAGGGATGTATCGAGACGAAGGTTAGGAAGCTCAAGATGAAGCCAGCACAAGCGTAGCCCGTCATCCAAAGCAATGTCCAGTAACGGTTACGACGCAAGTAGCACAGCACACCCGAGACTACCAGTAGGAGCGACACCCACAGGACAGGCTCTTGCCACCAATGAGCTACTGGCTGTGGAGCTGGTGTCGGGGTCTCATAGACTACCCGATTGCTCACAAGTGGCTTCGATCCTGTCGGAGAGACGATTGTCGCTTGCTGCAAGAGACGATCCATCTCCATCGGTAGGAAGAGCCGATCCTCGACCGTCATGATCGTGTCGGCAGGGGCTCCCAAGGCTAGCTGTGTACCGAGACGATACCACTGATGATAGTCTGCATAGGCATCGATAAGACTGCGTAGCGACTCTTCTCTCGCCACTTGAGGTAGCTCTATGCGCCACCCCTTAGGGAGCGTTTGCTTGACAATAGAGTATGGCCGTGTAGCACAGTTGTCAAAGGCGAAGTTGTAGAGGTAGTACTTATTCTCCTCCTTAATGTTCCACGCTAAGTAACTGCGTATCGCCTCTTCCTGCTCAGGAGAGAGGTCTAGCTCCAGCTCGTAGATGTTTTGCCCATAAGTATGGTAGCGGTAGACGAAGTAGTCCCACGGCTCCTCCTGGACAAAGTAACCGTCCGTCTCACCCTTGATAAACTTTGTGTAGAAGCCTGGCTGGTCAAAGTCAAAGACCCCGTAGTTGTACACATAGTCCTCCTCCAGATCCTCTAAGCTACGCACCCGCATCGCTGCGTGTCCATAGATCGTGTAGGCATCTGCCTGTGAGGGGGTACAGAGTAGTATACTGATACGATGATACCCATCGGCAGTCGCACCAATCAGCGAGTCTGTACTGAGCGGTTCCTGCGCCGAGGCCGTACTGCTCAGAGCGATACAGAGCGATGCTATAAGTAGTGTGAGTCTAGTCCACACAGCGTTCATTCGTACCATACGATTAGCGGTCTTTGTTACCTATATATCAAGGTATAGGAGATGCCTTACTCAAGCATCTCCCTATACTTCTTGTCTATAGCCTGACGGTCAGCTTCCGTCGGATTAAAGTGCTCCGACTGTGCCAATTTGTCGATCAGCTTTTCATCCTCTGCAGAGGTCTGCTGTGGAATGAAGACATTCACATTGACCATCAGGTCACCACGTCCATACCCCTGTACCGAGGGAAGACCCTTGCCCCGCATACGGAGTACCTTGCCAGGTTGCGTGCCAGGCTCTACCTTGAGCCGTGCACTACCATCGATCGTTGGCACCGTCACCTGTCCACCACGTATCGCTGTGTGGATGGGTATGAGGAGGTTGTAGATCAGGTCATTGCCGTTGCGTATGAAGTCCTTGTGCTGCTCCTCTTGGATCACAACGAGCAGATCACCTGGTATACCATCTTGAGGGGCTGCATTACCCTTGCCCTGCAGCGTGAGCTGCATACCGCCTACGACACCCGCTGGAATGTGGAAGGAGATAACCTCCTCACCTTGCGTCACACCCTTGCCGTGACACTTAGCACAAGGCTTCGTGACTACCTCGCCAGCGCCTCCACAGGTGGGGCAAGTGGTCTGCGTACGCATCTGACCGAAGATCGAGTTCCTCACGTCATACACGACACCAGCGCCTCCACAGGTCGAGCAGCTACGCTTGCCATCGCTCTCTGTAGTACCCTGACCATGACAGCCATCACACTGGATCAACTTCTTGACACGTAGCTTCTTGTCTACCCCGCTATTGATATCCTCTAGCGTGAGACGCACCGTAACGCGCAAGTCGCTACCCACAGGACGCTGCGCTCTACCTGAACCAGCGCCTCCGCCACCGAAGTAATCGCCAAAGCCTCCTCCGAAGATGTCGCCAAAACGGGAGAATATATCATCTACCGTAAAGCCACCACCACCGAAGCCTCCGAAGCCACCAGCTCCGTCTACGCCACTATGCCCAAACTGGTCATAACGACTCCGCTTATCGGGATCACTCAGCACATCATAAGCCTCCGCAACTTCCTTAAAGTGTTCCTCTGCCTCCTTGTCTCCAGGGTTGCGGTCAGGGTGATACTTTAAGGCTTGCTTGCGGTAAGCCTTCTTTATCTCATCTGCCGAAGCGTCTCGTGAGACGCCCAGCAGCTCATAGTAGTCTTTCTTCGTTACCATATATCTATCTTGTGCAGATCAAAGCTCTAGCCTCTTAGTTGCCCACGACCACATGCGCATGGCGTAGCACCTTGTCGTGAAGCATATAGCCCGTACGGACGCAGTCGATTACCTGCCCCTTCTGCTCTGGAGTAGGAGCTGGAATCATAGCCACAGCTTCATGTAGGTTGTCGTCAAAGGGACTACCCGTCGCCTCGATCATCACCACACCTTGCTTCTCTAAGTAACCAATCAGCTTATTATATATAAGGAGTAGACCCTCTACGATCGGATCCTCCTCACTCTTGCTCTCACGGGCATGCTTGACCGCTAGTTCGAAGTCGTCCACGATCGGGAGTAGCTCCTTGAGGACACGCTCTCCCCCATTTTTGATCAGGTCGCTCTTCTCCTGTAGCGTACGCTTGCGATAGTTGTCATACTCAGCCAGCATACGGAGATGCTGATCATTGAGCTTATCTAGAGACTCCTGTAGCTCAGCCAGCTGCTGCGCCTCCTCACACTGAGGCTCTGCAGTTGCAGTATCCGTCTCAGTAGCTGCGGTGTCATCGCTCGCCTGCTCTGGTGTCTCTTGCTTCGTCTGATCCACCTGATCAGTATCTATATGTTGTGGCTCTGTATGGTTGCCACCCTTCTTATTGTCCTTTTTCATATTAGCTCTATATTTCTATCACAAGACTATACAATAACCCTGCCAAAGAGCAATTACAAGTATGCTGCCTAGCCAAGCTGGTCATTCTGTCACCAAGCCGTAGCGACATATCTCGTAATGCAGGACAAAAGTACAACTAAATTTCTAGCTTCCCATAAGCTAGCCAGGAGCTAGATGCCACAAATCGGGTATCCCTATGAGACGATTAACCCGCTGTAGGAACGTACGGCTCGGGCGCAGACCATCGGTGCGTCCGTTGTGCGTCAAAGGTTACAGCGTTGTGGTTTTTGCCGTGAAACTTGGGTTGAGACTGTTAAAAAAAATCGTTGGGGCGATTGTGTCAGCCTCACTCTTCTGAAAATATCAACGCAGCGTTAGCAGTTCACCTCAATTGCATTGATAACTTCACCATCAATATGCCCTCGAATATCATCTAGGTAGTCTGCCCACAAGTCTTCCATCTTTTTAGCATCCTCAGAAGATAGGATACAGCCTGAGAGGCTGCCCGACCAATCAAAAGAAGGTATTGCTGCAGACAGAGACTCTATCGTCAAGATGGGAGCTGCCAAGGGATTGACCATAAGGTTGGGACTCATATCCATATAGTACCTCACACACCCTTGCTCATCCTTAAGTGCATAAGGCTGTGAAGTAAACACCCCGCTCATAACAATTCCTGTTTCACCGGCTCCTCTCTTTACTAGATAAAACCGATCTCCCCACTTGGCTCTCTTGTATTCGTGAACATCCCAACAGAAGTAATTTGTCAGCATCTCAGGGATTTGTGCATTATGATCCATGATAGAGATATCGGAGTTGTCTGGATCCCAAGTCAAAATAACCGTGTTCTGCTCTTCGTCCCAGCCTTCTCCTGGATATGTGGGACAATAATGCAGATCGTGTGGTTGTAAGTGGCGAGCTTGATCCATCATGTGATGCACCTTCTCAACGCTAAGATCACCTATTCGCTCGTACTGCCACTCATCAATAGGTCGAAACAGGTCTTGGGGCAGGATCTTCCACGCATGTTCGAAAGGGATGAGAACGGGCGGACAGTTTTCATCATCCAGATCCATAATAGCAAGGAAGTCCGCCGCCGAGATATAATCGAAGGGCTTGACCTCTCCATCTTGGATCAAGATTCCTGAGATGGTCTGTCCTTCTTTATCCGAAGACTGTGAGGCAATAACCAACTGAGTACTCGTGTCTTCTTTCTCGGCAAAGCACCATTGTATAGAGCATAAATAGTCTTGCAGTTTATCCATCTGCTTCTTGGAGTACGCACCATTTAGAGGCATATCAAATATGCGGTACATCTCAGCTCCAATACAAAATTTGAAAAACATCCCATACATCACGATTGGGTTCCCCGAATGTTTTATCAGTGCTCGTACCACATTACAGCTGAACTCTCGTTGATTTTCGATCCACGCCTCATCAAAGGCTTCTCCAACATTAGAGATCTCACTATCGTCATCATCCTCTAGATACGCCCTACCTCCAGTGAGGTCAACCAAGGCCTCTATTGTGAGGGCGAAAAGCTGAAGATCTGCTACCGAGGCGTAACTACAGACTCGGACTTCATAGCCCTCTGGCTCTTCATTTATTTCAATCCCTCTAAGGGCTTTCAGGTAAGTTCCCAACTTGGCCGATGGGAATTCATCTGAGGTAATAACGATTTGTTCTCCTCGTTTTATCAAGTGATCGAAGACTTCTTGAGGGGTTAATGTCTTCGTGGTTCTAATTACAACAGATACACTCATAGTTTTATTTCGATATTCACAAATTAGCTGATTGCATACTTCTTAAAGTTCTCCGCCTGCTCAAAGATCTCTTTGTACACCTCATCGTGAGTTACAGGAGGATAGCCATACTTACTAAGTACTAGTATGAGGTCCATTTTTAGCTCTGCTTTGATATCAGAGCGATTCTCCCAGTCGATGTACTTCGACTTATCGTCCACGATCACCCTGATCTCAGCAGCCAATGCGCGAAACTTCTCCTCTGGGTATTCAAAGCCAAACTTCGTGGAGATAGCTTTAAGGATATCGTAAAACGCCTTCTCCTCATAAGATATCCCCAGCTCTTTATACGAAGCCTTCTCCTTATTAATATCCGTGAGCAGCTGCGCCATCTGGTCAGCCACCTCGTTGATCACATCATTGGCAAAGACAGCGTCATCCTTACGGCTATTGTATTTCTGCACCAGTGCGTTTAGGCGCTCCGTGAAGTCCACCCCCTTGATTTTATTTACCTTCTTAAAGTCCGTGATCACCATCTTCAGGAGTCGCTCCATGAGCTTCACCTTCATATTAGGTAGCTTAAGATTTTGCAAGCGTCCCATATACTGCTCACTCAGTAGGTCTAGGTGCTCCGTCTTACTATCCACTTGGATAATCTCCTCTACACCCTCAGACTGTATCGCCTCCTCGATCATCTTATTGACCCGTGCATTCATCTGAGAGAGGTCTGGAGTATCTCCTTTAGTCAGCTTATATATGATAGAGCGCACCCCAGAGAAGAAGTGTATATCCTCACGCTCCTCGTAGCTGATCTCCTCCCTATTAGAGCAGAGACTATAGGCAGACTTCATCTTCCGTACGTGACCCATGAAGCGGGTCTCCAGCTCCTTCGTCGCCTGTATATGCTCCGCACCCATCTTGAGACACTCCAGCTGCTCCAGAGGCTGACCATGTGTAAAAGGTGAGCGATCAAAGCCGTGGAACATACGACGGAGGATGTCCAACTCATCCTTTACCATGGTAATAGACTCCTCCACCATCTCCACGCCATCCATCTCATCGCCACTCGAGGCGTACTTGCTGAGGGCAGCATTCATATTCTTCTTGATGCCGATGTAGTCCACCACCAGCCCCTTCTCCTTACCCGGATATAGGCGGTTGACCCTCGAGATAGTCTGTATCAATGTGTGCTGCTGCAGTGGCTTGTCTATGTACATCGTATCTAGACAGGGAACGTCAAATCCCGTCATCCACATATCCACCACAATCACCACCTTAAAGTTGGAGTCAGGATTTCTAAACTCCTTAGCCAGCCCCGCTCGCTCCTCATCACTACCCAGTAGGTCGTACAGCTCCTTGTTATCGTCCTTATTGCGCGTCATCACCAGCTTGATCCGCTCTATTGGCTTCGACTCCTCACCATACGGAGCCAGCTCTTCGGCTACATGCATACGGTAGGTAAGCTCCTCCTCTTGCTCGCTCTTCTTAGCTTGCGGCGTGCGCCTCTCTAACCACTCTGGGCGGAGAGCTACAATCCGCTTATAGAGGTCAAAGGCTATAGACCGGTTAGAGCAGACGATCATCGCCTTGCCACACACAGTGCTACCCTCAGCGATGCGCCCCTCGTAGTGCTTGAGAAAGTCCTCTGCCATCGCTTGTAACCTATCGGGACTGCCGAGGATACACTCCATACGTGTCACCGCCTTCTTGCTCTCCTCTATCTGATACTCATTGGCACCCTCCACAGCACATTGCTCATAGTAGTGCTCTATCTCATCCAGCTTCTTGTGGTCGAGCAGCACCTTAGCAGCTCTACCCTCATAGACTATGCGGCGCGTGATACCATCCTCCACCGCCTCCGTCATCGTGTAGGCATCTACCACCTTGCCGAATACATCGATCGTAGCATCAATAGGCGTACCTGTGAAGCCCACGTATGTCGCATTAGGTAGCGAGTCGTGCAGATACTTAGCAAAGCCAAAGCTACGCTTCACCCCCTCCTCCGTCTGCACCACTTGCTCTTGCAGATTGATTTGCGAGCGGTGAGCCTCGTCCGAGATACAGATGATGTTGGCACGATCAGAGAGCAAGCCACACACCTTGGTAAACTTGTGAATCGTCGTGAGCAGTACGCCTCCGCTCGGCCTAGCTCGTAGCTCATCTCCTAGATCCTCTCGGCTCTTCACCTGTTTCACATAGGCGTCACCGATGAACTTCTTCCCATTGACAAAGAGCTCAGAGAGTTGGTCGTCCAGATCCGTGCGGTCCGTGATCAGTACGATCGTAGGACTGGCAAAAGCCTTACTCTGCACCAGTAGACGGGTGAGGAAGAGCATCGTCAAGCTCTTACCGCTGCCCGTAGCGCCGAAGTAAGTACCGCCCTTGCCGTCACCCTCGCCATGGATACGTGAGCGCTCTAAGATATTGTTGTAAAGCTTGCGAGCTGCAAAGTACTGAGGATAGCGACAGACGATCTTTACCTCCTTCTTGGTGTTCTCCGGGAAAAAGATAAAGTTGTGGATCACATCTAGTAGTCGCTCGCTGGGGAATAGTCCGTGGATCATAGACAAGAGCGACTCCACCCCCTCTCTAGGTGCCTCATCGGGGTGTACCTTGCGCCAAGCGTAGAAGTAGTCATAAGGGGCAAAGAGCGAGCCATACTTACTATTGACTCCATCACTAATGACCACAAAAGCGTTGTACCTAAACAGCTCCGGTATATCTCTCCGATAGCGCACCGTCAGCTGTGTATAGGCATCGCATATGGTAGCGCTCTCCTTGACAGCACTCTTAAACTCCAGCACGACCAACGGCAGTCCATTGATATAGACCACGCCATCAGGTATTCGGCGCTCTAGCCCCACGACCTCCAGCTGATTGACAATCCTAAAGATGTTGTTAGAGACGCACTCGAAGTCTATCGGTCGTATATGGATATTGGGCTTGCTGCTATCCTCCCGCTCTATACTAAACCCATTGCTTATCAGGCGTAGCATACGAGCATTCTCCCCATACAGCGATAGCCCCATGTTAGCCGTGAGCTTCAGTATGACACGCTTCAACTCTAGGTCCGAGAGATCTGGGTATTGGCTCTTCAGGTAGAGCATCAGATCATCACGCAGCAACACATCTGACGCCTCCTTTTGAATGGAGTCTCCACAGCTATAGGTATACCCCTCCTCCTGGAAGAGCTCCATAATCCCCTGCTCTAAAGCGTGTTCATTGAAGTGTGGCATAATATTTACTTTAGACAGTTAGCCTATTTAGTAACAAGCTTTGAAGATATAAGCACTGTAATGTCTCTCTCCGTCTTAATTCTAACTCCCTGATTAAAGGATCAAATAGTTCCTTAGCATTATTGATAAGCTCTTCATTAGGAATGATTACCTCTGCGTTTTCTAAGTCCTCTCGCTTTATATGCCCCATTGATGTTGCTTTAGCAGAAATTTCACGAGTCCATCGATCAATATGATGCTTTGTCGCCAGCAGATAAAACCACTTGGGGTATTCCTTTGAGGTAACCTTAAAAAGATGTTGGTTTAACACAGCCTTACCTCCATTCCACAAATCCACAAACAAGGTGGCAGACCACGAAAAGATTACATCGCCATTTTTAATAATGTATTTGGTTGGGACATTAGGCACAACCTTGCTACTATCTGTATCGGTAAAGCCTTGTCTCAGCTCTTTTATTTTAATGACAGGTAAGTAGTCAGCTGTGAGACTTTCATACTGTTGACAAGCTAGCCCATTTAAATATTCTGCTATTTCATCTAGGGTGCCCATTCTCCAGCCGTCGGGGAGGTTGTCGGGGTCGATGCCTTGGACGAACATCTTGTTGTAGAGAGCTTGGGCGGTCTCTTCGAGGTTGGCACAGATGCGTTCATTCAGGGCGATGCGACGAGTGATAGCCTCGTATTGAGCCACGATCTCACGCTGCTCCTCAATATCTGGGATAGGCAGTCGGACTTCACACATCTCCTCCCAGTCGAAGATCTCTCGAGCACTACCGTGGGACTTAAAGCGTGCATAGCGATCAAACTCAGGTCGTCTGAACCACATCATTAAGTAGTCGGGTAGGAGCTCGGTCTTATCCACCACTTCAAAGACAGTATAAGCTTGGGACACGATCGCCTCTTCCTCCTGCATCAAAGCAACAGAGAGCTTATCTCCATTACGAGAGGTGACAGTGACATAAGCAAACTGCCCTTTCGTTATGACTTTGTAGTTGGACATATCTGTGCCAATCGTATTGGCAATGGATGGGATAAACTCCTTCGCATTGCTTAGCCCCAACAGAGTCTCCACGGTGCACTCTTTATTGCGGATGTCCACAGGTTGAATATAGTCGCCCAACCTTTTATAGCTTGATCGCCCCATTACGCCTTTCCTTTGGTTAGCTTTGACATTAGGGTGATCAGCTCCTTACGTGAGGCTGCCTCTTCCTCTAGTAGTTGCATCAGCTCGGCATTGAGCTCGTGGAGTCGCTCATTGTAGTCGATACCCTCATCACGATCGACAAACTCGATGTACTTACTAGGCACTAGCGAGTAGCCAGTCTCAGCTATCTCCTCAATGGTGGCGGAGTAGCAGTACTCAGGCACATCTTGGTACGACTTGCCACCCTCCTGCTGCCACGTGTGGAAGTCATTAGCTATCTCAGCAATCTGCTCAGGCGAGAACTGGATGTACTTCTTCTCAAAGGGCTCTCCCCTCTGGCGCAGATCCATAAAGAGCACCTCTCGCTCCCGATCACGATACTTCACCAGCGCTCCATTTTGATTGATGGTGCGTGCCTTCTTATTCCTATTCAATATCCACAGGGTGACGCTGATATCTGTGGAGTAAAACATATTGCGGGGCAGTATCACGATCGCCTCTACCAGCTTATTCTCTATCAGCTGCTTGCGGATCGCCTGCTCTGTACCCTCACCGCTGAGCGCTCCATTGGCGAGGAGGAAGCCCGCCACACCATTGACCGAGAGCTTGGAGACAATGTTGAGGATCCAACCGTAATTGGCATTGCTCGTAGGGGGAACCTCGTAGCCAGCCCAGCGTGGATCGTCGACCAGTTCGTTTTTGGCACGCCACGACTTCTGATTGAAGGGGGGATTGGCCATGATGAAGTCCGCCTTGAGGTCTTTGTGCTGATCATTGTGAAAGGTGTCAGCAGCTACTGCGCCCAGGTTGGAGGCGATACCACGTATGGCGAGGTTCATCTTCGCCAGCTTGTAGGTCGTATTGGTGTACTCCTGACCATAGACCGAGATATTCTTCTTATTACCGTGGTGCGCCTCGATAAACTTCATGCTCTGCACAAACATACCGCCCGAACCACAGCAAGGGTCGTATATCTTCCCCTCGTAGGGCTGTATCATCTCGGCAATCAGATTGACGATGCTCTTCGGGGTGTAGTACTCCCCCTTGCCCTTGCCCTCGGCGATGGCGAACTTGCTGAGGAAATACTCGTAGACACGTCCTATTAGGTCGTGTTCGCGATCCTTGAGCGTGTCGATCTTATTGATCTCGTCCAGGAGTGCCGAGAGCTTGGTCTGATCGAGTCCGAGACTGGAGTAGTAGTTGGAGGGGAGGGCACCTTTGAGGGTTTCATTCTCTCGCTCCACCTCAGCGAGTGCCGCATCGATCTTGATGGCGATATCGGGCTGCTTGGCATGCTCCATCAGATAGCTCCAGCGGCTATGCTCGGTGAGGTAGAAGACATTCGTAGCTGTATAAAAGATTGCTTTATCTATATGCTCCTTCTTGCCCTCAGCTATGAGTTGAGCCCTGCGCTCGATAAAGCAGTCATTGGCATACTTGAGGAATATAAGACTCAGCACCACGTGCTTGTACTCCGAGGGCTCTACCGAGCCGCGCAGTTTATTGGCCGACTCCCATAGAGACTCCTCGATACTCTTCTCCTTTTTGCCTTGTTTCTTCGCCATACGATACTTTAATGGTGTCTATATATTGTAGCTACAAACTTACTGAATTTCCTAGATCCCGCAAGACTAACGCACAGATCTGTGCGTCCCTACAGGGCTACGTGAGGGATTGTGTGTCCCCATAGCGGGTTATTCG
>OLNQ01003420.1_pt1 | contig 12866 bp, 6 predicted proteins | sample 1672821 | NCBI WGS metagenome assembly OLNQ01 (sample SAMEA3136727, study PRJEB25190) | human gut metagenome | biome: human gut; feature: human-associated habitat; material: faeces | place: Austria | collected 2013 | reverse complement strand
CATAGGTAATCAGCAGAAGGTAGGGCTTGAGTTCCTTGGTGGACATAGATGAATCATCATTCCTTTTCTGCGGCAGAAAAGCCGCTGGTTCAGTCGATGCAGGCCTCGACAAAAGCCTCAAAGATCTTGACGCTGTTGGCATCCTCCGGAGCCATGTGTTCCGGATGCCACTGTACGCCCCAGGCAAAGCGGCTGCCCGGCAGACAGATGCTTTCAATCAGGCCGTCCGGCGAAGTTGCCATGACTGCCAGACTGGGAGCCAGTTCCCGGATGGCCTGATGGTGACGGGTGTTGACGCCGATGGTGGACTGTCCCAGCAGGGCATGGAGCGGACTGCCCGGAACCAGTTCCACAGAGTGGGCGGCGGCGCCATAGGGCTTGCCCTGGGAATGCTTGATCTCAGAGGGGCGCTGGCTGGGCAGATCCTGCCACAGGGTACCGCCCATCACCACATTGAAGAGCTGCAGGCCCCGGCAGATGCACAGCACCGGCTTTTTGGCAGCCAGTGCGGCACGCAGCAGACGGATCTCCAGTTCGTCCCGGACAGCAATGCTCTCGCCGCATACCGGCAGACGCTCGGCATGGTACCAGGAGGGATCAATATCCTCACCGCCGGTGAAGACCAGGCCGTCACAGAGCTCCACCATCCGGTCGATCGACTCGTCATCATACTGGAACGGGAGCATCAGCGGCAGACCCCCTGCCTGTCCCACAGCAGTCATATAGTTGGGCAGCATCCAGTAGCTGTCCAGTTTTGTATCCATCAGAGGGGTGATTCCAATCACAGGTCGCATGAGAATAATCTCCTTTCCATTTGCCGAAGCATCACAGCTGTGGTTCACAGCAGAAGTTTGTCCCGGACTGTCCGGTTTCATTGTGTATTATTATAGGACGAAACAACAGGGCAAGTCAATGAACAAACAGTGAAATACCTGTGTACGCACTGGCGCTTCGGGTGAAAGGGTGATATACTGGAACAGGATCTGATTCTGATGAAGCAGTATAACATCAATGCAATTCGCTGTTCACACTATCCGAAGGCATCATACTTCTACGATCTGTGCGACAGATATGGTTTCTATGTAATTGATGAAGCGGATCTGGAGTCACATGGCTGTGTGGAGGTCTATTATGACTACAAGTGGGATTATTCAGATTACAACGGCATTGCGATGCTTGCCTCTGACGAGAGGTTTGGCAATGCCATAAAAGATCGTGCGGAATGTCTTGTAAAGCGTGACATTAACCGCCCTTGCGTGGTGTTCTGGTCGCTGGGTAATGAGAGCGGATATGGCAAAAATATGCTTGATGAAGCTGAGCTTATAAAGAGGCTTGATGATACAAGGCTTGTGCATTATGAAAGCACACACTGCCTTGACGGAACTTCCGACAGCGTGCTTGACGTAGTTTCAGGTATGTACTGGGATTTAAACGGGCTGAAAGACTATCTTGAAAAGCCTGAGGAAAACAGACCTCTTGTGCAGTGTGAATACTGCCACGCCATGGGAAACGGCCCTGGTGATCTGGAGGATTATCACAATGTGTTCTATTCCAACGAGCGTTTCTGCGGCGGCTTTGTGTGGGAGTGGTGCGACCATTCTGTACCGCTTGGTAAAACGGCTGAGGGTAAGATAAAATACGGCTACGGCGGAGATTTTGGGGAAAGACACAATGACGGAAATTTCTGCATGGACGGTCTTGTTTATCCTGACAGAACGCCCCACACCGGACTTTTAGAGGTAAAGCAGGTATACAGACCTGTGCGAGTAACAAAAGGGGAAAGCGAGGGAAGCTTTGTTTTTTCAAGCACGCTGGAGTTTGTGAACGCTGGGAATATTCTCGATTGCCGCTACGAGATAACGGACAAAAACGGTATTATACATATCGGCAGGGTGGATTATGACATCGAGCCTATGGGAAGCACTGTGGTGAATGTTCCCAATGATACAGCGGAGTATGAAAATGAAACATTCATAAGGTTTATTTTCACCGCAAAGGAGGACACTGACTATTGTGAAAATGGCTATGAGGTGTGCTTTGACCAGCTTAGGATAGCAGAGGGCAAGGCTTGTAAGGCCGCTGAGGTGAAAGGAAATGTTGAGGCTGTGGAAACGCCTCTTGATATCACTGTGACAGTGGGAGATGTTGTTTACCGCTTTGACAAGCGTAAGTCGGCATTTGTTTCTGTGAAATTCGGCGGCAGAGAGCTTCTTGACAGACCTTTGCAGTATAACTTCTTCCGTGCGCCTACGGATAATGATGTCATGAAGTACAATTGGTACAAGGTGCATCTTAATGACTTTGATGTGAAAAGCTACGGCTGTGAGCTTTCAGCGAGCGAGAACAGAGCGGAGATAAGCGTCACACAGTCTTTTGGCTGGTCCATACAACAGCCGTTTTGCAGGCTGAAAGCTGTTTATGTTATTGATGGCAGTGGGCTTGACATAAAATGCGAAGCGGAGTTTTCAAATAAGATAGATATGCTTCCAAGGTTCGGTATAAGGCTTTTCATGCCAAAAGATTTTTCAAGGACGGAATATTTCGGATATGGTCCTACAGAAAGCTACATTGACAAGCGTCAGGCTTGCTATATTGGCAGATTTGCGGCTGATATCGGGGATATGCACGAGGATTATATAAGACCGCAGGAAAATTCATCGCACTATGGGTGCAGATATCTCACTGTGAGCAGTGAGGACACAAGTGTGATGTTCACTGCAGGAGAGGAGTTTTCATTCAATGCGTCGCAGTTCACGCAGGAGGAGCTTGCGGCAAAGGCTCATAACTATGAGCTTGAAAGGTGCGAGAGCAATGTTATCTGCGTTGACTATGCAATGGCAGGAGTCGGTTCTAACTCCTGCGGACCAAGGCTTGCGGAGAAATATCAGCTTGAAAAGCCTTTGATAAATGCACATTTTCATATTCAGATAAGTAAAATATAAAGGAGTTTTTATGGATATCTGTGAAACACACTCAGACAGAAAGCTTTTTTGCAACGATTGGGAATTTTACAAGGCGGCTTTCGGCTCTGACTACTCAGAGGACTTTGCTTTCAAGCCTGTGGACATTCCTCACGATTGGCTTATTTATAATACAAATGACCTATATGAAACTTCTACAGGCTGGTACAGAAAGGCTTTTTCTTATCAAAAGAAAGAGGGCATACGCACTTTTATCCGCTTTGACGGAGTTTACATGGACAGCAAGGTGTATGTGAACGGTGCTTTGGCAGGGGAGTGGAAATACGGCTACTCGGCATTTATGTTCGATATCACCGACCTTGTCAAGAACGGAGAGAACATTATTACTGTCCGTGTGGATCACCACTCGCCAAACTCCAGGTGGTATTCAGGAGCAGGCATTTTCAGAAAGGTTTGGCTTTGCGAAAGCCCTGAGATACGTTTCGGCAATGACGGTATTTATATCACCACGTCAAAGCAGGAGGACGGCTGGCAGGTGACTGTGAAGGCTGAGATGCTTCGTCCTGAGGGCACGCTTCTTTGGGGAATACGCATCAGGAACACTATTTTTGACAAGAACGGCAAAGAGGTGGCAAGCTATGAGTCTGACGCTTGTGGGGCGGATATTTCCTGCATACCTGAGGCGGTGCGTGTGAAAGGCGTGAGCTATTCTCTCACCGCTCAGACCATGACAGTGAAAGAACCTGAGCTTTGGGATATTACCTCCCCTGTGCTTTACACCATGGTGTCGGAAATTCTTGTGGACGGCGGCTGTGTACAGCGTGTAAGTCAAAAATTCGGCTTCAGGACTATCAAATTCAAGTGCGACAGCGGTTTTTATCTCAATGGCAGACACGTTAAGCTCCACGGCTCATGCGAACACCATGACAACGGCTGTCTTGGGGCAGTTTCCAATCCTGCGGCTATAAGGAGAAGATTTAAAAAGCTACGCAAAATGGGCATCAACGCTATCAGAACATCTCACAATATGCCTGCGGAGGAGTTTATGGACATCGCTGACGAAACAGGTATGCTCATTCTCTCTGAGGGCTTTGATATGTGGGAGAGGTCAAAGACCGACTATGACTATGCTAGATTTTTTGATGAGTGGGTGGAAAAGGACGTTGCTTCATGGGTGCGCCGTGACAGAAACCGCCCTTCTATCATAGGCTGGAGCGTTGGAAATGAGATTTTTGACACACACGCTGACGAGAGAGGTCAGGAGGTAACGGCTTGGCTTAAAAGGCTCGTTAGGCTCCATGACCCTGAGGGCAACGGCTATGTCACATTCGGCTCTAACTATATGCAGTGGGAGAACGGTCAGAAATGCGCTGATATTCTCAAGCTTGCAGGCTATAACTACGGTGAAAGACTTTATGAGGAACACCACGCCACTCACCCTGACTGGATGATATACGGAAGCGAAACGGCTTCTGTTGTTCAGAGCCGTGGAATTTATCATTTCCCGCTGTCTGAAACCTTGCTAACTGACGATGACGAGCAGTGTTCTTCCCTTGGAAACAGCTGCACAGGCTGGGGCGCAAAGAACACTGAGGCTTGCATAATCGCCGACCGTGACGCAGAATATTGTGCAGGTCAGTTCATTTGGACAGGCTTTGACTACATAGGCGAGCCTACTCCATACAGCACGAAAAATTCCTACTTCGGTCAGTTCGACACAGCAGGCTTTGCAAAGGACAGTGCATATGTTTTCCGTGCAGAGTGGACAGACTATAAGGCTGAGCCATTCGTGCATATTTTCCCATACTGGGATTTCAGCGACGGACTTCCTTGTGACGTGAGAGTTTGCTCAAATGCTCCGAGAGTTGAGCTTTTCAAGGACGGCGTTTCAATGGGTGCATATGATATCGACCACAAGCATGGCAAGGAGCTGACAGCGAACTATATCATTCCATATGAAAAGGGCGAGCTTAAAGCGGTGGCATATGACGAGAATGGAAATATCATCGCAGAGGATATACAGCGTTCATTCGGGGACGCTGTTAGAATAGAAGCTGTCCCTGACAAGACAGAGATACTTGCAGACGGCTCTGACCTTGTATATATTGAAATATCCGCATTTGACAAGGACGGCACTTTCTGCGCAAATGCCAATAATCGTGTGAACGTCAGCGTTGAGGGTGCGGCAAGGCTTATGGGTCTTGACAACGGCGACAGCACAGACTATGACCAGTATAAAGGCACATCACGCAGACTTTTCTCAGGAAAAATGCTTGCTGTTATTGGTGTGGCTGATAAGACGGGGGAGATAAAGGTAACGCTTACATCAAATGGGCTGCCTGACTGTGTTGTTACCCTTGATGCTGTTAAGGCGGAATATGACAGCGGTACATCATCGCTGGAGAATGTGGGCTTTGCTCCTACCGAGTGTGGCAGGACAGACGAGATACCGGTGAGAAAGATAGAGCTTTATACTGATACTTTTACTCTTGACAAGGATAACCCTGAGATAACGGTGAAATATAAGGCGCTCCCTGCCAATTCGGATTATGCTGAGGATATAGAGTTCAGGGTAACAAATGAAAAGGGCATAACATCTAATCTTGCAGAGTGCGAGGTAACAGCAGACAGCATTAAGGTGAAAGCAAAGGGAGACGGAAGCTTCTGGCTTCGTGCAATGTGCAAAAACGGCACTGAGCGTTATCACATAATTTCTATGCTCAAATTCACTGCTGAGGGTCTTGGAAACGCACTTACCGACCCATATCAGTTCGTTATCGGCGGACTTTTCACAAGGGCAAGCGACAACGTTTCAAGCGGCATGAAGAAGGGTGTAGGCTTTGCAATGGGCAAGGTAACATCATGGGCGGCATATGATAATCTGGACTTCGGCAGTGCAGGCTCTGACACTGTTACGGTGCAGATATGGGCGAACACCCTTGATCCTGTTAAAATAAGCTTCTATGACGGAATACCTGACGAGAGCGGAAAGCTTCTTGGCACGTTTTGTTATCACAAAGAGCCTGAGTGGATGATCTTCAAGCCTGAAACTTTCAAGCTTTCAAGAAAGCTCAAGGGTATTGAGACCCTTTGTATCCTTACTGAGGACGGCTTCCAAGTGGGCGGTTTTAACTTTGAAAAGGAGAGCCGTGAATTTGCGGTGAATAATGCGGCTGATGCTGACAACATTTATGGTGACAAGTTCACAAAGGGCGAAAAGTGTGTGACCGAGATAGGCAACAACGTTATGCTTGATTTCGGCGAGTTCGATTTCTCTGAAAAACAGCCGAGCAGGCTCGTTATAAGCGGAAAGTCACCGCTTGCCCTCAACAGCATACATCTTATCCTGAACGGCAGCGAGGGCGAAAACCGCATACTCTGCGAGTTCAGGACGGACGACAGCGAAAATTATGCCCAGAAGAGCTTTGATATCTCAGGTATCAGCGGCAAACAGAAGGTTTCATTTGCGTTCCTGCCGGGAAGCAACTTTGACTTTGAATATTTCAGATTTGAGTAATAAAAACGCTCCGTACAGATTTTGTACGGAGCGTTTGCTAGTTCTGAAAGTTTATTATCTCGTTGGTTATCATAGGGTAGGCAATAAGCTTGGCGGAGTCAAGGTCTTCTTTGTGCATATCAACAGCGGATATCTGATGTCCGTTGTAGGTGGTGTAATAGTAAATGCCCTTGTGGGTATTGCAGCAGCTTGTATAAATGGTTATCTCATACTTGCTCTCTGCCACCTCGCAGCAGCCCCTTTGTTGGTCAACTGAGTTTAAAATGTGGAAGAACTGGCTTACACTGCTTTGCTCGTCAGGGGCGGAGCGTGAGTTCATTTTCACAAATGCGGCTCTTATAAATCTTGACTGCGAGGATAAGTCACCTGGCAGACCCATTGCACCCATGCCACGGCTGTAGGACTTAAGGTCCAGCTTATCAGAGAATGTGTTTTCAGGCTGTTTAGGGGAAAGTCCACGGAAATCGTTGAGCCTGAACATCTGCATATCGAATGGAGGATTGTTCGTGAGCACTCCCACTGGGTCGTCATAGACGTTTATGCCCTCTTTTACAGACTCGACCACTATGCAGTCGTTCTTGTCTGCTATTATCCAATGGAGCTGACCTGACGGCATTTGTGGGCTGAACTGAGTTTTGGTTATGTTTATCTTGTCTATAAGCGTCCTTGCTTCTGTCACGTTTGCACACTGACAGAGTATCCATGGGATAAACTCAAACTGCGCAACGTTGTCCCTGCCGTCGATATCATCGCGGTAAAAGGCATTGCCAACAAAGTTAAGACCTGCCATGGCAAGACCCTTTTCATTGGCGGCGTCATAGAAAAGAGGATAATCCTGAGCAACATGAGCTGTGCCTATTACCGCATAATGGGTAGCTATCCTGCCCATATTAACAAAGTTAAGGGAAAAGTTTCTTGGCATTATGACTATTTCCTCACCGTAGGAGCTTTCATAGTCAAGGGTTCTTCCAAAGTAAAAATCGTTCGTTTTATAAGTTGCCGCAGTACACATTTTGTTACCTCCGTTATCAATTATATTATTTTTGTAGGGGCGAACACTGTTCGTCCGCCTACAGACAAAGCTATCAGCAGGACCGTTATATTTAATATAACACTTTTTGCAGTTAAAATCAATGGCGTTGACTTATGTTAAAAAAATTGTTATAATAGTGGTAACATCGCATAATGATAGTGTTGTGTTACCCTAAGATGATAAATGAAAGGAGCGAAACGGAGTTGACGTGGAACAATGTAAAGAAAATAGCAGGCAGAGTGGTGGCGGTGATAGTTCCTGTGGCGATGCAGTTTTTGTGGTATCTTCTCATACTTAAATGGCTCAGCAAGGCGGCAGGGCTTCTCAGCATCGTGCTTACTGTGCTGTCATTTCTGTTTGTGCTTTATATCAACACAAAGCGTGAGGAGAGCAGCTACAAGACCCTTTGGCTTATTGTGATACTTACTTTTCCTGTGCTTGGTGCAGTTATGTATATAATTTTCGGCAATAACAATACTGCGAAAAAGCTTGAAAAGAATATCACAAAGGCAAGGCTTCACATGGACTATGAGCTTCCTGACGGGGAAAAGTGCATAGGGGAGCTTGAACGTGAGGACAAAAGGCTTGCTCAATCGGTGAAAAGGATAAGCGACGCAACGGGTTTTCCTATGGTGAAGCTTGACAGCGCAGAGTATTTTTCCATGGGCGAGGAAATGTTCGCTGATATGTGCAAGGAGCTTGAAAAGGCTGAGAAATATATTTTTGCGGAGTATTTTATTTTGCAAAACGGCAAGTTCCTTAACACTGTGGTGGATATCATGGCGAAAAAGGCGGCTCAGGGCGTTGATGTGAGGATAATGTATGACGACCTTGGAAGTATCGCAACATATTCTCTTGCAGACGCTTTGAAGCTTGGTGAGAAAGGTATAAAATGTGTGCCTTTCAATCCGTTCCTTTTTATAAAATCACAGCTCAACAACCGTGACCACAGAAAAATAATGGTGGTGGACGGCAGAGTTGCATACAGCGGCGGAATAAATCTTTCGGACGAGTATATAAACATAGGCTCGAAATATGGTCACTGGAAAGATATCGGCTTTAAGATAACAGGCGAGGGCGTAAAAAGCTACACCTATATGTTCATGGAGTTCTGGAACGCTTTTTCAAATGACATGATACCTCATGACCTTGTGGGGGAGAGCTTTGAAAAAGAGGGCAAGGGTGGCGACGGCTATGTTTTGCCTTACTATGATTCGCCTATGACGGATGAAAATGTGAGCAACACGTTTTTTTCTGAGATGCTCTATGCCGCAAGCGATTATGTGTGGTTCTACACACCGTATCTTATGCTTGGTGACAGCCTTTTTGACGCTTTTATAAGGGCGGCTAAACGTGGGGTCGACGTGCGCATCATAATGCCAGGTATCGCTGACAAAAAGGTGGTTTTCAGGCTTTCAAGAAGCTATTATCGTCAGCTTATCGAGGCAGGAGTGAAGATATATGAATACACTCCTGGGTTTGTTCATGCAAAGGGCTGCATATGTGATGACAAGCTTGCGGTGCTTGGCTCGGTAAATCTTGACTATAGAAGTCTGTTTTTGCATTTTGAGTGCAGTTCTATATTCTATGATTCGTCTATAATAAAGACTTTCAAGGCGGACATTCTGGACACTCAGAGCAAGTGCAGACAGCGCACGCTTGAGGACACAAAGCGTGGTTTCTTTGGACGGATCATTGACGGCGTGCTAAGGATATTTGCTCCATTGCTTTAACAGCTTTTTAATATTAAAATAAGATTTTGGGTGTTGATAGATCTTTGCTAAAATGGTATAATATCGAAGGACTAAGATAATACGGAGGTGAATAAAGTGGCAAACTGCGACAGTTGCGGGTCTAACGGGCGATTATGTATATATGTGAACACAGCCGACGGGCTTCGCTTTGCGTTGCTGTTTTATTCGTTGTGATCTGATATATCTGCCCGTGTGTGACCTGTCATGCACGGGCATTTTTATGCCTGTTTGTCCCTCACGTCATAAAAAAATGAAACGGAGGACAAGCAAATGAAGAAAAATGAACTGAACAAAAATGTAATTTTAAACGAGGACGCAGTAAAGAACATTCACTGCGACGAGATAACCGCTGTCATCAACAGCAATGATTCCCCGAAAGCCATGATGAACAAGCTTGACGATTATCATGGCAGTGATATCGCAGAGGTAATAAGTACGTTTTCTGTTCTCAACAGAAGGAAATTCTACCGTGTGTGCAGTCTTGAAATGCTGGCAGAGATATTTGAATATCTTGACGAAAAGCAGGCAGGGGAGTATCTGAGAGAAATGGATATCCACAAGGCTTCGGAGCTTATATCGGAGCTGGACACTGATACAGCGGTGAATATTCTGTCTGAAACAGATAAGGACAGGAGAAGCCTTATTATAGACGCTGTTGCACCTGATGTACGCAGTGAACTCAAGCTTATCGCTTCATTTGATGAGGAAGAGATAGGAAGCAGAATGACCACAAACTGCATTATTATTGACGAGGACATGACTGTAAAGCAGGCAATGAATGCTCTTGTTAGTCAGGCGAGAAAAAATGACAACATCTCAACGCTGTTTGTGGTGGACGAAAATAAGGTTTTCAGCGGAGCTATAGATCTGAAGGATCTTATCACGGCTGACAGCGAGGTGGAGCTTGAGAGCATAACGGCAACTTCTTTTCCATATGTTTACGCCAACGAGCAGACTGCCGATTGTATCGAAAAGCTGAAGGATTATTCAGAGTATATCATACCTGTGCTTGACGATTCAAACAGGCTGCTGGGAGTTATCACAGCGCAAAACATCATCGAGGCATCAGATGATGAAATGGGCGAGGATTATGCAAAGCTTGGTGGTCTTTCTGCAGAGGAAGATCTTAACGAGCCTGTGTTGCAGAGTGTGAAAAAGAGATTGCCGTGGCTTCTTGTGCTGTTGGGACTTGGCATGGTGGTGTCAACAGTGGTGGGAGCGTTTGAGAAAGTTGTTGCACAGCTCACTCTTATTGTGGCGTTTCAATCGCTGATACTTGACATGGCAGGAAATGTTGGTACACAATCCCTTGCAGTGACTATCCGTGTGCTTACAGACGGAAGTCTTACTGCAAAGCAGAAGCTTCATCTTGTCTCAAAAGAAATGCGAGTCGGACTTCTGAACGGCACTCTTATAGGCGTGCTGTCGTTCATAGCAGTGGGGCTGTATATTTTCTTTTTCAAGGGCAAGGGGCTGGTATACTCCTTTGCAATGTCGGGCTGTATAGGCATTTCACTTATACTTGCCATAATAGTATCAAGCGCAGTGGGAACGCTCACACCGCTTTTCTTCAAGAAAATAAAGATAGACCCTGCCGTTGCGTCAGGCCCTATGATAACCACGCTGAACGATCTGGTGGCAGTTGTGGCTTTCTATGGAACTAGCTGGATATTCCTGCTGAATGTTTTGAAGCTGGGGTAAAAAAATAGAATAAGATAAAAAAGCCGATCGCATCCATTTGGGTGCGGTTGGCTTTTTCAGGTTTGGCTATTAGATTCAAGGTAATGCCTATCTTATTGAATAATTCTGCATTTGGAGTTTTCTTCAATTTCTGAAAAGACCTTTTTTTGATCGATTATTGAATCATAGTATGACTTCCTTATTTCTTTGAGCAAAACTAATTTGTTATTCTCAATTTTTTTGAATTGATAAATGCCATAGATCTTACGGTTGAAAAAGTAAATGAAAGATACCAGTTTTTCATCTGACAAAAGTTCACCATTTTGTGATTTTACGAAAGATATAATTTTATTATAGCCACGGAATTTACGCTTTTTATTTAAGATAGAGGTGACATTCTTTACGTTGTTTTTTGATCTTGTAACTATTATTGTTACAACAAATAATAGATTTACCAAGAAAATAAACCAATTGCCTTTTTTAACATCATATTCAAGTGATAAAACAGAGATAAACTCTAGGATATATAGTATTTTTATAAACACTGTTGATAAAGAAGTCATATCATCATCAAGCAATAGTGATCCATAAAATATTATAATGGCAAAAGATGCTGAAAAGTTAAATAGCAAAAAATATTTTTTTACATCATTGTTTATGTTAATAATTATAGCAACAGCAAAAAGTATCATGTAAATAGTAAAAAAAGTATAAACCGCAGGTGCAATAATATTTTCATATATCCTAAATTCCCGCAATTTTCGGGTTATAAATTTATACGCTAAATTTGGTTCATTGATCGGATTTGGAATTTTATCATTGATTTCAAATAGTTTATCTTTTATGTATTTTTTTATTTCCTCTTTATTTTTATCATTAATTAACTGATCTAACTGATAGTATTCGTCAGTCGTTTTAGTGTATTTTAATAAATCATAAAATTCATTAAAATCAGTATCATCTTTGTTGATCTGCTTTAAAGCCGATTCAAATGTAGCTCTTGCTTCACGAAATTGTTGGTCTTTTTGGTCACGATACTTGTTTGCACTTTTGTGATACATATTAAATATCCAGCTTAGTATAGCTATGACCGCTGTTATGATTATAGTGTTTACTCCGTCTTTCTGTATACGTTCAACGATTACTTCTGAATTTATGTTTACCATAAAAACCTCCTATTTATTTTAGTCTTACACTATAAATAATAGCGAAAGTAGTCGTTTCGTGCATCATATTGTTGATTTATATTTGAATTTTTGTAGCTTTAACTAAATTGAATGGCTCAATCATGTTAGTTTTATACAAGTATAAATTGCAAAATGTATTATAATTTCGGGTTATAAGTTTATTTGTTGGTATCTTGAAAAGTATGTCAATATGTGTTATACTTAGTAACATAAGTAACTCAGGGGGAATCAAATGTTAGCTGTATGTATGACCTTGATAGACAACGATAAGGATCAGACGTCTTTTGAAGATTTTTATTACAGAAATCGTCAGATAGCCTATGCTTTTGCATACAAGATCTTGAATAATTCTGCGCTGGCAGAAGAGGCTTGTGCAAATGCTTTTTTCAGCATCGCAAAATGTTTTAAAAAAATTCACAATTATTCTTTGCACGATATGGACGCATATCTTATTAGAACTATTAGAAACGCCTGTTATGCGATCTACAATAAGGAAAATCAAAATCCAGCATCGTCTATATTTGATCTTAAGGTGGAAGATGAGCCGAGGGAGGATTTTTATGATGATATTGACTTAGATCTGCTTATAGATGCGGTAAGAAAGCTGGATGATAAACTAAAGTCTGTGATAGCATATAAGGTTTATTATGATCTGACCGCTGATGAGATCGCACAGATCATGGGCATTTCTAAGAGAACGGTATTTAATTATCTGAACAAAGCCAAAAGACAAATTTTAGATTTGATCGGTGGTGATCGTTTTGAATGATAAGT
>OLNQ01003412.1_pt1 | contig 12881 bp, 9 predicted proteins | sample 1672821 | NCBI WGS metagenome assembly OLNQ01 (sample SAMEA3136727, study PRJEB25190) | human gut metagenome | biome: human gut; feature: human-associated habitat; material: faeces | place: Austria | collected 2013 | reverse complement strand
GAGATGAATACAGAATTATTAGAGATAATGAAAATGGATATAAAGCGATGTGAGGTGTTATCCGGCAAATTAAACGCTGCTTCATTCGTCAGATTAAAACAGGTATATTTCAATGTTTGAAGATGTCATAAGGCAAAATATTTTCGGGCATTCCGTCATGGTATTTTATGCAGAAGAACCATCATGCAGATTACATGATGGTTCCAGAGTTAACCGAGCTCACAGTCATTGATAGCCTGCATGACTGCATCGGCGGTTATGATATTTAAGTTTGCGCTGTTTCCAACTAAAAGGCTTGCGTTGCATAGCTTGTTGATCATACGTGGAGTACCATTGGCTGCATTCAGGATTGCTTCAAGGGCATTCTCCTCAAATACAGTCTGGGTACAGCCAGCACCTTTGAGTTTGGCATTTATATAGGAATGTTCTTCTGCTTTTGTCATGCCCTCAAGGTTATAATTCATGACAATCCTCTGGCGAAAAGGTTCATGGATGCTCAAACGAAGGGTGCTGTTGAGCTGGGGTAAACCGGAAAGCAGGATGACAGCCCTGTCCCTGGAATCCATTTCAAAGTTGAACAGCATCTTCAGGTCGTTGAGCACAGCATTTCCGATGTAATTCGCCTCATCGATGATAATGACCGGTGTCTGACGTTTTTCAAGGACAGACCGGGTAATTTCTTCCTGTATGATCCGAAAGTTGTCTGTTTTTCGAAAAGCGGGCTGTGCACCAAGCTGTAATGCAAGGTTACGGTAAAAATCATTCACAGTCAGGGTGGAAAGGCTGGAATAGACGACCTTATAAAGGGAAGAGTTAAGCCCGGAAGCCCAGCTGCGGACGGCAGTAGTCTTGCCTCTTCCAGCGCTTCCGGTAAGAAGTCCGAAGCCTTTTGTTGCAAGCAGGTAGTTAAGGCGGAATATGGTTTCCTTGTATTCCTGCGTTTCAACAAGGACTTCTTTTGAGTTTTTTAAGAACGGGTTGAACTCCAGCCCATATCTTGCTGTGTAATCCATGGTTAATCGTCTCCTTTGCATAAGCGTACTTTTTCACGTTTGATTTCGGCATTCTCTGTCTTGTTGAGAAGGCGGATGGGAGTCAATGCCCCACCAGTCTCCACGATGAAAATTTCCTTCATATCAGGGGAATAGCGAAGACGGATGCGCTGGCGTGCAAACCGGTAATCCACTTCGTATTCAATCTGGTCGATGACGATGACACTGTCAGCAGAGACGCGACGCTCGATTTCCAGAAGAAAGTCTTTGGCGATGTCGTCATCGGAAAGGCGGCGGATCTGTTTCGGTTCTTTAAAGAACCTGTCCTGCGGCGACATTCCATGAAGGGAGGAATGAGGGGACTGGTTATACTGCTGTACAAATGCAAACAGGCTGCCACGCAGCTGATCAAGGGAATGAAAATCCCGCATATCAAGAGAAGCCATCCACTGGTCTTTCATGGTACGGAACCAGCGTTCAATCTTGGCTTTGCCGGTAGGGGTGTAAGGCTGGCAGTAGCTGAGTGTGGAGCCAATCCTTGCGGCGAGCAGTTCCATCTGTTTGTTTTTATAAGACTTGCCGTTATCGAAGTTGAATACCTTCGGGCGCCCGTACTTGGCAACCGCTGATTTCATAACGGATAAAAGATTGATGAAGTTATCATTATAAAAGACATCAATCCCGGTGATGAACCTGCTGGCATCATCAATGAGTGCGATGATATAAACACGGTGCTTTTTGCCGCTCTCATCGGTAAGGCGGGGACCGACACTGCTGTCTCCACACCAGACCTCATTGATATGCGGACGTTCATAACGCCTCATATCCTTGTTCGGAGTCTGCCTAAGTTCGTTCTGCAACTGATTTACAAAGCGGCAGACGGTAGATTCTGACACCTGTCCGTGAATCACGGAACCATCTGATTTCAGCTGTCTGTAGATGACTGCTGCGGACATGCGGGGATAGTTGGACTTGAAGTAGCGGATTCTTTCCTGAAGTTCATCATCCAGCTTCCTGCTCATACCTGCATCGGAACGACCTTTCGGAATGAGACCATCAAATCCGTGCTTCTGGTAGTTCAGATACCATTTTTCGATGGTAGCGGGGGCATAATTGTGAAGTTTTCCATCAGGTCCGAGAATTCCTTTTGCAGAGATTTCCGTGTAAAAAGCAGACTTGCTGGGATAGTTTTCATCAAGACCTGCGATAAGCGGAGCAATCGTTCTGTACCGCATCAGAGCGATTTCCTGTTGTTTTTCCTGTTTCATAGTGTTAAACCTCCTTTTTCACAAGGATACTGGAAAGTATGAAGGCTGTCGTGTAAGGTTATGTGGGTGGAACAAAAAGTATGTTCCTGGTGGTTTTAATCTGCATGAACTGCCTGGAAAAGTGTGAGAAACATCCGGAAACCAGCCTGGACAAATCTGTCAAACAGAGGGATACCGCCCGTAACCGTTCGCACCAGTGGAGACGGTAGTTCCTGAGAATGGATTTCAGGTTGTTTTCATCAACGCAGACCCGTCCGTCCAATAGAGAGGCAAAGCCAGTCTGATGCTCAGCGGCAATAATCGTGTTGACGTATAGCTGGAGAGGAATCTGGAAATAGGGAACCATGGAGGAAAGAAGGAGAGCATGTGTATGACCACACTCTTTACAGTATATCCGGATCACAGAGAGCGTAATTAGCGTATCAGCGAGCTGGATGCTGCGTTTGTAAACGCCATGATGGATCAGGCACCCTGAATGTCCGCAAGTGCATGGAATAAGTGCCAGATCAAGAGAATTTATCGTATTATTATAAAAATCCTGAGAAATATGGTTGTAGTTTTCTGTTTCAACTGTTATCATAATCGTGTGCATAGTGAGGCGTAGCCAGTACTATGTGTTGGTTGAAAGCAGAAGTCAAACTTTGGTCGGGGAGATTTCTGCTTTTTTATTTTCGAGCTACAAGGAAATATGATAACACAAGAAGTCTCAGGATAAAACAATCTGATGGAAAATACGTCAGATTTGGTTATGCTGAGACTTCTTTCAATTTGCTTGAAAAACAGAGAATGAGTTTGCTAGAGAGTGCTTGATAATAATATTGGAACCGCTGCTGAGAGAACTGTGTGAGATGGTGGAAGGCCAGCAGGAGTCTGAAGCGGTAGAAGAACTGAATAAAGAGATAAACGATTTGAACGAGCAGAGGCTGATCCTGAGTCAGGTAATGAGGAAAGGATATATGGACTCTGCTCTTTTTTACGAAAAAAACAATGATATTGGTCTCAGGCTGCTGGACTGTAAACGAAGAAAGGCATTACTTCACAGCAAACGGCCGGGGATAAAAGAGATTGCAAGCACAGAACGGCTTATCCGGCTGCTTCAGGACGAAGGGGGGGGCTGCTGGAAGAGTTCCGGGATGATTTGTTCAATCTGATGGTAAAGGAAATCCATATCACAAAGGAGCGAGAGATTGTTTTTTACATACAGAATGGACTGACCTTTATAGAAAAGGAAGGAGGAAAAGCGGATGCAGTGGCATACTCCAATCGGATATGAGATTTCAGACGGGAAGATCGTGATAAACGAAGAACACAGCAAAACAGTGAAATGGATTTTTCAGGAATATGACAGCGGGATATCTACCGGCAGGATTGCGCAGGTGTTGATTGACAGAAAGATACCGAATTCCCATGACAGGGTAGCCTGGACCCATGTGGCAGTTGGAAAAATCCTGGAAAATCATAATTACCTGGGGACAAAGTATTATCCGCAGATCATTGAACAGGATTTGTTTGAACGGATCCAGAAACGGAGAGCGCATAGGAAGGTGCAGTATGGTCATGGCAAATATAGAAAACTGCAGCCGGAAAAGCTGCTTTTCAGTGGAGTGCTGGTGTGCGGCACATGCGGTGCGGACTATCATCATTACATGCCGCCGAAAGAGAAGAAGGTGGAACCTAAGTGGAAATGCAAAAATTATATCCAACAAAACCGGCTGTTCTGCGCCGGAGGATTCATCACAGACGAGCAGGTAAAACAGGTATGTGTGGATGCAATCAATCAGATTATGAAAAAGCCCAAGCTGATCAAAGTAGCTCCGAAAGAAAAGAAGGTGAGTGCCGATTATCGGAGACTGGAGCGTCAGGTGAAGCAGGTAAAAGCGGAGGGCGCGGATAACTTGATGGAGCTTCTGCTTGAAAGAGCAGCAGAGCGTTACCAGACGCTGGAAATTCAGGATGAGGAGCTGCAGACGGAAAAGATGAAAGAGGCACTGAAGGGCATATCTGAAAGAATTCGATGAGGAACTGTACCGGGAACTGATTCAGCAGATTGTGGTATATAAAGATAATTCAACAAAAGTGTTTTTCTCCAATGGAAGCAGTGTTACAGTTTATTATGGTCCCACAGCGGATCGGAAAGGAGAGAAAAATGGCGATGACAGCTAAGAAAATAGCCATTATACCGGCGAAGCAGGATATGACCGTGCAACTCCGTTGGTGGAAAAGCGCCTGCGTATCGCGGCATACTGCAGGGTCAGTACAGACCTTGATGAACAGGATGGCAGCTATGAAGCACAGGTAGAGCATTATTCGGAAAAGATCAAACGGACGGACAGCTGGACTCTGGCAGGTATTTATGCCGATGACGGGAAAAGCGGCACGAATACGAAGAAACGGTCGGATTTCAATGCGATGATAAAGGATGCGCTGGATGGAAAAATCGACATCATCATCACAAAGTCAGTCAGCCGGTTTGCAAGAAACACCGTAGACTCCCTGATGACGATCCGGAAGCTGAAAGAGAAAAATATCGCGGTAATCTTTGAAAAAGAAAATATCAATACGCTGGACGGCACCGGAGAAATCCTGATTACAATCCTGAGCAGTCTGGCCCAGGAAGAGAGCCGTAACATCAGTGAGAACGTAAAATGGGGGATTGTACGGCGCTTTGAAAAGGGCAAGGTCATGGTCAACCATAATAAATTTATGGGCTACACAAAGAACTCGGAAGGCGAGCTGGTCATTGTCCCGGAAGAAGTGGAAGTAGTAAAACTGGTATTCCGGCTTTACCTTGAGGGCTTATCTGCTGAGAAGATTGCAAGATATCTGGGAGCACAGGGAATCAAAACAGCAACAGGACTGGATAAATGGGAAGAAACGGTGGTCCGCCGGATGCTGTCCAATGAAAAGTATATGGGAGATGCCCTGCTGCAGAAAACATATACAGTAGACTTCCTGACAAAACGGAAGGTGATGAATAATGGAATTGTCCCTCAGTATTATGTCGAGGATGACCATGAAGCGATTATCTCCAAGGAGCTTTTTTATCAGGTGCAGGAAGAAATAGCACGCCGTGCATCTATGTGGAAGCCCGCAGTATCCAGAAAGAAAAACCAGCAAAGCAAATATTCATCCATGTATGCACTAACGGGAATTGTCATCTGTGGGGAATGCGACCGGGATTACCGTCGTGTCACCTGGTCGAGAAATGAGAAGAAGAAAATCGTCTGGCGCTGCACCAACCGATTGGAGAATGGCACGAAAAAATGCAAGGATTTCCCCACACTGGAAGAGGAGGCATTACATAATGCCATCATGGAGGCCATGCAGAAAATTACAGGCGATAATGGAGATTTTGTAGATGCTTTCCGGCAGAATGTCATCCGGGTAATCGGCAGCTATAAAAAAGGACCGGACGAGTATGATGAGAAAATCAAAAAGAAACAGGATGAAATGGTTGCCCTTGTTATGGAAAATGCCAAACAGGGGGCATACACAGATGAATTCGATGAACGGTATCGAAAGATTTCAGATGAAATCAATGAGCTGAAGGAAGCACAGAAAAAGGAGAACGTGTCGCGACGGCTTGCGGAAAATTATGAACAGCGGGTCAATGAGATGGACCGGTTCCTGAACCATACCTCCTGCCAGCTTGTGGAATATGACGATGGTCTTGTACGGATGCTGATCAGCCAAATAAAGGTGATTTCAAAGGAGCGGCTGATGATACAGTTTAAATCGGGTATCGTGATGGAGCAGGAAATCAGAGAAATGTAAGAGGGGACGGAGATGACAACTGAATAAAGATAAGTTAATAAGTTATTCCTGCCGACTTGTGACAAGAATAAAGTGCCTGGAGTGGCTGCCGGGCATTTTATTGTTGGCGTAAGCGAATAAAGAAAATAGATTACAGTTTTAGGATTTAATAGAATTAAAATTAAACATATCGAAAAAACGTGCAAAATCGAGGCTTTATGGATAGAAAAGTGAGCTGAAATATGGTAGAATATCACAATAGTTGTTGATTGTAATATTTTTCTGTAGGGGAAAATAATGGTATTGATACACGAAACGATAGCATCTTACATGAGATGTTTTACGGTGTAGATGGGGAATGCGCAGATGAACAGAGAATATAGAAGAAAATATTTATTTGATTTTGCCAAAGAGAAAATAACTTATAAAAATAAGTTTTATAAAATAGTCTTCTTCTCAGAGGAAGACGATATATCAAGAATTTTGCGAACGGTTGATAACAACATATCTATGAAGAAACGTATGGATAAGATATTATTTCCGCAGAGCATTCAAGATATGTGTAGTAAAAAATTAGTATTAAATTCTGATATTCAAATTGACTTTTTAAGAAAGTATTATATGTCAATTTTTAATAAATATATTTATAAAATCGAAAAATATGTGGAGTTAAAGACTGAATTTGAAAAGCACCTTTTTTTGCAGGAATATGAGTTGGCATTAAATGTTTTAACAGAAATAGAAGCAGAAGTAGGACTGTCGGTATGGAGTATATCAAAAAAGATGCTTCTGTACGAAAAAATCTATGGATTAGAGAAAAATAAAAAGTACTTGGATGAAATTCAAACTCAGGCTAGTGATAATATTATGTTAAATACATTGTTTGAACTAGAAAGTTATTTCGCAGAAGAAAACACCAGCTATACATCCTTTAAGAAAAAAATAGATAGTTATAACGAAGACCTTCAGGATAATGAGATTATTCGAAAATATATTAACTTTAAATTCAATGTGGAAAGGGAATTTGATATTGAAGAAATTGAAATTGCCCTTATGTTTGATTCGCAATTTTCCATCATAGATATGTATGAATCATTTGTCATATCGGATCAGATGAGATTTGTAGAAGGTGAAGTAGATAATTATGAATTGAAGTTAGATGATTTTAGATTGGCGAATCTTTCTTTGATAACAAAGCCTAAACCAATTACGGGAGAACAACTGGAATATTATTCTTTGTTAGAGACATATACTAGTGGCAATTATAAAAATTATATAGAAGAGTGTAATAAATATCTGGAAAGAAGACCGCAGGATTTTCAGTGTATAATTTTATTGGTAAAATCATATATTTTCCTTAATGAAGAACCACATTTTGATGATGGGGTGTATCGCTGGTTGTATAATGCATATATGGTTAATGAATATGAAGCAGATGCAATACAAAAATTGTTTTCATATATAAAAGTTGTTAGAGGGACAAGCTGGGAATATAAAGTAATTGGGTTTATAGCAAGAAAAACATCTATGCAAAGTAGAAAAAGATTGAGTTTTATGTCGGCAATTAATGATATGTGTATTTCTCCTAATTTGATGAGTTTTAATTGTATATCAAATAGGGAAGCATTTTTGGAAATTTTTAAAAATGTGTGTCCGATAACCTATCAACTGTTTTTGTTTAAATATGGAATGGGAGAACTTTCAGATCAATTATCAGATAAGAATAGAAAATTACTTTTTGAAACGGATAGATATATACAGCAGGGGGATAATGTAAATGCGATAAAAACTCTTGATAAAATCAACAAGGATAATAATTACTTTTTAGAAAGAATCTTACGTCGACAAATAACTATTTTTGAAAATAGTGAAGATTATTTATCAGAGGTAAGATGTATTACAAATGCGATATTAAAAAATCATAATCTACAAAGAAGAATCGACATTCAAAGATCAAGTGATAATATTAGGCATCATTTAACTAAGGAAATTAAGAAAAATCTTAATTATGTGGTGTTTGTTTATTTAAGTATGCCTAGTGATTATAAGAAGCAAAGAATAGCGTATTCAAATTATATGGATTATAATAATTTTAAATCTATAAAAGATGTAATTGAACGAGAAGAAAAAGGGCCTGCGTTGGTTACATTTTTAGATAGGGTATGTATACAGCATCTTATAAAAAGAGATATTATTTTGAATCCGGAAGGAAACAGAGTAGAGGAAATCAGAATAGAAATACTTCAAAATTTAATTGTGTTAGACTCAGAGAATAAGAAGAAATATTATGCTGAGATTACTGCAATTACTAAGCAACGTAGTATTAAAGATCGAATTAAGCAGATTAATCAAAGTAGAGTTTTTGTAGATACGGAAAACATTAAAAAGGAGAATGAATTAGCATTAAGAGAAGATTTCAATAGATATTTATCTGTCAAGAACTTGGATGAAGAGTTAATGACATATGATATATATAGCACTGAATACATAAGCGATTTGAAAAAAATTGTCGATGATATTAATGATAAAATACGAAATAATGCTACATATTCTCAGAAAATGGTAATACTAAAAGGGATAATTACAACAATAACAGAAGAATTTTTATTTAATGAAAAATATGGATTAAATACCTTTCTGAGTTCTAGAATAAGGCATGGTTATTGTAAAAACCAATTAACGACAATTTTTCAAGAGTATAATTTGCTTTCCAAAAAAGAAAAAAATGATAGTAGTGAATATCTAATAAATGAATATTGGGATCATATTTTACCGGAAAATTCAAAGGGAAGCCGAAAAGTTAAAAAATGTTTGTCATTATTTACGGCCGATATTGAGAAAAAGGTAGATGAAATAAAAAAAGAATGGTTGAGTATAAGATATAAAGAAGAAAACAATGCCTTATTGGATTTTACTATGTGTGTCAATCAACTTCTTCTAATTGATATGGATAACATAATTGATTTTAATACTTTTTACGATCAGGTTATTGATCTTTTATGGCAGTATACGCTTAACTATTTTGTTGTTTTGAAAAAGAAAATACAGGAAGATCTTTTGAACTATTTCCAAGCAGAGTTAAATGCATTAGCATGCAGTGTTGGAAACATAAAGAATGAGGATGTAAGGGATGCTGTAAAATCGATTTCGAGTAGCATAAATTTATGCAAATCTCAAATTGGTGGAAAGACAATAGAGTTCGCAAATGTATTTGAAAAAAAAGATGTAACTTATTTGGATTTCACGATGGACGATTTAGTAGATACTTGTTTGGAAATTATTTCTCAGCTTAATGGTGGTATGGCAGAAATAAATTTGAAGAAAAATATTAGTGATACTAATCTATACAAAGGTGAAAATTTCCCTTATTTCGTAGATGCTGTGAATATTATGATAAACAATGCATTAGAGCATTCGGGAATATCAGATTATTCGAAGTTAGAAATTGATATTGATGTAAATAAAGTGTGTGATGAAGCTGTATTAGAGGAATTAAAAGATGAATTCGAAAAAAAGAGAATTAAAGTAGATGATCTCGGATTCTTAGAATTATCTATTTCCAATACACTTAGCGAGGATATAGATATAAATGTATTAAGGGATAAGGTAGGGGTGATTTTTGCAAATACAAAAAATACAGAAACTGTAAAAAAATATTCACAGAGTGAGGGCGGAACCGGACTTTATAAGTTGTATAAAACGTTTCAGTATAATATTGATGCTGCATACGCAATATGGTACCAAATTGAAGAAAATTTATTTGGCATTTCTGTCTTCATTGGAATTACCAATATCATGGCATAGAAAGGAGAGAGATGAAAGTTTTATTTGTTGAAGATGAAAATGTTAAGCAAAGCAATATAGTAACTTATTTAAAAGATGAGTTAGGTGTTGAAAATATTAGTGTTGTAAATTCTTTGATGGGAGGTATGCTAGCATTAAGAAATGGCAAGTTTGATATAGTTTTATTAGATATGAGTTTGCCACTTTATGATATAAATGGGGAAGATGAAGAACTAAATGAGTTTGAGGCATTTGGCGGTATTGAAATTTTAGATGAAATAGATAGGAAAGAACTGTCTGTAAAAGTATTGGTTATCACAGCTTTTGATGTGATTGAGGATGACACAAAAAAAATAAATCTTGAGCAACTTGATGACCAAATGAAAGAGAATTATTCAAATTATTATCTGGGCTGTATTCATTATGATGAATCATCATTAGAGTGGAAAACAGAACTGGAAAATTATTTGAAGAATATTTGAGGTACGATGAAATGAAGATACTATTAGTAGATGATGAAAGTAAGAAGTTGAAAAGACTACATTCAGTTATCAATACAATTGACGAGTTGGTTTCAGATTCAATAGAACATGTATTGGATTTGAAGTCAGCTAAAGATCAAATGAAAAGTATAAGATATGATTTGGTTGTGTTGGATTTGAAAATAGCTGAATGCATAGGGGAGGAAGATGACTCGGAAATCGCTGGGTTGGAATTTATTGATGAAATCTTAGAGACAGATTCGATATTGATACCTAAGGAAATAATTATTTTGACAGAGCATGATGCATTACAAGAAAAATGTAAGGAATTAGGAAAGAATCTAGAATTTCTGGTACTAAAATATGATGAACAGTCTGTAGAATGGGAAAATGTAATAAAAAATAAAATTCGATATGCTCTTAAATATGAGAAATCAATTGAGCGTTTTTCAGATGTTAAAAAAAGTGATGTTGCAATTATATGTGCGGTCAATAACGAAATGGAAGCTTTAAAATATGCATTCAAAGAGCATGATTTCCAACGAGTAAATTTTGATAGCGATACAACAGATTATTATCTTGCAAATATAGTGGCAAATGGTAAAAATATAAAAGTGGTATATGCACAACAAAGAGAAATGGGAATGGCTGCAGCTTCAACATTATCACTAAATATAATACATCATTTTCATCCAAAGTATTTAATTATGGTTGGAATTGCGGCTGGTATAGGCTCAGGGAAAAATCTGGGGGATATAATAGTAGCTACTGAAGTTTGGAATTATTCAAATGGTAAATACATAACAGGGGAGAATGGGGAAGCTATTTTCTCACCAGATCCTAAGCATATTTTACTGGATTCAGGAATGGAGAGTATTTTAAGAAGAGATTACGCACAACAATTGTTTGGAATAAAGAGGGAGTTTAAAGGCCAAACAATTAGTCATGATTTGAATTTGGTGTTAGGGCCGTTAGCTTGTGGTGCGGCGGTGGTTGGTAATTCAAAAATTGTAGATGATATGATAATGCAGCATTCAAGAAAAACAGTGGGCTTAGATATGGAATCATATGGTGTATTTTATGCTGCAAATTATGGTATTGATAATAGCGTAATACCTATTTGCCTGAAATCAATAAGCGATTTTGCGGATGAAAAAAAAGGTGATGATTTTCAGAAATATGCTTCTTATACAAGTTGTGAGTTTGCAAAATATCTTGTTTTAAATATTTTGGAGTATGATTGAGAAGTAAAGATATCGAGAACATATATTTTCGAAAATTCGTGAGTTTATATTGTTATATTGACAGAAGACGTATGTGCTGTAATTATATTGATTCAAGCGTGGAGGAAAGCATGTTAGCAGATGAAATCAAAGCGGGGGAATCATCCAATATAGAATTTAAGGTAGAGGTACCTAAAAAGAGCGAAAAGTATATAAAAAGTGTTGTAGCTTTTGCTAATACAGCAGGTGGAAAGATTATTATTGGTGTTGATGATAAAAGTCATGAGATTGTGGGTGTTGATCCTAATGAGGTGTTTAAAATAATTGATGGAATAACAAATACAATTTCAGATATGTGTTACCCGCAAATTTTTCCTAATATTGGAGTTGATACGATTGAGGGGAAATGTGTTATTGTGGTAGAAATTTATCCGGGTGCAAATAGACCTTATTACATCAAAACACTTGGAAAAGAGTCAGGGACATTTATCAGAGTATCAGGAACATCAAGACCGGCAGATGACACAATAATTAAGGATTTGGATTTTCAGGGAACAAATCGTTCTTTTGACGAAATGGTCTGTGTTGAACAAAAGTATGATGCAGAACAGGCAGAAAAATTATGTGCTGCTATCAAAAAGTATATGGTAGATGCGGCAAAGACGAAAGCAGAAAAAGAAAAGGTTCGTGATGTAACAGTTCAAAATTTGATTAACTGGGGAGTAATCAAGAATTTGGAGGGAACGCTGGTTCCTACAAATGCTTTTGTAATGCTTACAAATAACCCGTTCCCATTTGTTAAAATACAGTGTGCATTATTCAAAGGTGTTGAAAGAGTTGTTTTTATTGATAAAAGAGATTTTGAAGGACCGCTTTATGAACAAATTGAAGAAGCTTACAAATTCGTTAAAGAAGTGGCTGAAACTGGAAAACCAATCTTATTCGTAGGAACTAAAAAACAAGCTCAAGAAGCTATAAAAGAAGAAGCTGAAAGATGTGGAATGTTCTACGTAAACGAAAGATGGTTAGGTGGTATGTTAACTAACTACAAAACTATCCAAACTAGAATCAAAAAATTAAGAGAATTAGAAAGAATGGAAGAAGAAGGTGTATTCGAAGTTCTTCCTAAAAAAGAAGTTATAAAATTAAAAGCTTTAAAAGAAAAATTAGAAAAGAACTTAAACGGTATAAAAGAAATGCCTGAATTACCAGGTGCTATATTCGTAGTTGACCCAAGAAAAGAAAATATAGCTATACAAGAAGCTGCTAGATTAGGTATACCAGTTGTTGGTATAGTTGACACTAACTGCGACCCAGATGAATTAGATTATGCTATACCAGGAAATGATGATGCTATAAGAGCTGTAAAATTAATAACTG
>OLNQ01003411.1_pt1 | contig 12882 bp, 10 predicted proteins | sample 1672821 | NCBI WGS metagenome assembly OLNQ01 (sample SAMEA3136727, study PRJEB25190) | human gut metagenome | biome: human gut; feature: human-associated habitat; material: faeces | place: Austria | collected 2013 | reverse complement strand
TGTGCTAATGTCTTTTTAAAGTTTTTAATAAATAACGTTACCGTTGTGCTTACCGCAATAAAGTCAGCGATTGGTTCGGCTAGGAATACCGCAAAGATATGATCGGATAAGATGTTTGGTAAGATAAAAATCAATGGAATTAAGACAATGATCTTTCTAAAGATAGCTAAAAATACTGAAATCTTGGCGTTTCCAAACGCAATGAATGTTTGTTGGCAAGAAATCTGAAGTCCCATCAATAATACGCATGCCATATAGATACGAATGGCCCAGCTTGCCATTGCCATTAATTCTGGATCATTTGTGAAAATAGAAATAAATACTTGAGGGAATAATTCCACTAGAATCCAGATGATACTTGCGTATGTGAAACAACATAGTGTTTGAAGTAAAAAGCCTTTTTTAACGCGCTGGCCATTTTTAGCACCAAAGTTGTAACTGATGATGGGTTGTCCACCTTGCGTTAATCCTTGTATTGGCATCATCGCAAACTGCATAACACTCGTTAGAATGGTCATACTTCCAATCGCAACGTCCCCACCAAATTTAGAGAGTTGCATATTGAAACATAAAGAAATCAAGCTTTCTGTTGACTGCATCACAAAAGGTGCGATACCTAAAGCTAAACTAGGAAATAATAGGCTGGACACGATTTTAAAATTTTCTTTTTTTAACTTAAGAACCGTCTGTTTACCACTCAAGAAATGAATAACCCAGATTGCACTGATAGCTTGCGAAATAATGGTAGCTAATGCAGCCCCTTTTACGCCCATATTGAATCCAAAGATAAAGATAGGGTCTAAAATAATGTTTAAGATAGCTCCAATTAAAACGGTCATCATACTTGTTTTAGAGAATCCCTGACAAGAAATAAAGGCATTCATTCCGAGTGTCATTTGGACAAAAATGGTTCCTAAGGCATAAATACCCATATATTGTTTGGCATATACAATTGTTTTTGAACTTGCCTGGAATAATTGTAGTAATGGTGTTTGAAAAGCTAATAAACATACAGTTAGAGTTAATGAAATCATAATCAATGCGATAAAACAGTTACCCATGATTTTTTCAGCAGTAGGATTATCTTGTTTACCCATATATATACTAGCTCTTGGGGCACCTCCCATACCGACTAAACACGCAAAGGCGGATACAATCATAATAATTGGTAAACAAACGCCTACGCCTGTTAGAGCAGTAGCTCCTACATTTTGAATGTGACCAATATACATGCGGTCAACCACGTTATAGAGTAAGTTAACAATTTGACTTAAGATGGCAGGAATCGCCAACATAAAGAGTAACTTACCAACTTTTTCGTGTCCTAAATCCACTTCGGACGCTGTTGTAAATTTCATTTTAATTTGCTCCTTCTATTTTTTCATTCATTTTATTCATTGTATCAATCATACATTGAATATCTTTTGTGGGAATATCTTTGAATAATACTTGATTGATTTTTTCAATTTCAATATTGATTTTTTCTAATACAGGAATCGCATTTTCCGTTAATTCAATATAAGAAATCCTTCTGTTTTCTGAAACTTTTTTCATTGTGATCAATCCCTTTTGTTCCAAACTTGTTACGCTTCGAGAAACCAAAGCTTTTGAAACACCGAGTACAACACGAAGCTGTGTGCTTGTCGTAATGGATGTGTTGTTTTGTAGTAAAATCAGAATCGAAATTTCATTTGGGGAAAAAGTGTATTCTGAAAATCGATCTTTGATTTGTTTGCCGTAATATTCACGCAATCGATTGGATAAACGTAAAAATTCTTCTATAGTCAACATATGCCCTCCTAATGTTTACTTGTGAACAGTTCAATTGTAAACAAGTGGCAGTATTCTGTCAACGAATAGTTAAAAAATATGATGTACGATAATTGACTACACAAATAATGTGGATATAATTAGACTGTTTAGGGAGGGATATGCATGACGTTAAAAGAGTTAAAAATAGGACAGAGTGCATTGATTAAGGCCGTTGGAGGAACGGGTGCATTAAGACAACACTTTCTAGATATGGGAGTTATACCTGGAGCTGAGGTTACAGTTGTAAAGTTTGCGCCTATGGGTGATCCAATGGAATTGCAGATTCATGGTTATGAATTATCGCTTCGTTTAGATGAAGCTGAAAAAATATTGGTTGAATTAATTGATGAGAGAACAAGAAAGCATGAGAGTGCAGAAAATATAAATAACACCGTTCACCCTGGTTTAGGTGAAGATGGTAAATATCATGTAAAGGCAGATGAACATCCTTTGCCAGAAGGAACTTGTTTGACATATGCCTTGGTAGGAAATCAAAACTGTGGAAAAACCACTTTGTTTAATCAATTAACGGGATCGAATCAACATGAAGGAAATTTTCCGGGTGTAACCGTCGATCGAAAGGATGGTCCAATCAAAGGGTATCCAAATACAATGGTGACAGATTTACCGGGTATTTATTCGATGTCACCTTATACGAGTGAAGAAATTGTATCACGTAATTTTGTGTTAAATGATAAGCCTAAGGCTATCATTAATATTGTAGATGCCACAAATATTGAGCGAAATCTATATTTGACTATGCAACTTTTAGAAATGAATATTCCGATGGTTGTTGCACTTAATATGATGGATGAAGTGGCCAACAATCAAGGTTCGATTGATATCAATGGTATGGAGGCTATGCTTGGTGTACCAGTTATACCTATTTCTGCAGCTAAAAACCAAGGTGTTGATGAATTGATTGAACATGCGATTCATATTGCGAAATATCAGGAAAGACCAGGCCGTTTAGATTTTTGTGGGGAAGATGATTTCGGTGGAGCCGTTCACCGTTGTATACATTCCATCTGTCATTTGATTGAAGATCATGCCAAAAAGGTAGATATTCCTTTGCGTTTTGCGGCTAGTAAAATTATTGAAGGCGATAATTTGATTCTTGATCGTTTGGATTTAGATGATAACGAAAAAGAAATGATTGAGCACATTGTGCTTCAAATGGAAAAAGAGCGTGGACTCGATCATAGTGCGGCCATTGCCGATATGCGTTTTTCCTTTATTGAAAAGGTTTGTGAACAAACCGTAGTAAAACCTAAAGAAAGTAAAGAGCGTGTTCGAAGTGAAAAAATTGACCGTATTTTAACGGGTAAATATACTGCAATTCCTATGTTTATTGGAATAATGCTGCTTGTATTCTATCTAACATTTAATGTGGTTGGTGCATGGCTTCAAGGATTGTTAGAACTAGGTATTGATTGGATCACACAAGTAGTGGATGCATGGATGACAAGTGCTCACGTAAGCTATGCTGTACATAGTTTGGTGATTGATGGTATCTTTGCGGGTGTAGGTTCTGTCTTATCTTTCTTACCAATCATTGTGACACTATTCTTCTTTTTATCTATGATGGAAGATAGTGGATATATTGCGCGTGTAGCCTTCTTTATGGATAAACTATTAAGAAAGATTGGGCTGTCAGGAAGAAGTATCGTTCCTTTATTGATTGGATTTGGTTGTACGGTACCAGCCGTTATGTCGACACGTACTTTACCAAGTGAAAGAGATCGTAAGATGACGATTTTATTGACGCCATTTATGTCTTGTACCGCAAAATTACCTATTTATGCCTTCTTTGTGAATGCATTCTTTCCAAAACAAGGTGGCCTAGTTATGACAGGACTTTATGTTTTGGGCATTGTCGTAGGTGTTTTAATCGCGTTTTTATTTAAAAACACTTTATTTAAAGGAGAAGCTGTTCCATTTGTGATGGAACTTCCACCTTACCGGATGCCGACAGCAAAATCGATCTTCCGTCACACATGGGAAAAGGGAGCGCAGTATTTGAAAAAGATGGGAGGCATTATTATGATTGCTTCTATTATAATCTGGTTCCTTCAAAGCTTTAATTTACAATTCGATATGGTCAAAGATTCAAGCCAAAGTATTTTGGCAATGATTGCCGGATGGATTGCTCCTGTATTTGCGCCATTAGGACTTCAAGATTGGCGTATTGTGACATCGTTGATTAGTGGGTTTATGGCTAAGGAAAGTGTTGTTTCTACACTACAAGTATTATTTGTAGGTGGTGTACATAGTGCATTAACTACACTATCAGCTGCTTCGTTACTTGTATTCTGTTTGATTTATTCACCATGTGTTGCGGCTATCGCATCTATTAAACGAGAACTAGGTGCAAGATGGGCAGTCGGTGTAGTGGCATGGCAATGTGTACTTGCATGGATTTTAGCCTTTATTGTTCATGTGATTGGTTCTGTATTATAAGTAGCTTTAATGCTACTTTTTTTTTGAAAAAGGATGGTTTATAATTTTTCCATATCTAAGGGAGGGTGTTTACTTATGTATAAGTTAATTGCGTGTGATTTAGATGAAACTTTGATCAAACCTGATCGAACAATTGATTCTAGAGATATTGAGGCCATTAGGTGTTAAATTTGTACTGGCTACAGGAAGAGGTTATAACACAGTTCAGGGTACATTAAAGGAATTGGATCTTTTTGATGAAGCAAACCAATATGTGATTTCATATAATGGGGGCGCTATCACTGAAAATAAGGACAATCGACTACTACATTTTGAAGGAATTTCTTTTGAAAAAGCTGAAGAATTATATAAGCGTGGATTAAAGTATGATGTAGTCATTCATGTATATACGCGTGATGCGGTATATGCATATAACTTAACGGAAGATGAAAAAAGATATGTGCAGAATCGTCAAGAAATGATTGAGGTATTTGATCAAAATCTTGATTTTTTAAAGGGACAGGAAATTGTAAAAATATTATATACAAAAAAGAAGTGACAAAATATAAACTTTGCCCGAATTGCGAAGCACATTTTCGAATGAGTCCAAAGGAACGTATTGCGATCACCTGCGACGAGGGGACCTTTGAAGAATTTGATGCTGCGATGCATCCTAAAAATCCGATGGGATATCCGGATTATGATAAGGTGATCGAGAAAGCACAAAAAAAGGCACAGATCACCGAGGGAGTTGTTACAGGACGTTGTCAGATAGAAGGACACGACACGGTTATTGCCATTATGGACAGCCATTTTATGATGGGAAGTATGGGGTCTGTGGTTGGTGAAAAGGTAACTAGAGCAGTGGAATACGCGACAGCACACGAACTGCCGATCATTATTTTTACGACGTCCGGTGGCGCCAGAATGCAGGAGGGAATCATCTCTCTGATGCAGATGGCAAAAGTATCGGAAGCGTTGGGACGGCATGATGCAGCGGGATTATTATATGTCACAGTACTGACAGATCCGACAACTGGTGGCGTGACGGCAAGCTTTGCAATGTTAGGAGACATTATATTGGCTGAACCGAAAGCTTTGATCGGATTTGCCGGACAGCGTGTGATCCAAGGAACGATCCATCAGAAATTGCCGGAGGGATTTCAGAGGGCAGAATTTCAACTTAAAAATGGTTTTGTGGACCGCATTGTTCATCGCGAAAAAATGCGGGAAGAGTTGGGAAGGATCTTAAAACTTCATAGTCGAAAATAATGGAGGTAGGCAGCATGAGCAGCAATATGGTAAGTGATACAATGAAAACAGTATCCATAGCTAGAAATATAAAGCGTCCAACGGCAAGAGAATTTATTGATCAATTATTTGATGAATTTATGGAATTTCATGGGGATCGTTATTATGCTGATGATGGAGCGATCGTTGGAGGCATTGCATCTTTTCGGGGAGAACCGGTTACGGTGATCGGTATTCAGAAAGGGCATACTCTCGAGGAGAACGTTGCTTGTAATTTTGGTCAGCCAAATCCGGAAGGATACCGCAAAGCACTTCGATTAATGAAACAGGCAGAAAAGTTTCATCGTCCGGTCATCACGTTGATCAACACGGCGGGGGCATACTGCGGTATTGGTGCAGAAGAACGTGGACAGGGTGAGGCGATCGCGCGGAATCTTATGGAAATGTCGCGTCTTAAAACGCCGATCATCAGTATCTTTGTGGGAGAAGGCGGTAGCGGCGGTGCACTTGCACTTGCAGTTGGAGATACGGTGTGGATGCTGGAGCATGGTATGTATTCGGTGTTATCACCGGAGGGCTTTGCCAGTATATTATGGAGAGATCCTTCCAGAGTCGATGAAGCTGCAGAGCTAATGCGCATGACAGCAGATCATTTGCTGCAAAACAACGTGATAGATCGCAAATTTACAGAGTCGCCGAATGGCATCGAAAAGGATCTGCCTTACACGACAGACCAGATTGCCAAGGCGTTGGCAGAGACGTTGCCTAAATTGCAATCTACACCTGTAGAAGAGTTGTTGGAAAAACGTTATCAGCGATTCCGCCAATATGGGGAATTTGAACAATAATAATGCAAACAATAAAACCGTCCGGACATATCAAAATGATATGGACCGGGCGGCTTTTTGTATATCTTGGTGTGTCAATATATAGGTTTTATAATTGCAATAGTATTCTGTATGGCTTAGGAAAGCATACGTATACCGTTTGATTCAATCTTAATCCTGCCGGCTTTTTGGAGATGGCCAATGGCTCGCTTAAATGCATTTTTGCTCATATGAAATTCACGCTTGATGACTTCAGGATCACTTTTGTCGTGATAAGGAAGGAATCCGCCTGCCGTTTCCAGACAATCGTAGATCACTTCCGCATCTTCATTCATTTGCTCAGGAATCTTTTTACGGACGCTTAACGTCAGTCTGCCATCTTCTAACACCTGTGCAACGCGTGCATATACCGGTTGATTGATGCGGTAGGTCTCAAAGACTTCTTTGTGTGGTAACAGAGCAGAGTACATATCATCTACGGCGATAAACACGCCAAAATTCTCGCTGATCTCATAGACGCGTCCAAATACTTCGTCGTCTTTTTGATAAGAAGAATCGCTGCGCAGTGATTCATAAACTTTCATAGAAGCACAGAGACGGTCGCTTTTATCAATATAAAGGGTGACTAATACGGCATCGCCCTCTTTGACCGGATACAATTGCTCCTTAAAAGGAAGAAACAGATCTTTACTCAGTCCCCATTCCAAAAAAGCACCGATCGGAGTTACTTCTTTTACATAGAGTCTTGCAACACCGCCTAAGGTAATATCCGGCTCTAAGGTTGTTGCAATTGGTCTGTCTTCGGAATCTTTATACACAAATACATTTAGTACATCTTTAAGCTGTGTGCCTTGTGGTACATGAGCTTTTGGAAGAAGGATCTTGTCCTGCTCAGCTCCTGTCGGGGTATTGAGGAACACACCAAAGTCGGTCTGCTTGACAACGATCAATTCTTGAAATTTTCCAAGTTCTATTTTACTGGTCATAATTATCCTCCATGAATTTAATACTTTCAGTATACTGTTATCTGCAAAAAAATGCTAGTACAATTCATTAAATAGTGTTACCATGTAAAAAAATGATAATTGGAGGTTTTTATTATGGCAAATGTAATTAGTACAGATAAGGCACCTGCGGCAATTGGACCGTATTCTCAGGCAATCGAGGTCAATGGTATGATCTACACATCCGGCATGATCCCGATCGATCCGTCAACAGGGGAGTTAGTTACCGGTAGTGTGGAAGCACAGGCAGAGCAGGCAATATCTAATTTGGAAGCACTGTTAGCAGCATCCGGTTCTTCTATAGAGAAGGCTGTTAAGACGGTTGTGTTTATCAGCAACATGGATGACTTTGGAAAGATCAATGAAGTATATGCGAAACATTTCAAAGAGCCATATCCGGCACGCTCCTGTGTTCAGGTTGCCAGACTGCCAAAGGACGTAGCAATCGAGATCGAGGCTGTTGCCGTTAAAAACTAACAAAACGAGCTTCCCATACCGGAAGTTATTGCCCGAACCACATATTGCTTATTATGTCGATGTTTTTTCCATATTTTGCAGCCACCATACAGTGGAATCTGCCATCAAGAAACTATAGCAATTGCCTTGTTGCAATTAGTTTTTACTGTGATTTCTAAATTTTGTTGTCTCTGATGATTGATTTACATGCCTTTCGGAAACTCGAAGCCCCGGAAGCGAGGTATTCATCATTTTTGAAAGGGACTTTGCGTAAGTAATATGCGATTCGACAGCAGCTTCGTATAAGCCAAATCTGAATCATGAAGTAAATGAACGATTTTGTTCTAACAAGCTTTCCATATACATATAGTGGTACAGAAGTATAGAAACAGGTTCAGAAATGAGGAAAAGAATGGGTCGTTATGAGCGAATGATTTGCTATTTGTATGAATATCAAGATGGACACAAGGGAGCCAATGTTGGCTATGTCAAATTGGAAAAACGCGGTGAAAAGTGTCGGGTGCTGATTCAAATGCGGAGAGCTGACCTTGCCACTCTGCCACAGGCAGCATTGTTTCAGCAGGAAAAAACAGGCGTGCTGCTTATACCCATTGGCGTCATGAGAGATAATAATGGCAGTATGAAGGGGCAGTATGAGGGAAATGTGGACAATCTTGCAGGTACCGGGCTGTCTCTCGACGATGTACATGGAGTATTGGTTTATGTAGAAGAAGGACATTATTTTGCATCAACATGGAATTTGGAACAGATCGATGCACGGCAATTACGTTGGTGGCAGGGGGATCAACATGAGGATGCAGGAAAAGCAGAGGCTTTACCTGAGGGCGGCAACGAGACACCGCAAAACATGGTTATTTCATCAGATGGTAGCAACGGGACACCGCAAAACATGGATGTTTCATCGGATAGTAGCAGCGAGACACTGCAAAACAAGGTTGTTTCAGCGGATAGTAGCAGCGAGACACCGCAAAACATGGATGTTTCATCGGATAGTAGCAGCGAGGGACCGCAAAACATGGATGTTTCAGCGGATAGTAGCAGCGAGGCACCGCAAAAAGAAGTTGCTTCATCTGAGAGAGGCATCAATACACCGCGAAAAGAAGTTGTTTCGTCTGGCAGCGGCAGCAATATAGCACAGAGATTTGCGGATCATCTTGCCTCGGCGCAGGCAGGGATTTCCCGGACACCCGAGAACGCTTCAATGGAACGTTGTAGTCAGTCGGCGGAGGTGACAGGGCAGTCAATCTGCGGAAGCTGTCCATTTCAGCGCAAAGAATTGGACTATGGCAAAAAAATGTTGCTTACTTTTCCGGTGATGCGTCCGTTTGGGGAACGTTATCCCGGACAATGCGTGCGAATAGAGCCGCAGGATATTGGATGTTTGCCGATGAGAATGTGGTCCCTTTCCGGAAATCCGTTTTTAATGCAGGGATATTTTCAATATCGCCATTTGATCTTTATGGAATGGGAGAAAGGATATGTCATCGGTGTTCCGGGCATCTATAGTAACATGATGCAGTCGAAGGCGGAGAATGCCGGATTTCGTGAATTTATTGCCATCTGTGGACAGAAAAACTGTCGCGGAGCTTTTGGATATTGGCTGATGCCACTGGACTAATCTTCCGATGAATCCGGTACTATGTAGGTGTAGAGGAGATGATCCCGGTATTGTCCGTTTATTTGCGCAAATGAATGCAGATAGCCTTCCCGTACAAAGTGCAGATGTTCTAGCAGTCGGATAGAGGACTCATTTTCCGGGAGAACCATCGCTTCGAAACGATGCATTTCATAGTGTTTTGCGACCAAAGGCAGCAAAAAGGCAATTGCCTCCTGCATATAGCCGTTGCCAGTGGCGGTTTGATCCAGTTTGTATCCAATCATGCATCGATGAAAGGCTCCGCCCTGAAATTCGGAAAAGCAGACACAGCCAATCGGGATATTGCTGTTTTTTCGAAACATCCAGTAACGAATATATTTTGACTTAAGGAAAGCATTGTATTCCCAAGTAAGATTGCGGGATTGATAGGTAATGGTGTAAAAATATTGTGGACGCAGAGGCTCTACCGGCTCTAACGTATTACGGTTTCGTTCATAAAAATCCAAAACGGCTGACGAACTGTCCGGTTTTAATATACGCAATTCAAGCCGCTCTGATTGATAATAGGTTAACATGATAACAATCCTCATTTCTGTCTAAAATCTGACTCACACCTTCGTATTTATATCGATACAAAGACTGAGTGATCTTATAAAAACATATCGGATTGGTGCGGAAAATGCAAGTGTTTCGTAGGTGATTTTGGCAGACAAAAGGTTGTTCTAATATACAAAAAAGATTATAATGAACACAGCACACTTAACTTAGGAGTCCCTTTTAGACTCCGTTATGCGCAGAAATCATGTGCAGTTATTATGGCATAACTACGTTAGAAATGAGGAAAAATGGCGGTGCAGAAAGACAATACGGAAAAATATATGAGGGAGGCGATCAAGCAGGCGAAAAAAGCGGCGGCAATTGGAGAAGTGCCGATCGGCTGCGTGATCGTAAGAGACGGAACAATATTAGCGAGAGGATACAACCGTCGGAACATTGAGGGGAGTACTCTGGCTCATGCCGAGATCATTGCAATAAAGAAAGCGAGTAAAAAATTGCAGGATTGGCGTCTGGAAGACTGCGAACTCTACGTTACGTTAGAACCGTGTCCGATGTGCGCCGGTGCGATCGTGCAGGCCAGGATTCCCAAAGTTGTGATCGGTGCTATGAATCCGAAAGCCGGGTGCGCCGGAAGCATTTTGGACTTGCTGCAGGAAAAACGCTTCAATCATCAAGTGGACAAGGTTATTGGAGTACTGCAAGAGCAATGCAGTCAGATGATGCAGGATTTTTTTCGGGAATTGCGCCGGCAGAAAAAAACGCAAAAAGAACAATCTTGACAGGGCATACAGGAATCTATATAATAAAATTTGTGTCGTTTCTGTAAAAGAAGCGCTCGAAGATGCGAGTAGCATCCGCTTGATTTTGTCATAAGATTTCCGTGCTAGCCGGGGAGATAGCGGTTCCCTGTACCTGCAATCCGCTATAGCAGGGGTGATGTTCTGTTTCGGGTCTATGGCTTGCAAAGCTGCCCTTTGTAAGTGGCGTTGACGCTTTGGTCTTGCGCAATGGAAACTCATGAACCGTGTCAGGAGGGGAACCTAGCAGCACTAAGTGAGATCTTCCGTGTGCCGCGAGGTTGCCGGGGCTGAGTTAACTGCAAAGGTAACGTTTGCAGCGATGGATTCAACGCAGAATGCACGGTTTTTTGTTATTTTATAGGAAATTGCTGTTATGTAGTGTGACGTTATCAAGAGTTCCCCGTCGCTGTTTTCAATAAGGAGGAGATTGAATGAATACGGAGCGAAAACCCTATTGTGTCAATCAGATCATGAAGGGTGAAATTATTTTTGAGCGCGGCAGTGAAGCTGCTTATGTTGGGCTTGTATTGAAAGGTCGAGTACGCATACAGGCAGAGGGTGTTAATTTGGTCATTGGATCCGGACATTTCTTGGGATTGACGGATTTACAGGATGGGATGTATCGTGTTACATATCAAGCTGAAACGGATCTCGCAATCTATATCTTTCGTGCCGGCGAACTTCAGGCGACCCTTCAGCAGATTTTTAAGGCGAACAAGGATTATGCAGCACTTATGGTTGCTACATTAGGAAAATATATACATGCTCTTGCGGGTGTATATCACACGCTGGAAGAGCAGGCAGAGAGGGATTATGAATTTTTGCAGGAACAGTATAAATCCTATCAGGTGATTGGGCAGGAGTTAGGGATCACAACGGATGAACTGCCTGGGATTGAAGAGTTGTCGCCGTTGATGCATTGGACGGCATTAGATGAAGAAAAGATCACTTATTATGATATCTTAAGCGGATTGAAACAGGATGTTCAAAAGGCATATTTTGGTGCATCAGAGACGATTGCAGTCTATCATATTAAGGACCAGATCAATCTGCTTCGTGATCTGCTGGATCAATGTGAAGCAGATGCAGCATATCTGCAGAGTTTGGTTGGTCCAATGTTTCGTACAGACAAAAATTTATATTTATCGGTTTTGCATATGGTGGCAACGGCCAAGAGGATTGATGCGGACACGAAAGCCGGGATGGAGATTTTTGATAAGTTGATCGATGAGATCAACCGTTTGGAAGAAGTTTTATACGAACAGGCAAGTATCAATCTGCAGATTGACCATAATTCTATGGATAATGCATACTACAGCCTAATCTGTGATGGGGCATCACAAAAAGAAACAGTGGATGCTTTGACGGAAGAGTTTGCCTTAGTAGAGGAAAACTTTGTCAGCGTTGAAGAGTTAGATCATTCCTTGGAGCACATTTTAAGGTATTCAGAGCTTCCAATAGAACAAACACAGCAATTTGAAGCGGATGTTCGAGCGTTTGCAGCATTGTCGGACAAGATGTCGACGGATGACAACGCAAGAGAATTGCGTCGTAATATATTAAAACAGTATTATCCGCTGTATAAGGCAGTATATTATAAAGAGTATCACAGCACGGAAGAGACGCCGATCGAGATCGACCTTTTCCTGCGTTATGGATTTCTAAGTGAGACATTATTGACGGAAGAATTGTTAGAGGAGCTGCTTTCGTTGGACAACGATCGTTCCGGACGCGGAGACTGCCGCGTTTATGATATGAAAGAATGGCTTACCGAGGTTTACGAGGGGCGTAAAAGTCCTTCTAAGAGTGAATTTGATCTGGATTATGAAGATTTTCTGCGAGATCAGAAAAAAACCGGACGGATCACGGAAGCGCAGATGAAAGAGCAGCTCGAGGATCGCGACGCAAAATTGGATTACGAGATTACCAATATGTTCCGCGTAAATCATCGTCTGGTAAGTGGTCAGGCATCGGTATTCGTACCGTTTTTGTTTACGGAAGGAAGTTCAGCATCATTGCAACGTACCTTTTTATCAAAAGATAAGATCAATGCGAGCCTGCGCAAGCTCAGACAGATTGATTATTCGGTATTTTATCGTGAGATGCTGTTTCATAAA
>OLNQ01003396.1_pt1 | contig 12930 bp, 10 predicted proteins | sample 1672821 | NCBI WGS metagenome assembly OLNQ01 (sample SAMEA3136727, study PRJEB25190) | human gut metagenome | biome: human gut; feature: human-associated habitat; material: faeces | place: Austria | collected 2013 | reverse complement strand
AGGCACTTAACTTAATTCATAATAACAATATGAACAAACTAATGAATGTGCTCTTTGGAGCAGAGATGCACGCAAGTGCAAAGGAGATCCGAGGCAAGAAGTCTCAAGGTGTAGAGGATGATGGTTACTATAAGAATTGGCGTGAGAGAACGCGCAATAACATGCTTGATATCAACTAAACTCGGATGATGTATAGGGTAGTTGTGGCTTTCGTCACAGCTACCCTATCTTCGCTAGAGCTTTTGGAGTAGGTAGCGCGTAGCAGTTTAGACTAAGAATTAGCAAGCAGATGACGAAGCCATGATACGTATGCTAGTCCACTATCAGGAGGATGTTTACTTCTTTGAGGGGATCACCGGTAGCTTGATGAGGCGACCCGCCAAGCCAAGTGATGCGGTGGCGCCAACAATAAAAGGCATCGCAGGCAAGTGCCTGAGCGAGTTGACCAATCCCTACCTCCTCAAGGGGAGAGCACTCCCTACGACACCATCGCGCATCTCCCTCGGAGTACGGCTCTACGCATCTATCTTGACATGGCTCTGTCGGCACGCTTTCCCACTGGGTCGTCTATGGGCTAAGATCCCTCTGCGTTGCTATCCTGACGCGGGGGTCGCTACCCGTGTCTACTACAAGCTTTACCCTGGTGAGCAGCAACTAAATCTCTGTCTGCCTCGAGCCTTCTTTGCCCGTAGCACCTCTAGGCGCTTTCGCAAGCATGGGGCGATGTTTATTGGGGTATTCCTTCCCTCGGTGCAGATGCACGCTTGGGTGCTAGAGGATGGTATGCACGCTGACTACTATGACAATAACTGGGTCAATTATGCCCCCGTAGCGATATTCCGATGAAGCTGAGATCAGAGATATTACCACAGCCCACGCTCTCCTTTTACAACCACAAGACAAGGACTCTCCAAGCGGACATCGTCGAAGAGTTACGGGCTGGTTTGTGGCGAGACTATAATATAGATAACCGCCTCTACAATGATGAGCTCGGAGAGATGCGCATCTCGGAGTGGCAACCGCTCTTTCCCGACATCACGCCTGTGATGCCAGGCTTCCACTATAACAGTGAGACGGGTGCGATGGAGGAGGAGCGCTTTGTGCCACGACAGCGGGAGATGACTATGTCGCTCTTCTTAGATACTGTGGAGCGCTACTTCGCACGCTTTGAGGGACGGAAGATCGGCGTGCATCTGAGCGGAGGCCTGGACTCCAGTCTGATCATTGGATTGCTACATCACTTTGGCATCCCCTTCAATCTATATGGCAAGGTGACGGACCGCTATGAGTTTCGTACGGAGCGCCATATACAAGACCTATTGGCTCCTCTCGGGGAGCGAACTTGCTATGTCCATGCGGACGAGCACCCATTTTACAATCTCTTGGATCGATACCCCTTTCATCAGATCCCCGATAGCTATATCAAGAGCTACGACTCCGCTACGACGATTGCTGAGGAGGCACGTCGCGATGGGGTGGAGGTGATCTTTGGTGGGCAGGGAGCTGACACACTCTTTGTTGATGAGGTCCCTACGGAGGCTGGGGCTGTCAGCTTTAACATTGGCAACGAGTTTGCCGTCCCCTGGGAGGAGGACTTGGTTTATCACCCGAGGGGTGTGGAGCTGGTCTCCTTCTATGAAGATCCTGAGATCATTGAGGCGATCTACAACCTACGACTGGGTAAGGCGTCTGACGCTTGGAAGCTCTGGGCGCGGCACTTCTTCCGTGAGTTTTTACCCCGCGAACTAGCGGAGTATCACTATGTAGCAGACTTCAATGGACTATCATTGAGTGGCCTGGAGGCTGCAAAGCCTGTGGTGACTCGACTCTTTGAGGAGGCGTATGATCTGCTACGTCACCCGATCTTCTCGCCCGAGAGTACGCAGGTGATGCGTGAGACGAATGTCTTTAAGTTTGACTATAAGCTCTACAGTGCTTACTGCGCCCGCATTTCGATTGCGGTGTGGCTGCATGCGCTGTTTGAACACGAAAACTAAGAGCAACGAGCTATGAGTATACCTTATCAAGTTGTCTTCCAGGAAGACTGGGAGGAGCAGGGGCAGGTGATCCGCTTCTGGCGAGAAGACTCTGAAGCTTTCCAGCGGGCGGGTATCCCTATCGGACTAACCCCACTGCCAGAGGCGGAGCATCTGATCTATCGCAGTGCAACGATTTATGATCCTAAGAACTATCCGACCGACTCACGGTACATACATACGTATGACATCAACAACTTCTACCTGATGATGCACCGCTACTTACCGGTGATCGAGGATCTCTCTATCCCCACCTTCTTTGTGGATCAGCTAGACGAGCGTGTTGATGAGGAGATGGCTCGCCGAGGGTGGCGAGAGGCTTTTATCAAGAAGGACGCAAAGGCACTCGAGGCTTGGGGCGAGGGGATGTCGATCTACCCTCGGCACTCCTTTGCGGAGATGCAGACGCACTTTGATAAGATGCCTGGAGAGAAGTATTGCATCCGTCAAGTGATGGACAAGGACTATATCATAGAGCACGACACACGCTACTGGGTGCTCAATGGAAAGGTCTATCGCAGGGATGGGCTACCGATCCCCGAGATTGTGCTGGAGGCTGCCGACAGACTGATCAAAGCTAAGGGTGGGCGATACTTTACGATCGATGCCACCCCTCAGTTTGTGATCGAGGTCAACCCTGGGGAGTCTAGTGACCGACACGGGGAGAACTCGGCAGAGCTCTTCGCCTCGTGGTTCTTCAATGCCTTCTGTGAAGATGGCTCTGCGGGGTACGGCATCAGTGCAGGCGGAGCGTGTGCCGAGAGACTTATATAAGCGGTGCTTTTTTCCTATATATAATAGGAGTAAGGCCTACCAACTAATCAACAATGAATATTCATCTTAATAACACTAAAACCATATGGCTAGAAAATCAGTAATTGCAGGCGAGTACATCATCGAGATCGCCGACAATGGACATGTAGATGTCTTGCGCGTCTATAGTAACCTCCGCAAGACTATGTGCGACATCGCAGAAAAGAAGGACTTCCCCGTAGATAAGAAGTGGAATACGCGAGACCTCGGTCGCAACCTTGTTAATGAGTTTGGCGATGGCAAGGAGGCTCGCTTCGGAGATGTCGTAGTCAAAAGACTACCCACCCAGCAGATCGAGATCTACGAAGAGTGTAGGAATGTCATAGCTGAGCTCCGCATGATCTCAGATAAGATGGACTTCCCCTATGATGAGTCTTGGAACACCCAGACCTTCGGATCGAAGTTGGTCGACTACCTCTTGGAGAACAAGGAGAAGGCGGACAAGGTCCTTCAGACGCCGAGACGCTCTAGGACTTCAGACGCAGCAGCTGCTGATCCCTCATCCTCTGTCATTAAGTTGACTGTGGATAGAGAGAAAAAGGAGACAATCAGCCTCACAGTAATCGCTACGGGTGAAGTCACCATCGAAGGGGTGGCGGAGCCTATGCAAGCGGATGGCAAGAGCCATAACTACACGCTCACTGCTGATGAGGTGGTAATCCGTGGTGCTGTCACAGACTTCCAATGTGGATCGTGGTCAACAACATGTGTGACACACTTGGATCTATCAGGCTGTCCCACCTTGACCTCGCTTGACTTCAGGGAACTTCTTGTTGAGGAGTTGGATCTTTCGAAGTGTGTCAACTTGACGAAGCTTTCTATTAACTCTTGCGAACAGTTAGCTAGTCTAGATCTCACGAATCTTGTCAACTTAACCGATCTTACTATTGGTTCTTGCGATCAATTGACCAGCGTGGATCTCTCGAAGCTTGTCAACCTAACGAAGCTCTCTATTAGCTCTTTCGATCAATTGACCAGCTCGGTTTTCTCTAATCTTGTCAACTTGACCGAGCTCACTATTAGGAATTGCAAGCAATTGACCAGCTTGGATCTCTCTAAGCTTGTCAACTTGACCAAGCTCTCTCTCTAGATTCTTGCGATAAACTGACCAGCTTTGACTTCTCTAATCTTGTCAACTTGACCGAGCTCTCTTTTGACTCTTGCGAACAACTAGTTAGCTTGGATCTCTCTAGTCTTGTCAGCTTGACTAACCTCTCTATTAGATATTGTAATCAACTGACCAGCCTAGATCTCTCAAAACTTGTCAACTTGACGGAGTTCTCTTTTGACTCTTGCGAACAACTAGTTAGCTTGGATCTCTCTAGTCTTGTCAGCTTGACTAACCTCTCTATTAGATATTGTAATCAACTGACCAGCCTAGATCTCTCAAAACTTGTCAACTTGACGGAGCTCTCAATTGAGTCTTGCGATCAACTAGCTAGTTTGGATCTCTCGAAGTGTGTCAACTTGACGCAGCTCTCTATTCACTATTTCGAACAATTGACCTGCTTGGATCTCTCTAATCTTGTCAACTTGACGGAGCTCTCAATTGAATCTTGCGATCAACTAGCTAGTTTGGATCTCTCGAAGTGTGTCAACTTGACGGAGCTCTCAATTGAATCTTGCGAACAACTAGCTAGCTTGGATCTCTCTAATCTTGTCAACTTGACGGAGCTCTCTATTGATTCTTGCGATCAGTTGACTGGCTTGGATCTCTCGAAGCTTGTCAACTTGACGGAGCTCTCGATTGAATCTTGCAATCAATTAGCCAGCTTGGATCTCTCTAAGTGTGTCAACTTGACGGAGCTCACTATTAAGAATTGCGATCAATTGCCCAGCTTGGATCTCTCTAAGTGTGTCAACTTGACGGAGTTCTCGATTGAATATTGCGATCAATTGACTAGCTTGGATCTCTCTAAGTGTGTCAACTTGACGATGCTTTCTATTCACGCTTGCAATCAATTAGCTAGCTTGGATCTCTCGAAAAATGTCAACCTGACGGAGCTCTCGATTAGCTATTGCAATCAATTGACCAGCTTCGATCTCTCTAAGCTTGTCAACTTAACCAACCTCTCTATGACAGGTTTCGATCAACTGCCTAGCTTGGATCTTCCTAAGCTTGTCAACTTGACGGAGCTCTCGATTAACTATTGTAATCAACTGACCAGCCTAGATCTCTCGAAGCTTGTCAACTTGACGGAGCTCTCTATTGATCACTGTAAGCAATTGCCCAGCTTGGATCTCTCGAAACTTGTCAGCTTAACCAAGCTCTCTATTAGCTCTTGCGATCAATTGACCAGCTTGGATCTCTCTAATCTTGTCAACTTGACGGAGCTCTCGATTGAATATATGAATCAAATTGCCAGCTTAGATCTCTCTAAGCTTGTCAACTTAACGAAGCTCTCTATTGGCTCTTGCACTCAATTGACCAGCTTGGATCTCTCTAATCTTGTCAACTTGACTGAGCTCTCTATTAGGCGTTGCTCTGAATTAACCAGCTTGAATCTCTCTAATCTTGTCAACTTGACGGAGCTCTCAATTGATTCTTGCGATCAGTTGACAGGCTTGGATCTCTCGAAGCTTGTCAACTTGACGGAGCTCTCTATTGAGTCTTGTGAGCAACTGGCAAGTGTAGACCTCTCTGGCTCTAAGGAGCTAGACTCACTATATGTGAGTGACTGTGACTCTTTAGAAATCATACGTTGTCATACTGAGGCGGTGCCTAACCTGGATTTGGATAGTATAGGACTCCCCACTGTCAAGGAAGAGGGGGATGTGACACTCCTTATGAGTAAGAAGTATGCCGAAACGGAACAAGCAGATTCTGACGACTGTCCCTACGAGCTGATGATATATACTGATGGGAAGCCCATAAGAGCGACCGAAATCTTTACCTTCGATGAGCGCACTGATGAGGTGGACAAGATAGAGGAGCTCATCAAAAGTGGCGATACGATGGATCTCTGGGAAAACTACTACGGAGATGGTGAGCTCTTTGCGATCCTAGACCTTTGGGGTGGTGATGAAGGACTCTACTACAAAGTGACAGATGAGGATAAGAATGTAGTCTCAGAGGGAGATCTCGAGATACCAGAAGATGCCGTATGCGACTTTGGCAACGTCAAGCCTCTCATCACGGAGGAAAACCATCCTAAGTATATACTCATACGCCGGGAGTATCGTAGAGGATCTACATCTTATTACAAGATCCCGAAAGATTTGGATCTGCAGAAGTGTACGTTCCCATCGATTAGGCCTTTTGAGAGTTTCTCTCTTATCTACCTAAACTGGGAGGGAGATACGATGACTGGCATTGAGTATGGCTTCCGCTGTGACGGCGTTGAGTACTCGCCTTTTTACTCAGAGTTTGATGATGGCAATAGTGACTTCGCTCTCTATGAGTATGACGAGGATAAGGGGCGGTATATGGAAGTAGCCACTACAATCTGGGACGAAGAGTAAAGCTAAGCGACTCGTCCTCACTAACTAAGACCATCGTCGATGCTACGCTATAAGAGCAACTAGTAGCGCGATATGGTTAAGCAAAGGAGCCTCACATGAGACCGCCCACGTACGAGGGGCGCGTCTCATGAGGCTACCCCACCCAAAGGAGACTGTTGCATAAAGGCGCATCGCTGTGTTGCTTTCGGGATTCGGCTTCGGTCACATACGGAGGTATGTGAGCTTCAGACCTCACCCTCAGCGCCTTGCGCTTCATCCTTTCTGCAAAGTCTAGACAATCTTGCAAGCAAGATTGTGAGACTGTTGAATTTTGCACCAGTCTCCAAAGAGGAGTGAGATGCCCATGTGCTAGCCGCTCCACACGACACAACATAACATACATCTTATAACACTACAACCAAATGGCTAAAAAATCAGTTGCCACAGTCTCATCTCCTGTCATTAAGCTGACTGTGGATAGGGAGAAAAAGGAGACAATCAGACTCTCAGTAACCGCTACGGGTGAAGTCACCATCGAAGGGGTGGAGGAGCCTCTGCAAGCAGATGGCGAGAGCCATGACTACACGCTTACTGCTGATGAGGTGGTAATCCGAGGTGCTGTCACAGACTTCAAATGTGGAGCGTATAAAACAGGTGTGACTCACTTGGATCTATCAGGCTGTCCTACCTTGACATCGCTTGACTGCAGAGGACTTCTTGTTGAGGAGTTGGATCTTTCGAAGCTTGTCAACTTGACGGAACTCTCTTTGGATTCTTGCGAACAACTAGCTAGCTTAGATCTCTCAAAGCTTGTCAACTTAACCAAGCTCTCTATTGATTCTTTCGATCAACTGACCAACTTGGATCTCACGAAGCTTGTCGACCTAACCAAGCTCTCTATTGATCGTTGCGATCAACTGACCAGCTTGGATCTCTCGAAGTGTGTCAACTTGACCGAGCTCTCTCTGAATTCTTGCGGTCAATTGAGCAGTTTGGATCTCTCGACGCTTGTCAATTTGAAGGAGTTCTATATTGAGCATTGCAGTCAATTAATTGGCTTGGATATTCCTAAGCTTGTTAACTTGACGAAGCTCTCTATTAGCTGTTGCAAACAACTAGCTAGCTTGGATCTCTCTAAGAGTGTCAACTTGACGGATCTCTATATTAGGGGTTGCAGTCAATTATCTAGCTTTGATTTTTCGAAGCTTGTCAACCTAACTAGCCTCTCTATCGGGAGTTTCGATCAATTAGCTAGCTTGGATCTTCCTAAGCTTGTCAACTTGACGAAGCTCTCTATTAGCTTTTGCGATCAATTGACCAGCTTGGATCTCTCGAAGTGTGTCAACTTGACGAAGCTCTCTATTAAGCTTTGCAAACAACTAGCTAGCTTGGATCTCTCTAAGTGTGTTAACTTGACGGAGCTCTCTATTTACGCTGCCAATCAGCTGACGAGTTTGGATTTCTCTAAACTTGTCAACTTGACACAGTTCTCCTGCTCATATTGTGAGCGACTGAAAACTATAGATCTCGCTGGCTCTAAGCTGCTAAACACACTAGATGTGAGTTGCTGTGACTCTTTAGAGATCATACGTTGTCATACTGAGGCGATGCCTAATCTGAATCCGGATAGTATAGAACTGCCCATTATCCCGGATAGTATAGAACTGCCCGTTTTCAAGAAATAGGGGGATGTGACACTCATTATGAGTAAGGAGTATGCCAAAAAGAAAAAAGCAGGCTCTCGTAAGAAGCCCAAGCTACGACAGGCAGACGCACAGGAGATCACTGAGGTGATACAAGCAGATCCCGACGACTGTCCCTACGAGCTGATGCTATATAGTAAGAGGCCGATCAGAGCGACTGAGTTCTTTACCTTTGATGAGCACACTGATGAAGTGGACCAGATAAAGAAGCTCATCAAAAGTGGCAATACGATGGATCTCTGGGAAAACTACTACGGAGACGGTAAGCTCTTTGCGATCCTAGACCTTTGGGGTGGTGATGAAGGACTCTACTACAAAGTGACAGATGAGGATAAGAATGTAGTCTCAGAGGGAGATCTCGAGATACTAGAAGATGCCGTCTGCGACTTTGGCCAGATCAAGCCTCTCATTACGAAGGAGAATCATCCTAAGTATATACTCATACGCCGGGAGTATCGTAGAGGAGCTACGTCTTACTACAAGATCCCGAGAGACTTGAATCTGAAGAAGTGTACCTTCCCATCGATTAGGCCTTTTGAGAGTTTCTCTCTTATCTACCTAAACTGGGAGGGGGATACGATGACTGGCATTGAGTATGGCTTCCGCTGTGACGGCGTTGAGTACTCGTCTACTTACTCTGAGTTTGATGATGGCAACAGCGACTTCGCTCTCTATGAGTATGACGAGGATAAGGGGCGGTATAACGAAGTCGCCTCTACAATCTAGGACGAAGAGTAAAGCTAAGCGACACGTCCTCACTAATCTAAGACTATCATCGATGCTACGCTATAAGAGCAACTAGTAGCGCGATGTGGTTAAGCAAAGGAGCCTCACATGAGACCGCCCACGTATGAGGGGCGTGTCTCATGAGGCTACCCCACCCAAAGGAGACTGTTGCATAAAGGCGCATCGCTGTGTTGCTTTCGGGATTCGGCTTCGGTCACATACGGAGGTATGTGAGCTTCAGACCTCACCCTCAGCGCCTTGCGCTTCATCCTTTCTGCAAAGTCTAGACAATCTTGCTCGCAAGATTGTGAGACTGTTGAATTTTGCACCAGTCTCCAAAGAGGAGTGAGATGCCCATGTGCTAGCCGCTCCACACGACACAACATACATCTTATAACACTACAACCAAATGGCTAGAAAATCCGTAATTGCAGGCGAGTACATCATCGAGATCGCCGACAATGGACGTGTAGATGTCTTGCGCGTCTATAGTAATCTCTACCAGACTATGCTCGGCATTGCAAAAGAGATGAACTTCCCCGTAGATGAGAAGTGGAATACGCAAGACCTCGGTCGCAGGCTGGTTAAGGAGTTTGGTGATGGAGAGGTGGCTCACTTTGGAGATATCGTAGTCAAAAGACTACCCACCCAACAGATCGAGATCTACAAGGAGTGTGGAAACGGGAAGGCTAGAGCGGAACTCCGCCTAATCTCAGATATGATGGGCTTCCCCGGTGATGAGTCTTGGAGCAACCTGACCTTCGTCTCGAAGTTGGTTGACTTCCTCTTAGAGAACAAGGAAAAGGCGGACAAGATCCTCCAGACGCCGAGAGGCTCTAGGGCTTCAGACGCAACAGCAGACTCTTATTGTTAAGCAAAGGAGCCTCACATGAGACCGCCCACGTACGAGGGGGCGTGTCTCATGAGGCTACCCCACCCAAAGAGGAGTGAGATGCCTATGTGCTAGCCGCTCCACACGACACTATGATATTCATCTTTAAGACAGAATCAAAATGGCAATAACAACTTCAGAGATTAGAGAGGTCATGACGCTCCTAGCGCAGACCATCACAAAGAACGAAGGGGTGATCGATACGAAAGGTCTCCCGTGCAATAATCAGGGGGCAATCATCTCGAGACTATTCAGTGGAAAAGAAGATCAGGAACATATACTCCTGCGTCTTGTAGTCCTCAACTCTTACTACTCTACGAATGCTGCCTATAGTTACTTCTCGCTGGAGCAACTGGCGGATAGGATTATTGATGAGACCACGCAGTTCGCTGGTAAGAGTGGAAAGTTGCCCAATGACTACTTCTATGACATCGTTTTGCAAAACCTAGGTAAGCCAACTACTATAGGTAAGAATTTCTTTGAGGCGTCGTATGGGATTAAGAAGAATGGGACGCCAGGGGTCACCCTCAAATCCCTCATTAGCAAGTATGCCTACTACTGCATGCTGATGGACACGAAGAGATACCCGCTTGGCTTCCCGATCTATGACAGTCTAGCTAGGAAGTCATATCGTAAGGTGATGAAAGCTTTGGGTCTAAAGCCTCAGATGGTTCAGACGCTAGATACAGGAAGCATCGGAGAGTATATCTCAGCGCTCAATGAGCTGAGAGAGGCGATCTTTGGTGCAGGGTCTACAGCTCTATTCTGTGGTCTACAGCAGTTTGATATGCTAGATGCTTACCTATGGTGGATGGGCAAGCTGGAGGGTGGCAACTTCTCACTCCTGCTGACCGAGGGTGAGTATAAGATGCTCATTAACAACCTTAAGCTAGGGTCTCAAAAAACAGATATCAATAAACATATTGCGGGGGAGCTGAGACAGTCAGGTGCTGCGCCCTTTGCGAGCATTGCAGATCCTCAGCGCAAGAAGTTCCTAACCGCCATGATCGATCACTGGCGTAAGCTATAGACAAGCACAAACTATAAACAGATGAATATGAAAGACGCTAATCTCTCTTCTCAAGCAGCAGAGCAATCTATCATACGGCTGATCGTGGATGATGCGACAAGCTCAGGGAAACTCTGCCTCGGAGTGACTGCCGTAGGGGAGATCACCATCGAGGGCGTTGAAGAGTCTCCCAAGACGGGTGGTGTGTATTATCACTACACGTTGACCTCCTCGGAGGTAATCATTCGTGGGGATGTGACAAGCTTCAACTGTGGCACGTATGGCGACAATAGTATCGTAAGCCTGGATGTCTCGCACTCTGTCAACCTGAAAGAGCTATATTGCTATGGCAATAAGCTAACAAGCTTGGACCTCTCTAAGAATGCTGCCTTGACAGTGCTAGAGTGTCATAACAACCAACTGACCAGCCTAGACCTGTCGCACTGTGTTAGTCTGCAAAAGATTAACTGTATAGACATTCAGCTGACTAGCTTGGATGTGACAGCTTGCTCCAATCTAATAGGATTGCGCTGCAGTCGCAACAAGGAGCTGGCGATGTTAAAGCTCCCTGAGAGCCCACTCAGTAGTCTCGAGGTGCAAAGCTGTAAGAAGCTAAAGAGTCTGCACTGTCCGAGCAAAACTCTCCACGTGTTGGACATCTGTGGCTGTGAAGCCTTGGAGGAGGTGGATGCTAGAGATAGTAAGTTGAATATCATCAGGATTATAGATTGTCATAACCTACGAGTCGTCCGCTTCGACGGGACAGCTCTTGATAACGAGCAAGCGGGTAGCCTGCTGAACAGACTGCCCGATCGAAGAGGATCAGTTGCTGGCGAACTCGATCTCTTCACCGCTGAGCAAGAGGAGGAGGCATTGAATATTCTACTTCCAGGGGGGCTTCCCTTAATTGCCGCTGATAAGAATTGGAACATACCTATTGTCCCAGAGCATGTGTGGGCTACCTTGCGCGATTTCCAGAAGGATATAGACACGTTAGTGAAACCGTTACTGGAACGACTGAGACGATCTACTGAGTAGTAGCAAGCTCGGGCTTGCGCCAGCGATGGCGCACATAAAATAGAAGATTGACAGGACTCGTTTGTCGTGTCAATCTTTTTTTATGGTTTGCTGAGATGAATGGAGACGACAGAGAGACGCTTAGCGCATCAGAGTTCACGCTTTGTAGTCTCCTATATTACCTTTGCAGAGTCGATTAATTAGGCTTTGCTCTCGATTGGCATCCCAAGCACCTTGAGGGGAAGCGGGAAAAGGACCTTGAAGGGGAGCGGGACAGGGGATTAGCTGATTTGTCCCCAGTGGTGGGCGTTGGGGTGGATGCGCTCGAGGTTGATGCGGTAGAGCTCTGTGTCGGGCTGGTCGAGGAGCGGGCTGTAGTCGAGGAGGTAGTTGACGTCTAGCCGTGTGAGGGCGAGAAGGTTGTAGTCGGCCACTGGGTCGGCTATGCTGATGCCCGCTAGAGTGCCGCTCTGTCGTGTCCCCTCCATCTGTCCGAAGCCGCGTAGGCGCATATCCTCCTCGGCAATCTTGAATCCATCCTGCGTGGCAACCATAGTGTCGATGCGTTGCTTGGCATCACCCTGCAGGTCGTCGGGCGTGACGAGGAGGCAGTAGCTCTTGTCGCCACCACGCCCCACACGCCCCCGCAGCTGATGTAGCTGTGCCAGTCCGAAGCGCTGCGCATCGTTGATCACCATGACCGTAGCGTTTGGCACGTTGACGCCCACCTCGATGACCGTCGTGGCTAGGAGTATCGGCACTTCGCCCGAGGCAAAACGCTCCATCTGCTCCGCCTTGTCCTCGGCGCTGAGTCGTCCGTGAACGTAGACGACTCGCTCTTCGCCAAAGCGCTCTACGTACTCCTTGTAGCCCACCTCTAAATTGGCAAAGTCAGACTCCTCGGTTCCCTCAATCATAGGGAAGACAACGTAGATCTGCTGTCCACGATTGATTGTTTCGTTGATGAGGTTGTAGAGTGTTTCTTTCTTCTTTTCTGCTATCTGGACGGTTGTGATCGGTTTGCGCCCAGGGGGCATCTCGTCTATCACCGAGACATCGAGGTCACCATACATAGTCATGGCTAGGGTGCGGGGTATCGGGGTGGCACTCATGACGAGGATGTGGGGAAGGGTCAGCACATTCTTGCCCCAGAGCTTGGAGCGCTGGGCTACGCCAAAGCGGTGCTGCTCATCGATGACGGCCATGCCAAGCTTGCGGAAGGCGACCCGCTCCTCCAGTATAGCGTGCGTGCCGATCAAGATGGAAAGGCTGCCATCGGCTAGGGCGGACAGG
>OLNQ01003377.1_pt1 | contig 12983 bp, 9 predicted proteins | sample 1672821 | NCBI WGS metagenome assembly OLNQ01 (sample SAMEA3136727, study PRJEB25190) | human gut metagenome | biome: human gut; feature: human-associated habitat; material: faeces | place: Austria | collected 2013 | reverse complement strand
TGCAAGGTTAATAAAAACAAACTCTATCCCCTTTAAATAATATTCTCTGGCAATAAATTCCTGAGTAATCGTTTCTTCAGTTGATACCGTCTCAAAAGTTTCTGTAGAAGGTCTTTCTGCTTCATAACCATAACGTAGACCATGATAAATCCACAAATAAAATATTCCGCTAATAAAAATACCACACACAAGAATGGATGTGAAAAGCACCTTATTAAATCTTATATTCGAAATTTTTCTTTGTCGTGTATCAACTTTCTGTTCTTTCATCTTTCCCCCACTGTTTATCTGTTCTCCTCAAACAAAATCGCCATCAGCAGCATATCCCGATAAATGCCGTTCTGCAAAAATTCATCCTTCAGGCATGCCTCCTGCACAAATCCGGCGTTTTGGTAGCTTTTGACTGCCCCGACATTATCCGCGAACACGCGCAGCATCAGCTTGTGGAGCTTTAACACATCCCGCGCGTAATCTGCTGCAAGGCGGGCTGTTTCCGATCCGATTCCTCTGCCCGCAGCGTCCGCTTCTCCGATAAAAATTCCATATTCCGCTTTTTTATTGTCGTGGTCGATGTCCCGGAAATATACGCTGCCTACCGGTCGATCGTTATTTTTTTCACAGATAATAAACTGTACGACATGGCCGGTTTCCACCTGGGTGTGCATCCAATTTTCATGGCTTTCTTTTGTAAAAAGCTTCTGATAGATAAAATTATGCCGGACGCGATCCTGATTCCGCCACGAAACAATCCGGTCCGTGTCCTCCATCGTGATCGGCCGCAGATAAATCTGCTTTCCCTCAATCTTCTGCATCAATCTCTTCTCCCCGAAACATTTCGTTTATGCGCTCTTCCGAAAGGAACTGATAAACCTCAACCCCTTCTCCTGCAGAGCCGATCCGCAGCAGCATTCCGGGTTCTCCCCGTTCCTCCAGATATTCTGTCAGCCAGGACATATCCGTGCCCTCGTCCGCCAGCAGACAGACCTTCTCACTGCTTCTGGCCGCTTCTCCCATGGAAGCATATCCAAACGCTGACAGCTTCTGCTTCGTCAGCGGGCTTTTTACCAGCCAGCCGCCCAACAGATCATAATTGAACGGTTTATCGCGGTCCAGCATAATCTTCTCCGAATACGCCACCGTCGAATACACATCCTCTAAAAACAGCGTCGAAGCATGTTTTTCGCAATACGCAAACACGTCCTCGTTTGTCTGGTTTACCGTCTCCCTGCGTGTCTGCTCCCGCGCCACACCCTGCCACATGCCCGGAACCCGGAGAATACAAAGCAACAGGATAACACCGCAGACTGCAGCGGTCATGACAGTGTGAATACGTCCGGTGCTGCGCGTGTTGATGCCGGGCGCGGCTGTGCTCGTTGCCATTCCCCACAGCCCAGCCGCCAGCAAAATCTGTGCCAGATACAGCGGATGGGTCACGCGATCCACCATCCGTCCCTGCATCAGCAGATAGCTCCACAGCATTCCGCCGACACAAACCATAAAAACCGGCTGCCAGAAATATCTTCGGTTTCCTTTCTGTAAACAGCAGGAACACCATGCAAAAACAACTGCCAGCCAGACAAAGTTCCAGGGCAGGTCGCTTTTCGACAACCAGTTTTCATGTACCAGCCGCCAAATTGCTTTTTTTACCTGCGATAGCACCGATTCTTTTGCGTCTGTTTTCTTCGCCTGCACCGCCAGGGAAGAAAGCATCTGCGTGTCGATCTCATCCGCCGCCCCAAAATTATAGTTTTTGAGCATCTCCTGCAGCGTCCTGGAAACACCCGTCTCTTCATAGGCTTCCCGGTTTTCATCGTATTGCTCAATGAAATCCAGATGGTAATCATATAATATCGTGCGCTCATCGAAAAACTGTCGGAAATCTTTCCAGCTCGGATCGGAATAGGCAAGCACGTCAAGCCCGTAAAAAACACCCATCCCGATTACCAGCGCTGCAAACAGTCCAAGATAATGCCGCAGGCTTTCTTTGGAAAAAATCTGTTTTTCCCTGCCCCAGATGCAAAGACCGCCAGCTCCTGCAAGCGGCAGGCACAAAAGCGCCATCTCCGGACGCAGGCAGAAAGAAAACCAATAAAGCAAAAGCGCCCAGAAGCGTTCTTTGCCCTTCGCCGTAACAACCCAAAAAATCGCCGCGCCCGCCAGCATCCCCGCCGTGACCGTGTACTGCAGATACACAAGGTGACTGCCCATCGCTGCAAACCAGAACAGAGCCTCCGCAAGAAGAAGCACCCCTTTTACGCCCAGCCGCTCGGCAGTAGTATTCCATGCGCTGCATACCGCAGGCTCTGCCAGACGCGCGGCAGACGCTGCACTGCACATCCCTGGTGCAAAAGGCGCGCCATCACGTGCTGCCCGCTCCTCGTCCACCAGCACGGTGCTCCTGTATCCGACCGCCCAGATACTTCCAAACTGGCAGAAAAGCAAAAACGCGCCGAATACCGGGATCGAAAGCCCCCGGTACAACAGCGCAAGCAATGCTCCCAGCGGATACAACAGCTGCATGGTATGTCCGTCCGGCGTACCGGAATATACGCCGGACAGAATATCTTTTATCAGCACATCGTCATTCAAATCATAATAAAAGTCAAAGCGCGCCGCTAAAATCCCCGCCAGGATCAGAGCCATCGCAAGCGACAGTATGCAATTTTCGTGTTTTTTCAAAAACTGCTTACCTGCCATAAAACTCCTTCACCTGATCCGCCACAAATGCTGTCTCTTCCGCCGTCAGACCATAGTACATCGGCAGGCGCAGCAGGCGCTCACTTTCCTTTGTCGTGTAGACATCCTCTCCGTTGAAGCGTCCATATTTAATTCCTGCAGGCGCGGAATGCAGCGGCACATAATGATAAACCGCCAGAATATCCCGTTCCTTCAAATAATTGATCAGCTCCTGGCGTTCGTGTTCGTCCGCCGTCTTGATATAGAACATGTGGGCATTATGGACGCAGCCCTCCGGAACCACCGGCAGCTCAATCCTGCCTGCCTGAGCAAGTGGCGTCAGCAGCTTATAGTACTCATTCCAGCGCGCCAACCGTGCCTCATTGATCTGATCTGCCATTTCCAGCTGTGCATACAGATACGCCACATTTAACTCACTCGGTAAATAGCTGGAGCCAAACTCCTGCCAGCGATATTTATCCACCTGACCGCGAAAATATTTGCTTCGGTCAGTACCTTTTTCCCGGATGATCTCTGCACGCTCCACATGCTCCGGATCGCGGATCAGCAGCGCACCGCCCTCCCCCATGCTGTAATTTTTTGTTTCATGGAAGCTGTAGCAGCCATAATCACCGATGCTCCCGAGGGCTTTTCCTTTATAAGAAGCCATCACGCCCTGCGCCGCATCCTCAATCACAAGAAGATTGTGACGCTTTGCGATATCCATGATCGTATCCATTTCGCAGGATACTCCGGCGTAGTGCACCGGCACAATGGCCTTCGTCTTTTCGGTGATCGCTGCTTCGATCTGTTTTTCGTCAATATTCATGGTATCCGGACGAATATCCACAAAAACAGGCACGCCGCCCCGCAGCACAAACGCATTTGCCGTGGAAACAAATGTGTAAGACGGCATAATAATTTCATCCCCCGGTTTGATATCCGCCAGAATCGCGGCAAGCTCCGTCGCATGGGTACAGGAAGTCGTCATCAGGCACTTCGCCGTTCCGGTTTTTTCTTCAAACCAGTGACTCGCCTTTTTGGTAAATTCCCCGTCTCCGCAGATCTTCTGATTTTCCACTGCCTGGCGCACATATTCGTATTCCCGTCCCGTAAACGGAGGTACATTGAACCGGATTTTTTCCCGTCCGGTAAAGGGAAGCTTCTTTTCTTCCATGGCTGATTCCTTCTTTCCCAAAAGCGGTTTTGCAGTCCGTTTTTTCGACCGCACTGTGCTGCTTTCATTTTTATTCATAAATCTGATAAGTTCCGTTATCCAGCTTCATTTCATAGGCATTCTGCGCCAGAAACTCCTGCAACAGCTCCCATTTCTGCGCTTCCTGTGCATCCTCTATGTCCACCTTTCCGGGACAGAGGATCACCAGCGGCTTTTCTCCCGCCTGAGACAGCGCTTCCAAATCTGTCCGCATCGTCTCTGCCGGGTAAGTATTCATATCCGGCCAGTCGTGGGACAGCGCCGAGGGCAGATCGAACAACCAGCAAAAGCCCGGCACATCGCCAAACGTCAAAAGCCTGCTGTTTTCCTCCAATTCATCCGCATGCTCTGCGTAATAATCCACAACATCCTGCAGCTGCTCTGCATTTGCCCGATTCGTTTTTGCACCGGAAAGCTTTCTGCAGTTTACAACCCGGGTATCCCGCTTTTGTCCCTCGATGCTGTCCCGAAAAACCGCACGCACGCCAAAGCCCGTGCTCTGTATCAGAAAAACAACCGCCACGCACACCAGCATCGCCCGGCACGCAAAGCTATACGGCAGGCGGCGCAGCTTTAACAAAAGCCGGTAGCCCATCCAGAAGGTCACCGGAGCAACCAAAAACAGGTTATTCATATTCGGATATGTTTCGTTGTTGCTTCCGATCGGCGTGATCAAAATGACCAAAAGCACCATCAACGACAACAGCTTATCCCTTCGAAATACCAGCGGATCGGCAAGGGTCCAGATACACAGCCCGATTGCCACATATAAAAGCACCATACACCACTCAAATACGCTCCAGTAAAAGGCGTACTGCAGGTTGAACATGCCGCGTCCCCATAAAAACCGCAGCAGCACCGGAAGCATGCATAGATACAGCACCATCTTGCCTTTTTCGAATTTTCCGGGGAGAAGGAAAAATAAAACCGTACCTAAAAGCGCTGCGATCCCCAAAATCAGCACCCATTTAAACGCTTCTACATAAGCAGATACAACAGAAGCAATCATAGAAAGGGATGAATACGTCTCATCCGTTCCGGAATATCCGGCAAGCCCGACAAGCATCTTCGGATATGCATCAAACCTAAACTGCAGGCTGATCGCAAGAAAACCGACAAGAAATGCCGCCACAAAGCCGATCACACAGGCAGTGACATCTTTCCAGATCTCCGCCACTTTTTTCTTTTTCAAAATGCCATAATAAAATACCGCGATAATCAGCGCACATTCTACGATGTTAGGCAGGCGCGTCAGCACAGAAGCGCCCAGACACACGCCAGCAAACGCCATCCATTTGCGGTTCTGCCAGATCAGTCCGCGGTATAAAAGCACCGTTCCGCACAAAAACAGGAAAAACGTCAGGTAATTATACAGGCTCGTCGTCGGAATCCAGCACAGGCTGATTGCCGCGAATTCGCCCAGAAACACGATCCAGGACGGCATTTTGCCTTTCAGGAAAAAATACGCCAAAAGCGCCATGGCGCTGACGAAAAGTCCCGTATAAAAACGCATTCCCACCAGGCTGTCCCCAAAGGGCAGACGCATCAAAAGCGCCCCGAGCACATTTGCAAGATAGGTCGCAACCGTCCACTCCTGCCCCGCATGCGGGAAAAAGCGGTAATTTACCAGACCATAGCAGGTGTCCGTCAATTCGATTCCCTGTGTAATTTTTAACAGCGGATACAAAAACAGTATCACCGGAAACAAAATTGTTCCCAATCGTTTTGCTTTTTCTTTCACGCTCTCTTATTTCCTCCAAAAACAACCTTTCCCCGCTTTGCAGCAGACCTGCCGCAGCTTTTTCCAATTCTATCGAACACGCACAGCCGCAGCCGCTCGATTCCGATACAGACCACAAAAACGATGACGGACTGCACCAAAAGCACAAGAAGCATCCGTCCTGCAGTCACGCCCGTCTCACCCGGAACGATGTTCCAGAAATCCCCAAGTCGTCCGGTCAGGGCGTTGACCCACGCAAACCAGCGCGGTGCAATATCCGTCTGTTGATGAATCAGATAAACCCCGAATACCGCAGGGCTCCAGAACCGCACCATATCTGCAAAACGCCCTTCTTTTACCTTCAGGACAGCAAGCGCGCCAAACAGCCCTACCGCCGCAAGATAGGCAAACAGTGCATTATAGTGAAACGGAACGGACGCATAATAGGTCAGTCCCGTCAGTCGTCCTGCCAAAGGAAGCAGCAAAAGCTCCAGTAAAAATGTCCCCAGCGTGCAGCCTGCATACAGCGCAATATTTTTGGGGAAGCTGTTCAAACGCGGCATCCCGTATTTTTTCAAATAACCGCCGGTCAGGTACAGCACTGCAAACCATCCGAAGTCATATCCGAAACGATCCAACGCAAACTGCAGCGGACTGAAGGATTTTCCGATGCAGAAAAAGAACAAAAGCGCCGCCAGCAGCTGCTGCATCCGTTTTTGGGAAAGGGTTTCCAGCCCTGCGTTGAAAAATGGGGACAACAGGCACAGCACCACATAAGCGCTCACGAACCAGTAATGTCCGGACTGCACCGGAAAAATACTGTTCCAGATGTGGTAGGGATTGAGAACCTCCGACCACGAAAGGACACCGACAAGTGCCAGAACCGGAGGAATCAGCACCGTATAAAACAACGTCTGAACCAGCACCTGCGCCACACGCCGGAAGGAAAAGGTACAGGAGAAAAGAAAATATCCGCTGATCAGCACATAAACGTTGACTGCGACAATGCAGACTGATTCTGTCACAAGGGACCAGACCCCGGCGCCCGTCACAGGGCTTCCGACATCCAAAAGCAATCCGCTGTTCGTGTTCCAGTGCAGGATCACAACCATGAACATGGCGATGATCCGAAGCAGCTCAAAATTTGCCTGACGTCCGGGCTTTCCCATGTCTCCTCCTTTCCGGGCGCACGGTGTGTTCCAAAAGTGCGCAGCGCTGTACTCCCGCCACATAAATCGTCTCTTCAGGACTACGTTTTGCTTCCGCATCGTCCTGTTCGTCGCGCATCAGCGTTCCCGTTCGATCTCCCCGTGCTCTACACGGTAAACAATATCGCATTTTTCGATCGTCTGCAAACGATGTGCAATAATAATCAATGTCTTATGACCATGCAGGCTGTTGATGGATTCCATGATCGCAGCCTCTGTATCGTTATCCAGTGCGCTGGTCGCTTCATCCAAAACGAGAACCTCCGGATCTTCAAACAGCGCTCTCGCAATTCCGATTCTCTGACGCTGACCGCCGGAAATCCGGATGCCGCGCTCGCCAATGCCGGTATCCAGCCCTTCGGGAAGGCTGCGGACAAACTCATCCAGACGGGCTTTTTTGAGTGCCTCCCAGACCTTTGCATCGTCGATGTCTTCATCCGCGTAACCGAACGCCACATTTTTGCGGATGGTGGAATCAATCATGAAAATCGTCTGTGGAATGTAGCCGATATTTTTCAGCCAGGATTCGTAATGATCCCGAATCTCCACACCGTCTGCGAGGATATGTCCCTCCTGAATCGACAGCAGCCCCAGCATAATATCCACAATCGTTGTCTTGCCCGCACCGGATGTCCCCACAATGCCGACAGATTTTCCGGCAGGGATCTCCATATGCGCATGGTCGAAGATCAGCACCTCGGAATTCGGATATTTGTATACAATATCATCCAGTACAATTTTATCCTGTAGGGGCAGCTTATCCACCGGCTTGCTTCTCCGATAGGCAGCTTCGTCGTAAACCACGTTTTTGTCGTTGATTTCCTCCTGCAGATTGTCGGACACGCCCATAAAAAAGGGCTCGAAATAGGAAATCTGTGTCAGATAGTTGTTGATCCGGTTTGCAGAAGGCAGAAGCCGCATGGCAGCCACGCCGAATGCACCCAGCTGGCTCACCATGCTGGTGACATCCTCGCCGGACAGGATCATGAAAATCAGGTACAGGATCAATCCCGCCATGCAGACCGTCTCGATCAGCAGACGAGGCGTCGCATTAAAAATATTGTATTTCTGCACTGCGCTCACATAGCCGTGACCGCATTTACCATATTCCCGGATGAAATAATTTTCTTTATTGGCAATTTTGATTTCCTTGATGCCCATAACGGATTCTTCAATCCATTTGTACAGACCGCTGTAATAATCCTGGTTCTCGATGCCCGCCTGACGCATGATCGGCTTTAAAAACTGCTTGATCACAAGCAGCGTCACGATCAGAAGTGCCGCTACCGTCAGGATCATCTGCGGAGCCATCGCGGTCAGCGTAACCGCCAGCAGAACGAAAATAATCACTTCACTCATCAGCTGCAGCAGCGCGAGAATCAGACCGTACATGTTATTGACATCAGACGTGATCATACGCTGGATGACAGAGGTATCCGCATTCAGATAATATTCATAGGGGCGCTTCATGAAATTGATCATCATGCGCTGAGAGGTCTCAAACTGGTTCGTGTATACAAAGCGCAGCTGCACCACATTCTGAAAATACAGAAAAACGTTTTTTAACACAAAGCCCAGAATAATCAGCACCAGAATCAGCGTCGTGAAATATCCCGGTTTCTGAAAGCCTGTCCATCGGTAAATCTGCGCCAGGGCGCTGTCGCCCTCCACGCAGCTCGGGTCCATAATCATCTGAATCGCCGGTACCACAAGACCGATGCTGACGGTTTCCAGAACCGCACCGATCACCATCATAAACAGAATCTGAACCATTTTCAGCTTCTGCTTCCGGTTCATCAGAACCATCATTTTACGGTAAATTTTTTTCATGAAAGCGTTCCTTTCGTTCCTGCAGCCCTATTCCAAAACTGCTTCTTAAAAAATCTGCTCATTAAAGCGGTGTTTTTGAGGATCTTCGTACAGATCCATAAAGTCATCCCCCAGAAAAACCTTTTCCTTTGCAAAATGAATTGAATCCGGCACGGTATACACGGAAACTACCTGGTCGAATTCCAGTCCCTCGATGAAATTCAGGATTTCCATCGGGAACTTTCCATCCAGCACAATATCGTCCGGGAACAGCTTATGATAGTCTAAAACATCTCTGGGATGCGGTTTTAAAATCACCTGCGCATCCTTTCCGTATTTTGCAACAATATCCCGGAAAATCTGCTCGCGCACCGGCAGCTCGCATAATGGCTCCGTCAGCACCAGCACCTTGTGCTCATGATGCGCGCCGGTCGTAAGCTGCGTCATCAGCGTATCCAGATCCTCCATAAAAATCCGCAGAATCGTATTTTTGTCGTCCTGCGTCAGCCTGCGCACCATCGCTTCCCGCGGCTGTTCGATATATTTGGAGCAGGGATATTTCAGGATTGACGTATTGTTGACCTCCATATCCACGCAATATTTACTGTATCCGTTCTGGATAAAAATCAGGTTATGCGCCGCAAGAAAGGCTTTCAGTCCGAAATGCCCGCGATTGTCATAGCGCGCGGTATCGTAATAGCAGATACAATCCAGACCATCCTCCACCGCATGATAGTGGATTTTCTTATAATTCAGATAATATCCGATCGGATCGGAATCGCAGAACACATAGATGTCCTGATACTTTTTAAAATCCACCGGCACATAGGGCTGCTGCAGCTTTCCGTATAATTTCGTAAAAATCATTCTGGAAAACAGGTTAAACACCAGATTTCCATGATCCTCATGATAGCGTGCCAGCTGCGGGAACGCATGCTCTTCCTTTTCCTCGAACATAAAAACAGCTTCAAACAGGCCACTTTTTTCTGCACGCTCCTTCAGGCTGCCAAAGTCGTTCGACATCGTGCTCAGCACCAGATCCGCCTTTCCGCGCATTGCCCTTGGAAGCGTCAGCTCCTTTAAACAGGCAACATATACATGATAATAAGTATGGCAGACATAAATCCGCTCTTTTGGCTTTCTCTTTTTCATTTTCGTTTTTTCTCCGGCAATTTCTGGTAAACCTGATGAAATCATCCCAGTTAAACCAGTTGACTCCATTGCATAGTCGCTATATTCTACCATACTTTTGTCTGCCATTGCAAGACAATGCGCTTCAAAGTGGCGGAATGCATCTTCTCCGATGTGCTGGGAATCCCGTGTGAACTGTGCTTGAATAATATTCCCCGGATTGTTATACTACTTACGACGCGATGTCTGCGGCGATTTCTTTTTCCCCGGACACTGCACAATCCGATTTTTGACAGGAAACAGGAGGTTTTGCCATGTCAGCACTTGCCATTATTACAGCGCGCGGAGGCAGCAAGCGGATTCCGCGTAAAAATATCCGTCCGTTTCTCGGAAAACCGATTCTTTTATATTCCATCGAGGCCGCTTTGCAGGCGGGCATTTTTGACGAGGTGATGGTTTCTACAGATGATCCAGAAATCGCCGGGCTTGCAAAAGGTGCCGGGGCATCCGTCCCGTTTCTTCGAAGCGCCCAGACCGCAAACGATTACGCCTCTACCGATGACGTCATCCGCGAGGTACTCGAATGCTACAGGGCTGCCGGCAGGGAGTTTGACACATTCTGCTGTATCTACCCCACCGCGCCGTTTATTACCCCCAAAAAGCTCTACACTGCGATGGAGCTTTTAAAGGACGCCGAGTCCGTCATGCCGGTAACGACTTTTCCGTATCCGGTTCTGCGCAGCCTCGCCGTAGATGAAAACGGTCACATCGGCTACAAATGGCCCCAGTACGCGACTGCGCGCAGCCAGGATCTCGAAACGCTTTACCACGACTGCGGACAGTTCTATGCCTGCCGGACGGAAGCTTTTTTCCGGGAAGGAACGACAGATACTCCCGGCATGGTTCCCCTGCTTTTACCCGAACTGGAGGTTCAGGATATCGACACCGAAGAGGACTGGGCGATTGCAGAAGTCAAATATCAGAAAATGATGGAGAAAGAATAACAATATGAATCAGGAAATTTATCTGGGCGGGCGCAGAATCGCCGCAGACGCCCCTGTCTTTATCGTTGCAGAAATGTCTGCGAACCATTTGCAGGACTACGACCGTGCGATTGAAATCATCCACGCTGCAAAGGAAGCCGGCGCGGACGCGATCAAGCTGCAGACCTACACTGCCGACACCATGACCGTCGACAGCGACGCGGACTGCTTTATCAATAAAGGCGGTCTCTGGGACGGCATCAAAGAATACGACCTTTACAAGCAGGCTTATACGCCGTGGGAATGGCATGCCGGTCTGATGGAGGAGGCAAAAAAATGCGGACTGCTCTGCTTTTCCTCCCCTTTTGACGCAACCGCCGTCGATTTTCTCGAAGAACTCGACGCTCCCGCTTATAAAATTGCATCTTATGAGATAAATGATATTCCGTTAATCCGTCGGGTGGCAAAGCTCCACAAGCCCGTCATCTTTGCCACCGGCGTCGCACATCTCGAGGACATCGAGCGCGCCATGAACGTCTGCCGTGAAGAGGGCAATGAGGACGTGATTTTGTTAAAATGCGTTTCCGCTTACCCGACGCCCTACGAGGACGTCAATCTGCGCATGATTCCGACGCTGTCTCAGACCTTTGGCTGCCTGACCGGCCTCTCCGACCACACGATGGGCGGGGCTGTCGCTGCAGGCGCCGTTTCCCTCGGCGCGCGGATGGTGGAAAAGCACCTGACCTTAAAACGCAGCGACGGCGGTCCGGATGGCGCATTTTCCATGGAGCCCCAGGAATTTAAGGAAATGGTTTCGCAGATCCGTATTCTGGAAAAGGCACTCGGCTCTTCCGAATACCGCCTTACCCCCAAGCAGGAAAAAGAACGGGCAGGCTCCCGTTCCATCTTCGTGGCACAGGACATGGCAGAGGGCGAAGTTTTCACAGAGCAGAATATCCGCTGCATCCGCCCCGGCATCGGACTGCACACAATGTATTATGAGGAAATTCTCGGCAGGAAGGCTTCCTGTCCGATCGGAAAGGGGACGCCGCTGTCATGGAATCTCATCCGTTAGTCTATATCCGCACAGACGGAAATGAAACAATTGCGACCGGACATCTGATGCGCTGTCTATCCATCGCCCGTGCCCTGAAGAAACGGGGTGCAGCGGTGGCTTTTCTCGTCTCCGATGATACCTCGGCTTCCATTTTACAAAAAATGTATTCTCCTGACGAAATCGCTGACCACAGCTTTCCGATCCTGGAGCTGCGCACCGATTACAGAAGCCTCGATCGGGAAATCCAGACCATGCAGGGGATCCTTTCTTCCCACAACGTTGCCTGCCTGCTGGTGGATTCTTATTTTGCAACACCGGAATATCTCGATATCCTGCGCCAGATCTGCAAAGTTGCCTATCTGGACGATCTGCAGGCATTCGACTGCCCGGCTTCCCTCGTGATCAACTATGATTTCTGTGTTGATGAAAGTTTTTACACCAAAGCGGACTGTGTTCTGACCGGATGCGCCTACACTCCCCTCCGGGAGCAGTTTGCAGATCAGCCCTACCATCTCTGGGAGCAGGTAAAAGACCTATTTCTTTCCACCGGCGGCACCGATCCCTTCCATATCGCAGGCAGTATGTTAAAACGTCTCTGCGCATCGGACGACTGGAAGGATGTTTCCTTCCACGTCCTGACAGGTCCCATGCATGTCCACCGCGCAGAGCTTGCCGTCATGGCAGGAAAAGACAGCCGCATTGTCCTGCATGAACAGGTTTCCGATATGGCTGCACTCATGTCCACCTGCGATCTCGCATTTTCCGCAGGCGGCACGACGCTTTATGAACTCTGTGCCGTCGGCGTCCCGTCTGTAAGCTTCAGTATGGCGGATAATCAGCTTCCCGGTGTCAAAGCCTTTGACGATGCAAACCTGATTCCATGGGCGGGCGACATCCGTGACAACGAAACCTTCTATGATGACGCAGTGGAAAAGCTGACTGCACTTCTGAAAAATCCGGACGCCCGAAAGAAACAATCCGACCGAATGCGTATGGCAATCGATGGTGCCGGCGCACGCCGCATCGCGGACGCAATTCTGGCAAAATGAGTGTGCGACGGGCCGAGTGCGCACCCTAAGCGGAGCGTTTTTATTTCATAGGACGCATTTCCTATGAAACAAAAAAGAGAGCCGGGAGGCTCTCTTTTTTGCGCTACTTCTGAATTTCCGAAAGGAAATTTAGA
>OLNQ01003362.1_pt1 | contig 13030 bp, 9 predicted proteins | sample 1672821 | NCBI WGS metagenome assembly OLNQ01 (sample SAMEA3136727, study PRJEB25190) | human gut metagenome | biome: human gut; feature: human-associated habitat; material: faeces | place: Austria | collected 2013 | reverse complement strand
AAAAGGGCAAGAATTTTCAAGAATTGAAAATTTGTGGCCACGGGACGATTCTTGCCCTCCACCGCTGCGCTCAAAACGTATTTCCGAAAATTGTTTCCGAATTGTTAAGACACAAAAATAAGTAGAGAGTTCCGCTGCTCGTGTATGTTGATCGCCGTTTGACCCGAACGAAGTTCCTGCCCCTGTTTTGCAGCGGCGTTGGCCGGAAAGCCGGTATCACATTCGGACGGCTCATGAAATTTTCAAGGTACAGCTTCCCGGAAAAGAAAAAGACCGCCCACGCAGTACAGGCGAAGGATTTTGTCGGGTGAAACGGCGGCAAAACGATCGGGTGTGTTGTGGGGCGGTACGTTCTTTTGGGGGCAATCACTCACTGAAAGTGGTGGTTATCACGGTGAGAACCACCACTTTTCATAGCAAGCCAACTTTTCAATGCATCGGCAACATCGTTGGCTTGCATATCGCAAATATGAAGTTTCGGTTGAGCCAATTTCTTATCTTGCGATAATGTGATTTGTGACAAAGGGTATCATGGTTTGCAAGGTGCGTCAAGATGGTTTTGAGTATTTTATTGTGGTAAAGCAATAATAGTAGGACTTATAGAAAAAATTGGAAGCTTTCAGCATAGCGGACACTTCCATAAGTTTTTACCCATTCATACTGAAATTTCAAGTCTATGTTTCGGATAAAAAACTGTTCTGCTTTTCAACGTATATCTTCTGCCAGGGCACCGCCAGTGGCACGATATACAGCTGGCGTACAGCCGTAGCGCACCTGAAACTTTTTATAAAAGAAGTTCTGGTTGGAATAGCCACACTGGTTGGCGATCTGACTAATAGGTGCTTCGGTGGTCAACAGCAGGAAGGCGGCGCGGGACAGCCGCCCATCCGATACCAGATCCTTGAAGGCACTGCCGGTGCCCTCCTTGACCATGCGAGAAAGGTAATTGGGGTGGAAGCCAAAATGCGCTGCGGTGCTTTCCAGTGTGCAGTCGATGCAGTGGTCATCCATGTATTGCAGCACTTCGGTGAGGTAGTTCTTGTTGGATTTGTGGTATTCGTGTTCCTGATTGCCCTGATAGCAGCGTGCCAGCTCGATGAAGATCAGGCTCATATAATTCTCCACCGCACCCGCCGTGCAGGTGGTAGGGTCCAGATATTCGCAGAACACACACTCAAACAGATCCCGGAAAATATACGACCGCTCCGTATGAAACAGCAGATAATGGTCGTGATCGTTGCGCTCGTTCAGCGCATTGGAAAGAAACCGCGGCACCGCTCCACTGGCGGCAAGCCGCTCGGTGAAGCTTGCCTTGAAATAATTCTGCCCCATCAGGCAGTTGAGCAGGATGTCGTTTTCGCCGGTGGGCAACACCCGGTGCACCACATCCCGGTCCAGAATGGTCACATCGCCGGTGTGCATCTCAACCGTCTGGCCGTTGATCTCTTGCACGCAGGTGCCGGAGTACACATAGTTCATTTCAATGTAGTTGTGGCGGTGCAGCGGCACCATGCCAAAACGGGTCTGCTTGTTAAAGGCCAGATTGCCTCCCTCCAGCACGCGGGGCGCAATTTTTGGGGAGATCACACCATGCAGATTGGAGGCCGCCTGTTTTTTAGGGGACGGAAAAAACAGGATCTCATCGCTGTTGTCCGCACCCGTCACAACAGTCGCTTCGCCCTCATACCGGAAATTTTTGAAATAGATCAGAGAATCCTCCGGGTGCTCCCGGTAGTGCAGTTCTTTTTCACTGAGGGGAAAGAGCATTTCCCGGAATGCCTCACGCGCCAGCATGGCAGATACCTCCCAAAAGGTTTGATTTTGTCAGTGAGTGTCTTAAACTTTGCCAGTATCGTTCGACGAAAAGTTTGATTTTGTCAGCACCGGAGTTTGCTTTTGAGATTGTGACACCGTGCCGGATACGGTACAATACAGGTACGATTTGGACACAAGCATACAATGAAATGCCAGCTGTGTCAAGTTTTTGTGCGTATTTTGGAAGATGTCAAAGAGAAAGAGAACAAGATCATGGCAAGAAAAGACTACGATCAATTTGCCGATGAGCTGATCGCGGCAGTCGGCGGCAAAGAGAACATTGTCAGTGTGACGAACTGCATGACCCGTCTGCGCTTTGTGCTGGCAGACGAGAGCATCGTCAAGGATGACGAGGTCAAAAAAATCAAAGGCGTGATGAGCGTTGTGCACGGTGCAGGACAGTACCAGATCCCCATCGGTACTTATGTCTCTGACCTGTGCCCCGTCGTCAAGGCAAAGCTGGGCCTGACGGAGGATGCCATGGCTGCCGGCAAGGCCAAGGCCGAAAGCATGCGTGTGGTCAAGAAGGACAGCTTCTTCAACAAGTTCTTCAAGGCCATTTCCGGCTGCATCCTGCCCATGATCGCACCCATGGCCGCCGGTGGTATCATCAAGGGCTTTCTGACCATCCTGACCACCTTCGGTGTGCTCACCAGTGACAACGGCATTTACCTGATCCTGTATGCAGCGGCCGATGCGCTGATGTACTTTATGCCCATCATCGTCGGTTTCTCGGCCGGCAAGGTCTTTGGCATGAATCCTTATACCGCTGCTGTCATCGGCGCAGCGATGCTGTACCCGAAGCTGACTGCTTTCGTGGGCGCGGAGGAAACGCTTACCTTCTTCGGCCTCAAGGTCACGATGCTGGATTACTCCCAGACCCTGCTGCCCATCCTGCTGGCCGTCTTTGTGGCAAGCTGGATCGAAAAGGCTGCGAAAAAGATCATCCCGCAGATGCTGCAATTGATGTTCGTGCCGACTGCGGTGCTGGTCATCACGCTGCCGCTCACCCTGCTGGTGGTCGGCCCGGTCATGACAGGCGTTTCCAATGCTCTGGCTACCGGTGTCAACGCGCTGTACAATGCGGTGCCTGTGGTCTGCGGCGGTGTTCTGGGCGCGTTCTGGCAGCTGTTCGTCATGATGGGTGTCCATGCAGCCATGATCCCCATCATCATCAACAACCTTACCACCCTGGGTTACTGCCCGGTCAACGCCATCTTGGGCCTGACCGTCTGGGCACTGGCTGGTGTGGCTCTGGGCTACGCACTCAAGGTGAAGGATGGTGAGACCCGTGCAACGGCATTCGGCACCATGGCTTCTGCGCTGTGCGGCATCACCGAGCCGGTCATCTATACCGTGGCCCTGACCAACTTCAAGCGGTTTATCTGCGCCTTCGTGGGTGGCGGCGTTGCCGGTGTCATCGGTGGTATCCTGGGCATCAAGTTCTACACCTGGGGCGGTGACGGCATCTTCCGTATCCCGTCCATGATCAACCCCGCAGGTCTGGATATCAGCTTCTGGGGCTTCCTGATCTGTGCAGCCATTGCCTTTGTGGTTTCTGCAATCGGCAGTTATGCTGTGACCAGTGCGGACGAAAAAGCGTAATATTTCCCGCATGGCACCTGCCTCTTGCAAAAGGGATGGGTGCTGTGCTATGTTCAGAGTGAGTGAAACGGAAGGAAAGGACCCGAGCATGAAAAGCGTTTGTGATGTCCTGCATGGACAGACCCCCAATGCCCTGTATCCCTTTTTGTGGGTGCATGGCGTAGAGAGTGAAGAAGAACTGCGCCGCGAGGTGCAGAAGATCCGCGAAAGCGGCATCGGCGGCTTCTGTGTGGAAGCCCGTCCGCACAAGGATTTCAACGGTCCGGGCTGGTTCCGGGATCTGGCCCTGCTGCTGGACGAAGCAAAGCGCACGGGTATGGAGATGTGGATCCTGGATGACAGCCACTTTCCCACCGGTTTTGCGGATGGTGCGGTCAAGCGGGAGCACCTGGAGCTGTGCAAAAAGTTTCTCTGCTGCAAAACGCTGGATTATGCCGGCCCGATGGAGAACATGACCGCTGTTCTCAAGTATGCCCTCCGCGACCCGCGTGACAAAATCCTGGCTGTGACCCTGAGCCGCAAAACCGCGTTTGAAACCATTGACCCGACCACAACCATCGACTTGACGGACAAAGTTTATACTTTTGAAGATGCCTGTACGGGGGAGATCATGCTTTCCTCCATGGGCCAGCCGCTGCCCGGCAACCCCAAGGAAGGTCCCTGCGTGGCCGTGGATTTTGACCTGCCGGATGGACAGTGGACTCTGAACGTCATCACTGTCAGCTACAAGGGCGGCGAGAAACAGACGGAAGGCTATCTGAACCCGCTGGATTCGGCGGCGACCAAGGTACTGCTGGATACCGTTTATGAGCCGATCTATGCCCACTTCGGGGAGGAGTTTGGCAAAACGCTGTGCGGGTTCTTCTCGGATGAGCCGCGGCTTGGCAACATCCACGGGGCGGAGGATGCCGCCATCGGCCACAACAGCGCCATGAACCTGCCCTGGCGGGATGGCATGGAGAACCTGCTGGCCGGAAAGCTGGCCGGAACGGCTCTGACAGACCGTGCTGCCGGGAACATCCGTGCGTTGCTGCCGCTGTTGTTCCTGCACAGCAGCGATGAGAGCGCTCATGTGGCACAGTATACCTATATGGATCTGGTCAGCCAGCTGTACAGCGACAACTTTGATGGTGTTCTGGCGGCCTGGTGCCATGCCCACCACTGCGAGCACATCGGCCATACCATCGAGGACAACAATGCCACGGCTCGTCTGGGCTATGGTGCAGGGCACTTCTACCGCGCCATGGCGCATCAGGATATGTCCGGTATCGATGTGGTCATCCAGCAACTGCTGCCCGGTATGGATGAGGGAATGTTCAAGGGCATGCACAGCCCCGGCTGGGACGGCGAGTTTTTTACCTATATGTTGGGCAAGCTGGGGGCAAGTCTGGCCCACTTGGACCCTGCCAAGAAAGGCCGTGCCATGTGTGAGCTGTTCGGTGCCTATGGCTGGGGCGAAGGCAACCGCCTGTGCAAGTGGCTGTCGGACTATATGCTGGTGCGCGGCATCAATCAGTTTGTGCCGCACGCCTTCAACGCGGCACCCTTCCCGGACCCGGACTGCCCGCCGCATTTCTATGCCCACGGCCATAATCCGCAATATCCGGAATTCCGGCAGGTAGCCAACTACCTCAACCGGATGTCCGCAGTGCTGTCTGGCACCCATGTGGCTCCGGTGGCGCTGCTGTATCAGGCCGAAGCCGAATGGAGCGGCGAGTTTATGCTCACCCAGAAACCAGCGGCCCGGCTGGCCCGCAATGGTATCGACTATGAGCTGGTGCCCTGTGAGGTGTTGAAAGCGGACACCGCGAAGGATGGTGCGCTGCACCTGAACGGCATGCAGTTCCGCGCGCTGGTCATCCCGTACGCCGAGGCGCTGCCTGTTGCACTGCTGGAGAATGTACAGCGCTATCTGGATGCTGGGGTCAAAGTTTATTTTGTGGGCGGTCTGCCCATTCGCTGCTGTGAAGGCGGTCCGGCACCGGTACTGGAACATGCGGTCGTCACCACGCTGGATGCGCTGGTGGAGACGCTTACGGCAGACAGTATCCCTGCGCTGCATCTGAGCGCAGCGGCACCATATCTGCGATACTACCACGCTCGGCAGGCAGACGGTGATGTCTACTTCTTCACGAATGAGGGCACGCAGCCGCTTTGCACCACTGTGACTGGTGCAAAGCCCGGTGCAGCCTTTGTATACGATGCCTTTGCCAACGTTGTGACGGCAGCACCGGATGCCTTTGCTCTGACACTGGCTCCTTATGAATCCCGCTGCATTCTGGTGCCGGATGACCCGACTGCATTGCAGGTGCAGGCGGTGGCGGCTCTGCCTGCCGGTGTTCCGGCGGACTGCATTCATTTGACAGCATGCACTGTTTCGCTGGCCGATGCCGACACTGGCTGCGCCGAATATGGTGCCCCGCTCCCGCTGGAAAAACTGCTCTCTCTGCACCGTCTGCCGGGCTGCATCGCGTTTGCAGGCCGGGCACGGTATGCATTCTGCTTTACGCTGAACGAAGCACAGGCCGCACGGCCCGCCGTGCTGGCCCTGACGGCACAGGAAGGTGCAATCGTCCGAGTGAACGGGACGGACTGCGGTGTACGGATCTGCCCTCCTTACCGCTATGCAATCTCCGGTTCCCTGCACACCGGGGAGAATTTGTTGGAAATCGAGGTGAACACCACCCTTGGCCGCCGGATGAATGATTTTCTGGGGCAGTATATGCCCACCGAGCCACAAGGCTTGAAGAGTGAAGTAACCATACAGCTGTTCTAAAAAACTATAATCAACGATGCCCTTTGTTACTGACAAGGGGCATCGCTTTGTTTTGGGTAGCTTGAGCGAGCGACAACCACCAGCTCTGCTGGTGGAGAAGAAAATGCTTTAGCTATAAGATTCGAGCGAAGCGAGATGACAAAGAAATTGTCATCTTAGAAGATGCACTTTATGATACTGCTCGTTAGAGCAGTAGGGCAAGTAATGCAGATGAAAGATGCTTGCTCGTGGCCCCTTGCAGGGGCTTTGCCAGTAAGGTGCCCTTCTAGGGCTTACTCAAGCCACCGGCTCAGCCGGTGGTTTTGACTGTATTTAATCTTCTAATCCATGGTTCAGACTGTATTCGCTCAAACACCCTCTAGAATGGTATGCCGGAAGCAGATGCCTCAAAGCTGCCGACATCTCCGATTTTTCAAAAAGACTTGACATTCCCGGGTAGTTCTATATAATTATCAATGTTAATTACCTTCGATAATCGTTTGGAGAGGAATTTCATTATGACCATCGAACTGATCAAGCAGCTGCTGGATGCCTGCTATCTGGCAAAGCGGGCACGGGAGATGCTGCCTGCCCTGCCGGAGGGTGTGACATCCTCCTATATCCAGTGTCTGGATGTTATTCAGAAATTGCAGACCCGTGGCATCTGGCCGAAGATCTCTGATCTCAGCGATGCGCTGAATCTGCCCCGCCCCGGTGTGACCCGTACCGTAAAAGAGATGGAGCACAAAGGGTATCTGAGAAAACAGGTATCCGCTGAAGATGGCCGCGTGACCTATCTGTTTCTCACCGAGAGCGGGCAAGCGCTTTCCCAGAAGTACAATACGGACTACTTCTCGCAACTGCTCCCGTATCTGGACGGCATTTCCGAGGAGGATGCAGCGTGCACCATCCAAACGCTGGAAAAATTCTATGCTATTATGCGCGAAAGGAAAGATTCTCTTGAAAAACGATAAGACCGATTTTACCCAAGGCCGCATTTTGCCAAAGCTCGCTTTTTTCATGCTGCCCATTCTGGGTGCGCTGGTGCTGCAGGCCGCTTACGGCGCAGTAGATCTTCTGGTAGTGGGGCGCTTTGGCTCCACTTCAGGCTTGTCTGCGGTTTCTACTGGTAGCCAGGTACTCAATCTCGTCACCTTTGTTGTCACCCAGCTTGCCATGGGCGTCACAGTGCTCATTGCCCGCTATCTGGGCGAAAAACGACCGCAGTACATCGGGCAAGTCATTGGCGGGGCAGCTGTTGTGTTCACCCTTCTGGCAGCTGCACTGTTCGTGGTGCTGGTGTTTTTTGCACGGCTTATTTCCAGTCTGATGCAGGCTCCTGCCGAAGCCCTAGACCTGACCGCCAGCTATGTGCGCATTTGCGGCAGCGGCATCTTCTTTATTGTAGCCTATAATATGCTCTCGGCTCTTTTCCGCGGTCTGGGCGACAGCCGCTCTCCGCTGATCTTTGTGCTGGTGGCGTGCATTGTGAATGTTATTGGCGATCTGGTGCTGGTGGCTGGTTTTCATCTGGATGCTGCCGGTGCCGCCATTGCTACGGTAGCAGCACAAGCCGTCAGCGTAATCTGTGCAATCGCAATGCTGCTGAAGAAGGAGCTGCCCTTCAAAATCCATCGCTCTGATTTCAAGCTGAACCCCCAGTGCAAAAAATTTCTGGGCATCGGTCTGCCGCTGGCTTTGCAGGAGTTTTTGACCCAGCTTTCCTTTCTGGCGCTCTGCGCTTTCGTCAACCGGTTGGGGCTGGAGGCATCTTCCGGCTACGGTGTGGCGTGCAAGATCGTTAATTTTGCCATGCTGATCCCCAGTTCTCTGATGCAGTCCATGGCATCCTTTGTGTCCCAGAACGTGGGTGCTGGCAATAAAAAACGCGCCGAGCAGTCCATGTTCACCGGCATTGGCATCGGTCTAGTGTTCGGTTGCGCCGTATTTGCACTGGTGTGGTGCAAGGGTGACGTTCTCTCCGGTCTGTTTACGGCAGATGCCGCTGTTATTGCCAACAGCTACGCCTACCTCATGGGCTTTGCGCCCGAGACCATCGCCACTGCCATCCTGTTCAGCATGGTAGGTTACTTCAATGGCAACGACAAAACCCTCTGGGTCATGGTACAGGGGCTGGTGCAGACTCTGCTGGTGCGTCTCCCCATGGCGTATATTATGAGTATCCAGCCCAACGCCAGCCTGACGATGATCGGTCTGTCCGCACCCACCTCCACCGCAGTGGGCATCTTATTAAACATCTGCTTTTTCCTCTGGCTTAAACGATACGAAAATCAAACGTCTGCATAAGTTTTGAAGGCTGGAGGCCTGCCGATGGTTGTTACCACCTATAAACATGATACGGTCGTGCTTGAAATTTCAAATTCAATCATGAGTCGATAATAGCAAACAAGCCCACAGGATAGACCGCATAAAAATACGGCAGACCTGTGGGCTTGTTCCTTATATCGAGTTAATCTCTAAACGATAAATCCTCTGATCCATGACCTCCGACCACATTCTTCAAATATTCCTCCGGGTTACCATTCAGAATCAAATCCGCGTAGCTCAGCGGATCATTGTAGATGAGGTAATCCAACTCCGACCTCTGCGCCATGGTCACATCCAACGCATCCTCGACCCCGGTGCAGTCGATGGAAATTTTTCTTCCATCCCGGAGCAGCAGCTCCACGCAGCCGGTGTCCATGTTGAATTTGCAGGTTCTTTCATCGTACTTCATACTCGTGTCCTTTCTACCTTACGGCACCTTTACAGTTGTGACCTTCGTGATACGGTCTTTCTTTTGATAAGGTTTCGGACACACGGCCGTCAGGGAAGAGCCTGAATTTTCATTTCCGAAGAAAACAAAAAATCCGAACCCTTCTCCTATCGAGAAAAGGTTCGGATTTTCATGGTTTGGTGCGGATAAGAGGACTTGAACCTCCACCGAGTTGCCCCGATTAGAACCTGAATCTAACGCGTCTGCCAATTCCGCCATATCCGCATATTCTGTTTTGTTCGTGAGCTGTGTCGCTCGGAACGATAGTTATTATACCAGATATACCGGAATTGTCAAGCGTTTTCTGCAAAAAAATTTTCTCTTTTTGTAAAACGTCATACTTCCGTAAAAAAGCCCGTCGCAGGCCGGTTTTCCGGCACAGGACGGGCGGTTTATTTGGTCGTTTGAGCGTGACCGCCGGGCGCTGGCGGCAGACATTTTCTGTTGCTTACAACGCGCGGCCCCACACCAGCCACAGGTACACCGAGCCGGTCAGCACTGCCGCCAGTGTAAAGGGCACCCCGATGCGCAAAAAGTCGGCTGTGCGCACGTTCTCACCATTCTTGCGCAGGATGCCGATGGCCGCAATGTTGGCCGATGCCCCGATGGGGGTCAGGTTGCCGCCCAGCGTTGCGCCGGTGAGCAGACCGAAGTAAAACACCTCCGGTGCCATGCCTGCACCATTGTTCATCAGCGCGGCAATGCCCTGCACCACCGGCAGCATGGTGGCCACATAGGGGATGTTATCAATGAAGGCCGACAGCACCACCGATACCACCACCAGCAGCACATACAGCCGGAAAGGATCCTCCCCGGCCACGGTATGGAACAGCTGCGCGGCAGCGTCGATGACACCCGCCGTGCGGATGCCCGCGATCACGATGAACAGCCCGAAGAGCAGCAGCAAGGTGTCCCGGTCCAGCTCCTGCATCACCTGCACCAGCGGCTTTGCCGAGTGTTCCCGCAGGCAAGCACGGACCACGCCCACCACGCACAGGGTCATGCAGATGAGCCCGCTGCGCAGCTCGTACAGCGCCGCCAGCAGGCCGCTTTCCGGCTGCGGCAGGAAGGACGCCACGATCAGCAGCCCCACCGTCAGCAGCATCAGGGCGGTGGGCACATCGTCCTCCACCTGTGTTTCCACACGGGCGGTGATGGGCTGTTTTTCCTTCCGGAACAGCCACAGCAGCACCAGCAGGGAGGTCAACGCGCCCAGCTCCACACCCCAGAAGACGCCCGGGCGGCCGTGCATCCAGAAAAAGTCAAAGAAGTTCATCTCCGCAAAGCCGCCCAGCAGGATGCTGGTGGTATCCCCCACCAGCGTGGCTGCGCCCTGCAGGTTGGAGGACACCGCAATGGCAATGATCACCGGAACCGGCGAGATCTTCAGCTTGCGGGCAATGGCCAGGCCCACCGGTGCCACCATGAGCACTGTGGCCACATTGTCCACAAATGCACTGATGACCCCGGCAAAAAGTGCCAGCACGCACACAGCCCACTGGGCATTGGGCACCCGGACGATCAGCTGCTCGGCCAGGCGGGCCGGCATCCGGCTCCGGATGAACAGCGACACGATCCCCATGGTGCCAGACATCATCAGCAGCACATTGTAATCCACCGCCCCCAGCGCCGCCGAGAGCGAAAAGTCATACACGCCCAGCTGTCCCAGTGCCATGAACACCGCCGCGCTGCACAGCGCCACCCACGGGCGCTCTTTGGGCAGTGCCAGCATGAGCAGATAGGTGACAGCAAAAATTACCAGTGCAGGGATCATTCGCCCACCTCCGCAGCCTGACGGCTCTCCGGGTCCTCGTCGATCATGCGGTAGCCCACCCCCAGCTCGTTGAGGATGTAGGGATTGCTGCCGGGGCGGCTGCCCAGCTTTTTGCGGATATTGGCCATGTTCACCTGCAGCTTTTTGGTGCTGCCCACATCGGTATCGCCCCAGATGGCCCGCACGATGGCGGCGTAGGTCATCACCCGGCCGGCATGCTGGGACAAAAAGGCCACGATATTGTATTCCGTCTGGGTCAGGCGCACCTCCTGCCCTTCCACGAACACCTTGCGGCGGTCGTAGTTGATGCGCAGTCCCTGAGCCTGGAACTCTCCGCCGGATGCGGCATCTCCGGTGCGGCTGTAGCGGTTCAGGCGCAGGGCCACCCGCACCCGGGCCAGCAGTTCCCCGGTGCCGAAGGGCTTGGTGATGTAATCGTTGGCACCCAGATCCAGCGCTTCGATCTTATCCATCTCGTCGGTACGGGCCGACAGCACGATGATGGGGGTCATGTACTTCTGCCGCACGGTACGGATCAGCTCCAGCCCGTCCCGGTCCGGCAGGCCCAGGTCCAGGATCACCAGATCCGGGTTGTGGGAGGCGAACAGGGTCAGGCCCATGGTGCAGGTGTGCGCCACCAGCGCCTGATAGTCGTTCGTGGTCAGCAGCGTTTCAATGAAGCTGCAGATGTTCGCCTCGTCCTCCACGATCAGCACCTTATATTTATTATTGCTCATCCTCTGCGTCCTCCAGTTCGATTTTCTCCGTCTCCAGCCAGAAACGGATGGTCGTGCCCTCGCCGGGGCGGCTCTCTGCGTCGATCTCGCCGCCGTGGGCCTTGATGATGGCCGCGCACACCGACAGGCCGATGCCCATGCCGTGCTTGCCGCTGTCGGCCGGGGCGTTGGGGTCCGGGCCGCCGGTGCCGGAGAACAGGGTGCGCAGACGCTCTTTCGGGATGCCGCAGCCGTCGTCCTTCACCTCAAACACAGCCCGGCTGCCCAGCGTGAACACCCGCAGCATCAGGGTGGTCATACCCTCGGCGTGGAGCACCGCGTTCTCCAACAGGTTCATCAGCACCTGCTGGATCAGCATGGAGTCCATGGGGATCATAACAAAGTCCTCCGGCAGCTCCAGCTGCACCGGAACGTCCGGGCAGCGCTTTTTGAATTTGACCAGCACCGTGTCCAGCAGCTCCTCCAGCACGGTGGGGGTCTTTTTGACGGCCACCTGTTCCCCGTCGAAGCGGGTCACGGAAAGCAGATTCTCCACCATACGGTTGAGCCACTGGGCATCCTCGCAGGCCTCCCGCAGCAGCTTGAGGGCCTGTTCCCTGCCCAGCGAATCGTAGTTTTCAGTCACGGTGGAGCAGGCCCCGTAAATGGAGGTGAGGGGCGTGCGCAGGTCGTGGGAGACCGCCCGCAGAAGGTTGGCGCGCATTTTTTCCCGCTCGGTCTCCATGCGCAGCTGCTCCTGTTTTTTGACCCGGGTGGTCAGGGTACTGGTCATGATGGATACGGCCAGCATCACAAGGCCGGAGAACAGATTTTCCGGCAGGGTAAAATTGAAGGCAAAATAGGGGATGAAAAAGGCAAAGTTGACCGCCAGCACACTTGCCAGCGAGGCCAGCACGCCCCAGAGATAACCGTCGGTGTACATGGAGGTGACAAACACAGCCAGCATGAAGATCAGCATGGCCACGCCGTCGATGCGGCCGGTGATGCGCTGCACCCATACCACCGCCACCCCGGCGACGCACAGTGCGGCAAGCATGACCAGAAGGTCGCGGTACCAGGTACTTTTTTTCATAAACGGTTCACCCCTCCTGATTTTATTCTGTCCCAATATAAGATTATACCACACCCCTGCTAAAGAATCAGCAAAAACGCCGCCACATTGACGGTGTGCCGGTTCCGGGCTATCCTGGAATCAGCATCCCCTACCGCCCGGAAGGAGGCCTTGGCAGCAGCAACCACTTCGGGGCGCAATTCCGACAGCATTTTGGCTGTCCGCCCTCTGGGCTTTTTTCCTATTTGACAAGCCTGCGGCCGGGGGTTACAATGGATGCATCTGAACTATAGGAGCGTTTTTATGCTGTACTTTGAAAATGACTACTGCGAGGGTGCCCATCCCGCCATCCTGCAGAAGCTGACCGAGACCAACTTTGAAAAAGTGCCCGGCTACGGCACCGACCCCTACTGCGCCAGTGCACGGGAGAAGATCCGCGCCGCCTGCGCCTGCCCGGACGCCGACGTGACCTTCATCTCCGGCGGCACCCAGACCAACGCCATCGTCATTGCGTCCA
>OLNQ01003356.1_pt1 | contig 13045 bp, 12 predicted proteins | sample 1672821 | NCBI WGS metagenome assembly OLNQ01 (sample SAMEA3136727, study PRJEB25190) | human gut metagenome | biome: human gut; feature: human-associated habitat; material: faeces | place: Austria | collected 2013 | reverse complement strand
AAACAGGTATTGCTTTCGTGATGGTCAATATTGATTTTCTTCGCTGCTTTTTGGAAAATTTCCGCCGCATCCCCCAAGCGTCCCTCATCACCGCAGTCCAGTGCGAGGAACAGCTCTGGAAGCCTTGCATCCTCCGCCGCACAGACCAGATGTCCATTCGGAATCAGCTGATATTTATCCGCATATTTTTCCAGAATGACCTGCACCTGCTTCCCTGCCTTTTCCAGTGCGCCGCCGAGTGCCAGACAGGCACCAATGGCATCCCCATCGGGGTTGGTGTGTCCTGCCAGCGCAATCGTTTCCGCCGACAGAACCCATTCCATGATTTCATCAAAAGAGTTGTTTGCTTTTTTCATTCTGCATCTCTTTCCTTGCGTTCCTTATCAATTTTGCTGAACAATTCATCCATGTGGATGGCATATTCTGCGGATTCGTCCAGCTTAAAGCGCAGCTCAGGGGTATAGCGCAGGTTAATTCTCTGCGCAATCAGCCGGCGAATAAAGCCGCCTGCGTTCTGCAGCCCCTTCATTACATTTTCCTTATCCTTTTCGTCACCCAGTACAGAAACATAAACCTTGCAGTATTTCAAATCCTGCGTCGTTTCCACACGGATCACGCTTGTCATCACACCAATGCGGGGGTCCTTCAGCTCTGCCCGAATAATCTGGGAAAGCTCCTTCATAATCTCGTCATTGATGCGAGAAAGTCTGTTATTTGTTTTCATAATCTCTCACCTTTTATTTCAAAATTAGCGAGGTACCTCTACCATGGTGAAGGCTTCGATCCAGTCGCCCTCCTTCACGGTGAAGCCGTTCACGCGGATCGTGCGGGTTTTATAGTCGATCTCCAGCTCGCCGGCGCCCGATACGCAGCATTTGCCCATGCCGCGCGCCACGACGGCCGCGTGCGAGGTCATGCCGCCGCGCGCCGTGAGGATTCCGGCCGCGTCGAGCATGCCCTTCAGGTCTTCGGGCGAGGTTTCGATGCGCACCAGGATCGCCTTCTGGCCCGTCCTGGCCAGCTCCTTCTCGGCGTCCTCGGCGAAGAACACCACGGGACCCGTCGCCGCGCCCGGCGAGGCGGGCAGCCCCTTCGTGATGACCTGGGCCGAAGCGATGGCCTTCTTGTCGAATACGGGGTGCAGCAGCTCGTCGAGCTTCGCGGGTTCGCAGCGCAGCACGGCGGTCTTTTCGTCGATCAGCCCCTCGCGCAGCATGTCCATGGCGATCTTGACCATCGCTGCGCCCGTGCGCTTGCCGTTGCGGCACTGGAGCATCCAGAGCTTGCCGTCCTGGATCGTGAACTCGATGTCCTGCATGTCCTTGAAGTACTGCTCGAGGTGGTGCTGAATCTCGTCCAGCTCCTTGTAGACCGCGGGCATCACCTCCTCGAGCGAGGGGTATTTCGCGGCGCGCTCCGCCTCCGGAATGTTCTGCGCCTTGGCCCAGCGCTTCGAGCCTTCGATCGTGATCTGCTGCGGGGTGCGGATACCGGCCACGACGTCCTCGCCCTGCGCATTGATCAGGTACTCTCCGTTGAAGATGTTCTCGCCCGTCGCGGCGTCGCGCGAGAAAGCCACGCCCGTGGCCGAGTTCTCACCCATGTTGCCGAAGACCATCGCCTGCACCGAAACGGCCGTTCCCCACTCGGCGGGGATGTTGTTGAGCTTGCGGTAGAGGATGGCGCGCTCGTTCATCCACGAGCCGAACACGGCGCACACGGCGCCCCACAGTTGCTCCCAGGGGCAGGCGGGGAAATCCTCGCCGGTCTGCCGCTTCACGGCCTCCTTGAAGCTCCGTACCAGTTCCTTCAGGTCGTCGGTGGTCAGGTCCGTGTCGTTCTTCACGCCGCGCCTGGCCTTCAGCGCGTCGATGATCTCCTCGAACGGATCGTGGTCCTCCTTCGAGACGGGCTTCATGCCCAGCACCACATCGCCGTACATCTGCACGAAACGGCGGTACGAGTCCCATGCGAAGCGCGGATTGCCCGTGCGTTTCGAAACGGCCTCCACGGCCTGGTCGTTCATGCCGAGGTTGAGGATCGTGTCCATCATGCCCGGCATCGAGGCGCGTGCGCCCGAACGCACGGAGACGAGCAGCGGCGTCTGCGCGTCGCCGAACTTCATGCCCGTCAGGCGTTCGATGTTGTGCATCGCCTTCTCGACCTCGGGGCGGAGCATCTCGATCACGGCCTGCTTGCCGTGTCTGTAATACTCCGCGCATACCTCCGTGGTGATCGTGAAGCCCGGGGGAACGGGGATGCCGATGAGGTTCATCTCCGCGAGGTTCGCACCCTTGCCGCCGAGCAACTCACGCATTTTGCCGTTGCCTTCGGCCTCCTTGTTGCCGAAGGTGTAGACTCGTTTAACGTCTGCCATAATTTTTCGATTTAGTATGTGAATTTAAAAAGTTTTTCAAAAAATCCGCTTGCCCGGAGGCGGAAAAAATTGCGGTGACGTCGCCGTTACCGCATTTCGGAACCTCTTATCCGTCAAAGGGATTGCGAATATAAGAAAACTTTTCGCAAACTCCAAATAAATTGCCGTGACGATTGTACGTTCCGGGTCTCCGGCGTGCGTTTTTTTCAATATTCGTCGGAAAATGCGCCCGGTTTTCGTTCCGGGAACCGGAACGGAGCGGAATTTCCGGGGCGCCGGGGGCCGCGCCGCCGTCACCGGATGTGGACGAACACCGGAAGCGAATAGCCGTAGCCGCCCGTATAGACCCGCCGCGAGTAGGTGGCCGTCGGACTGCCGCTTCGGGGATCGAGCAGGTATCGGCGGGCGAACACGTCGCCTCCGACGACGGTGAAGGCCGTGTCCGCCAGAATGCGGTCGCGCATCACCCAGCGTCCGCGGCTGCGGACCGTACCCCGTCCGGCGCGCGCTGCCCGTGCCGTGGCGTCGCGCAGTCCGTAGCGGGCGGGTTCGAGCGATGCGGAGCGTCCCAGGACGAGCAGCTTCGCTCCGGGCCTTTCGGCGCGCAGGTCGCGGACGACCCATTCGCTCATGCGCGTGTCGGCGCTCAGGACCAGTCCCACGGTGTCGCGCCCCATCGTCCCCTCGACGTAGAGGTAATGGCGTCCCGGCTCGGCGTAGTGGGGATAGAAGAGGTCGCCGTAGTAGAGCAGGGCGAAATCCAGGCCGTCGAGCGTGTTGAGCGTGCGGTGCAGGTAGGAGTAGTCGCCCCGGCAGGCGGCGGCCAGGTCGCGCACGACCCGTTCGTTCTCCACGCCCCGGAGCGCCACGACAGGCAGGGCCATCGAGTCGATGACGGCCGCCGTATTGCGGATCTTGCGGGCATAGCGTTCGGCCGTCCAGCGCAGGCGTCCCCGGGGCGTGTACTCCTCGTCGTCGTAGAAAAGCGCCGGAAGGGTGTCGTAGAGCCGGTCCACGTCGTAAAAGGCGATGCCGACCGTCCTTTCATCGGCCGGGCGGCCGGTCGCGGCTCTCTGCATGCCGCCGGATCGCTGCGGCGTTCGGCCGGCCGCGGCTTCCCGGACGGGGACGGATCGCCCGTCTGCCCCGGCTGACGGCGGTACGGCCGTTGCGGGGCGTGCCGCCTGCGCGGCGGCCAGCAGCAGTCCGGCTGCCGCGAGGGTGTGGCGTATCGTTCGGCGAAGCGTCATGGCCGTGGGGATCAAAGGGGTTTTTCGGGCAGGAAACCGCGCGGCGGGCAGCCGGGGAATCGGGCGATTCCGTTGACGTGTTTCGGATCGTATTTGGCCCGGTGTTTCGGATTTTCCACTTGTCCGGAGAACCTGTCGGATATGTCTATTCCATAGGCTGATGTCGCCTGCGATATTTTCTGCGCCATACGCTCTTCGTTTTAACGGGACAAAACCGGGAACCCCGCACTTTTTCTATGTCGGATATGCATGTCTTGGTAATGCTTGGCTATGGCCAGGTGCCGCCGCTTATTCTTTCCGCTGGGTGTGGAAACGGGTAGGCCGCGTCTGAAAAAAGAGGGTTCCGTGCTTCTCTCAGGCTTCGATCACCCCCGATCCCACCAGCTCGTCGCCGTCGTACCATGCCGCGAACTGCCCCGGGGTGATCCCCCGCTGGGGGGTGTCGAAGAGCAGATAGACGCCGTTTCCGCGCATGAAGAGCCGCGCCTCCTGCAACGGCTGGCGGTAGCGGATGCGGACCCGGAACCGGCGGCTTTCGCCCGGCGCCATCGCCCGGGCGGGATTGACCCAGTGCACATCGCCGGGTGCGATGTGCAGCGCGGGACGCCACAGACCGGGATGCGCGTCTCCCTCGCCCACGTAGATCACGTTCTGCTCCACGTCGGTGGCCAGAATGAACAGCGATTCCCTGCGGCCGCCGATGCCCAGCCCCTTGCGCTGGCCGATGGTGTAGAAATGCGCGCCGTTGTGTTCGCCGATCTTCTTGCCGTCGCGCACGGTGTACCGCCACGGTGCGGCCAGCGCGGCCAGTTCGGCGTCCGTCGGCTCCGTAGCACCCTCTCCGGCGGCCGGAACGGTCGTTTCCGTCGCCGCATCCGCCGGTTGCTCCGTTCGCGTCGGTTGCTCCTTTCCCGTCGCTTCCGTATGACCGACCGCCGTATCCGGCCGTTCGGCGGACCATGCCGTCTGGCCTGCCTCCGGATGCCCTGCCTCTGTCTCCGGGCCCCCTGTTCCCGGAGGTCTCGTTTCCGGAAGCTCCGGCCCCGCACCCGGAAGGCCGTTTCTGCGGTATTTCGGCCACGAGGGGAGGATTTCGTGGATGTTCCCCCGCTTCGACGCGAGTTTCTGCTGGAGGAAGACCGGCAGATCTACCTTTCCCACGAAGCAGATTCCCTGCGAATCCTTGCGCCTGGCCGTGGCGAGTCCCTGCTCTTCGGCGATGCGCCGCACTTCGGGCTTGAGCAGGCCGCCCACCGGGAAGAGGGCGTAGCGCAACTGCTCCTGCGAGAGCTGGCAGAGAAAATAGCTCTGGTCCTTGTTGGGGTCGCTGCCCGCGAGCAGCCGGTAGACGGTGCGTCCGTCCGGGAGCCGCTCCTCGGCCTTGCGGCAGTAGTGGCCCGTGGCCACGTAGTCGGCCCCGAGCGCGAGCGCCTCCCGCAGGAAGACGTCGAACTTGATTTCGCGGTTGCACAGCACGTCGGGATTGGGCGTGCGCCCCCGTTCGTACTCGGCGAACATGTAGTCCACCACCCGCGTGCGGTACTCCGCGGAGAGGTCCGCGACATGCAGCGGGATGTCCAGTTTGCGGGCTACCAGTTCGGCGAAAACCCGGTCGTCGCGCCACGGGCAGTCGCCCTCGAGCGTTCCCGTCGTGTCGTGCCAGTTCACCATGAACAGCCCCGTCACTTCATGTCCCTGTTCCTTGAGGAGCCAGGCGGCCACCGAAGAATCGACGCCGCCCGAAAGTCCGATCACCACGTGTGCCATGTCATTGCAGGTCGAGCAGTCCCCCGGGCAGCACGAGGTGCACCGTGCGCCCTTCGAAATCTATGTGGGCGATAAACTCCTCGGCGGCGGGCACGAGCACCCGCCGTCCGGCGATCTCCAGCTCGAAGAGCGGGTTGAGGTCGCTGTCGTAGTAGTCCGCGAGGATTCCGGAGCGCCTCTCCGCCGATCCCGCCTCCTCGGCCTCGACCGCGAATCCGATGAGGTCCTCGAGGTAGAACTCGTCCTCCTCCCCGTCCGCCGTGTCGATGCGGAATTCGAGCCCGAGCAGCTCCTGTGCGCGCCGTTCGGTGTCGAAGTCGGCGAAGGCCGCGGCGGCGCCCGAGACGCCGCGCCGTTCGAACCGGTCGCAATAGAGCGGCACGTCCAGCCCGTCGATCGTGACGACGAGCGGCGTGTCGGTGTCGAAATCCTCGGGGAAAGCGGGGTAGAGCGAGAGCATCACGCCCCCGTCCGTGCCGAAAAGTCGGGTGATTCTGCCTGCGGGAATTGTCATTGCGGTAAAATGGTATTACGGGGTGAAAATACGAAAAAAAACAGTAAATCCCCCGCACCGGGCGATCTACTGTTTCTATCGGATCGGGATCTCGCTTATTCGGCGGCGGGAGCTTCGGCGGCAGCCTCCTCTGCGGGAGCCTCTGCAGCCGCTTCGGCAGCGGCGGCCTCTGCGGCTTCGCGGGCTGCGGCTTCAGCGGCGGCCTTCTTCTCTGCGATCGCTGCGGCGCGCTCCTCCTTGATCTTGGCTTCGGCGGCCAGACGGGCCTTCTCGGCCGACTTGGCGTCGGTGGCCAGCTTGTTGGCCTTGGCCTCGATCTTGCCGTTCTTGGCCTCGAGCCACTTGTTGAAGCGGGCCTCGGCCTCGGCCTCGGTGAATGCGCCTTTGGCTACGCCGCCCAACAGGTGCTTCTTGTAGAGAACGCCCTTGTAGGAGAGGATAGCCCGGCAGGTATCCGTGGGTTGTGCGCCTTTCTGTAACCAATCCAGTGCTTTCTCGAAGCACAGATCGATCGTAGCAGGATTCGTGTTGGGGTTGTAGGTTCCCAACTTCTCGATGAACTTACCATCACGTGGCGCTCTGCTATCTGCGGCAACGATGTGATAGAAGGCGTAACCCTTCTTACCGTGACGTGCCAGACGAATTTTAACAGCCATTTGCTATAAAATTTTGTTGTAATTAATAAAAAACGCTCACCCCTTCGGGCTTTTAAGCCTGCAAATGTAGGGAAAATATTCCGCCCGGCAAAATAAATGCCCTAAAAAACTGCATTTCACGGCTGTGACGGGGTTGTCCGGAAGAATGGGACGGGCCGCTTCGGGTTGTTGCGGGGCGGGTCGGAAATGAAAGACGGATTGAATTCAATTGCCTGAAAACCAATCCGTCCGTTGTGATCCCGGCGGGATTCGAACCCACGACCGACAGCTTAGAAGGCTGTTGCTCTATCCAACTGAGCTACGAGACCATCGTTGAAACAACGCTGCAAAAGTAAGAAATTTCGGGCCAACTGCAAACTTATCGTCCGATTTCTTGCTCCGGACCCGGACGGTCCGCCATACTCCGGAAAAACGGTCCCGGCTCTATTTCGTGAGGTATTTGTCGAGATACATTTTCAGTTCGCGCGGCATGACGGGCTTGGTGATGAATCCGTTGCATCCCGCCTCCTCGGCGACGCGCCGGTCGGTGTCGAAAGCATAGGCCGTCTGCATGATGACGGGCAGACTGTCCGTATGGAGCCGAATCTCCTTCAGCGCCTCGATACCGTCCATCACAGGCATTTTAATATCCATCAATACGGCGTCGGGATTGTGCGATAGCGCATACGCCACTGCCTCCTTGCCGTTCTTCGCCCAGAGCAGGTCATACTCTTTCTTGAGGATTATTTCCAGCAGCTTGTAATTGCTTTCCACGTCTTCTGCAATCAGGATCAACGGCTTACGTTCGGATGTATTGTTGTCTGTCATTGTGTATTACGTTGCAGTTCCCGCAAATATAGGAAATTTTTTCCAAAACCGTCGTTCGTCAACGGTAAAATGTTCCTTCGAAATGCGTTGCGTTTCCGCATCCGTCGGTGACCGAAAGACGCACGGCGTGGGTGCGCCGCTGCGCCGGCGCGTCGAAGAAATGAACCAGCGTTCCTTTCATCGGAAAACGGTCGCAGGGAACCCATTTGCCGTCGATGTGCAGCCTCCACGAGGCGATGCCCGAGAAGTTGTCCGCGGCGCGGAACCGCACCCCTTCGGCCCGGGTGAGGTCGGCGCCTTCGGCGAAGAGCGGACGGATCGCGGGCGGCAGCGTGTCGGCTACGATCGCCAGGTCTCCGGCCGTCCGCACCGAAGCCGTCACCGCGCCGTCGGCATATGCGCCTCCGACGCAGGCCAGCGAGCCTCTGCGCGTGCGTACGGCCAGTTGGGTGCGTAGTTGCAGCGGGCGCGGCACGCTGCCGCGGAGCGTGACCTCCACGGCGCGGAAAAGGGGCGTCGCGGGGTCGAAGAAACGGTAGGCGGGCGAGAGCACGACGACGCCCGAATCCGCCTGCGGGGCCTCTCCGAGTCCGGGACGGACGAAGATCGGCTCGTAAATCGTCCCTTCGGGAATGCGGACCTCCGCCTCGCGTCCGACGCGCAGGACCGAAGCCCGGTCGGGCCGCAGCGTCACGGCCGTGGTGTCGGCCTCGGCGCGGAACTCCCCGGCGCGTCCGCGGACGGCGAATTCCAGCGTCGAGACATTGCCGCAGTCGTCCTCGGCCTCGATGCGGATGCGGCGCACCTGCCCTTCCGCCGTGCGTATCAGCCCGCGTTCCGCCATCGTCGGGTAGAAACTGTCGGGCGCGCCCTCCAGCTGGGCCAGGCGGATCGCCTCGTTGCGCGAATTGATTTGTATCGGGTAACAGCTCACGGCATCGCTGCAACGCGATATGTCGTAGGTGAAGCTGTCCATGCGGAATTCGAAGCAGGGGATGCCGTCCGCGAAGGCCGTGACGCGCCATACCCCGAAGGAGTTCCAGACATCGTTGCGGCGGTCGGTGACTTCGGCCACGAAATAGCCCCTGCGGCCTACGCCGACGGGTCCGTCGTGCGTCAGGGCGTAACGGCCTGCGGCCGTGCGGATCACGGCGTAGCTCTCCGGGACGCTGCGCACGGGCACGCCCTGCACGGTGTCGACCTCGACGTAGTGCAGGCGCACGATGCGCGGCGGATATTCATCCCTGGGGCGGATGATTCCTTCGCGGACGGGGTTGTAGAGCCGCTGGGTCTCCGTGTCACGGATTTCGTAATGGAGGTGCGGGCCGCCCGACGAACCGCTGTCGCCCGAGTAAGCCACCACGTCGCCCTGCTTCACGGGCCAGGTTCCGGGACCGAACCAGAGGTTCACGCCGTTCGAACGGCGTTCGTAACGCTCCCTGCGCACGTGCCGCTCGATGTCGTCGCGGAAACGCCGGAGGTGGCCGTAGACGACCGTCGTGCCGTTGCGGAGCGTGAGGTAGACGGCGCGCCCGTAGCCGCCCGCCTGCAATACCACGCGCGAAACGTAGCCGTCGGCCGCGGCCACGACCGGTTTACCCTCCTCGGCGTCGGTCTTGATGTCCACGCCCGCATGGAAATGCCCGGGACGGATTTCACCGAAATTGGCCGAGTAGAGCCGTTGTTTGAGTTCCCGCAGGGGGTAGATGTAGTCGTTGGGGTCGAGTTGCTGGCCTTGTGCCCCGAGGCAGGCCGTCGTAAGCAGAAAAAGTATTAGAAATCGTTGCATGTGTCCGTCTCCCTGACCATTGCCGAGGCTGCGTCCATGACGGCCTCGTAGTCGTACCCGAGCGAAAGTCCGTAGCGTATCAGTTTGGTTTTCAATTCGTATGGCGAGGCGTATTTCACCGTCCGGGCCTTGCGTTCGAGCTGCTGCGCGAGCCGCTCGCCCATTGCCGGACGGTCGGCCTGCGACAGCGCCGCGTCGATCCGTTCCTTCGAAACCCCCTTGCGTTGGAGCGCCGTGCGGATTTTGTACTCGCCCCAGCCGCTGAGCCGCAGTTTTTCGCGCACGAAGGCCTCGGCATAGCGGCTGTCGTCGATAAAGCGGTCGCGCACCAGCCGGCCGAGCACCTGCTCGGCATCCTTTTCCGCCACTCCCCAGCCGCGCATCAGCCGCCGGGCGTCGCCCTCCGACTTTTCGGCGCGGGCGCAGAGGCGCATCAGCGCCGCGAGCGCCTCGTCGGGCGTTTTGTCGCGTTTTTTCCTTATTTCAGCCGGGTGCATACCATGCGCGGTTTTCCGAAGAGGTCCTCGCGGACCTCGGTGTCGGTGTATCCTTCGGCGCCGAGCATGCGGACGATCTCCGCCGCGGCGCGTTCGTAAATCTCGAACCAAAGACGTCCGCCGGGCGTCAGCATCTGCCGTCCCGCCCGGGCGATGGCGCGGTAGAAACGGATGGCGTCGTCGTCGGGGACGAACAGCGCCAGGCCGGGTTCGTGGTCGCGGACGTTGGGGTGCATCGCCGCGCGGTCGCTCTCGGGGACGTAGGGCGGATTCGATACGATCGCGTCGAACCGCTCCGGAAAAGCCTCCTCCAGCCCGTTCAGGGCATCGGCTTTGCGGAGCGTGACCGCCGCGCCGAGTTGTTGGAAATTCTCCGCCGCCACGGTCAGCGCGTCGTCCGAGATGTCGGCGGCGAAGACCTCCGTCCCGGGCATCCCCAGAGCCAGCGAAGCCGCGATGCAGCCGCTGCCCGTCCCTACGTCCAGCAGCCTCCGGGCTTCGCGCTCTCCGTGCAGGATTGCGTCGACCAGCTCTTCGGTTTCGGGCCGCGGGATCAGAACCCCTTCGCGTACGGCGAAGCGGCGGCCGTAAAATTCCGTGTGTCCGACGACGTATTGCAACGGCTCGCCCGCAGCCAGACGGGCTGCGGACTCTTCCAGCCCTTCGACGGCGAGTTCCGCTTCCGGGTCGGTCAGCAGGGCCGACGGCGAAAGCCCCGAAAGCTCCGCCACGGCGGCCAGCGCGATGCTGCGGGCTTCGCGTGCGTCGTAAAGTCCCGTGAGCCGTGCGGCCAGCGCGTCGATGGTTCCGCGGCGCGTCATTGGCGGATGAAGTTGGCCAGGGCGATGGCCACGGCGGCTTCGACGACCACCGCGCCGCGCAGGGCGACGCAGACGTCGTGGCGGCCGTGGATTTCCAGCGGTTCGACCCTGTTGGTCGCCAGGTTGTAGGTGATCTGTTCGCGGCCGATGCTCGGCGTGGGTTTCAGCGCCGCGCGCACCACGATCTCGTTGCCGTTGGTGATGCCTCCGTTGATGCCCCCGGCGTTGTTGGTCGCCGTCGTGCCGTCGCAGTCGGTGAAGCAGTCGTTGTTTTCCGAGCCGCGCAGACGCGCTCCGGCGAATCCGCTGCCGAATTCGACCCCCTTGACCGCCGGGACGGCGAACAGCAGGTGGGCGATCATGCTTTCGGCCGAGTCGAAGAAGGGCTGTCCCAGGCCGAGGGGCACGCCCTGCGCGCGGCATTCGACGATGCCGCCCACCGAGTCGCGGTCGGCCGCCGCGGCATGCAGCACCTCGTTGAAACGTTCGGGGTCGGTGCAGCCGCCGATCTCGGTCAGCCGGGTCGCGAAGCGGATGCTTGCGGGCAGCATCTTTTTGGCCACGACGCCCGCGGCGACCAGCGCCACCGTGAGGCGCGCCGAGAAGTGTCCGCCGCCGCGCGGATCGTTGAATCCGGCGAATTTGTGGTAGGCCACCAGGTCGGCGTGCGAGGGGCGGTAGTGGCGCATGACGGTCGAGTAGTCCTGCGAGTGGGTGTTGGTGTTGGCGAATTCGATGGTCAGCGGCGCGCCCGTCGTGTAGCCGTCGTAGACTCCCGACACGATCTGCGGTACGTCGGGTTCGCGCCTCGGCGTCGTGCCGGGCGCTCCGCTGCGGCGTCGCGCGAGGTCTTCGGCGAAGTCCTCCTCCGAGAGCGGGATGCCCGCCGGGACGCCGTCCAGCGAAATGCCTATCTGGTGTCCGTGCGACTCGCCCCAGATGGCGAGCCTGAAGTTATGACCGAAAATGTTCATGGCTTTAAACTCTGATTTTTTCAAGGTCTTCGAAGAAGCCGGGGTAGCTCTTGGCTACGCACTCGGCGTTTTCGATCGTTATCTGCCCGTCGCAGCGCAGCGCCGAGACCGCCATCGACATGGCCATGCGGTGGTCGTCGTGGCTCGAAACGCGCGCCGGGCGGATTTTGCCGCCGCGGATGCGCATGACGTCCTCTTCCGAGATGTCCACTTCGATACCTACTTTGGCGTATTCTTCGCGGATCGCCTCGGCGCGGTTGCTCTCCTTGTGCAGCAGCCGCGAAGTGCCGCGGATCGTGCTGACGCCGTCGGCCGCCGCGGCGAGGGCCGCAAGGGCGGGGAAGAGGTCGGGGCAGTTGGTGGCGTCGAATTCGAAGCCGTGCAGCGGGCGGCTGATCGCCGTCACCGAATCGGCTTCGTTGATGACGGCGGCGCCGGCCCGGACCAGCGCCGTGCAGACGGCCGTGTCGGCCTGCTTCGAGAGCATCGAGATATTCCGTACTGTAACCTCTCCGGCGACGGCGCCGGCCACCAGCAGCATGGCCGCCGCGCTCCAGTCGCCCTCGATGCTCAGGCAGGCCGGGCTGTAACGCTGGCCGCCTTCGATGTAGAACTCTTCGTAATCGTTATGGCAGATTTCCACGCCGAAACGGGCCGCGGTGTCTATGGTCATGTCCAGATAAGGGGTCGAAACCGCGCTCCGCACATGGATCGTGGTGTCGTGTCGGGCCAGCGGCAGCGCCAGCATGAGTCCCGTGATGAACTGCGACGAAACGGAACCGTCGACGTCGATTTCCCCGCCCCGGATCGGACCGCACACTTCGAAGGGCAGGTAGCCGTCGTTGTCCCGTACCCGGACGCCGAGGCGGCGCAGCGGTTCGATCATCATGTGCATGGGGCGCCGTAGCAGGGTGCCCTGGCCTTCGATGGTGACGGGCATCCCGCAGAGCGATGCGATGGGGGTGAAAAGCCGTGTGGCGAGCCCCGATTCGCCGACGTGCAGCACTTTCCCGCGGGGATGCAGCCCGCCTTCGATCGAAAGGGTCGAGGCGTCCACGTGTTTCACGCGGGCGCCGAGCGTCTCGATGCACCGCAGCGCCGAGCGCGTGTCGTCGCAGAATTCCAGGTTGCGCAGCACCGAGGTCTCCCCGCATAGGAGCGATGCCGCCAGGGCACGCTGTGCATAGCTTTTCGAACAGGGCGGCGTCAGCGTGCCTTTAACGCGGCCCAATGGAACCGTCTTGTCCATTGTGTAGGTTATATGCTTTTATGGGCACCGGGGTTGGCCGGCACCCTGAATTTAAAATCCTCGCCTCTATTCCTGTGTTGCGGTCTCCTCCCCTGCCTGCTGCGCCTGCTGTCCCTTGCGGTTCTTCATCTGCTGGGTCAGCTGGTGGCTCTTCTTGAGCTCGAAATGCTGGCCGAGGTAGACCTTGCGAACCATCGGGTCGGCGGCCAGCTCCTCGGCCGTACCCGTCTTGAGGATCTTGCCCTCGTAGAGCAGGTAGGTGCGGTCGGTGATGGCCAGTGTCTCGTCGACGTTGTGGTCGGTGATGATGACGCCGATGTTCTTGTGCTTGAGCGTCGCCACGA
>OLNQ01003352.1_pt1 | contig 13054 bp, 10 predicted proteins | sample 1672821 | NCBI WGS metagenome assembly OLNQ01 (sample SAMEA3136727, study PRJEB25190) | human gut metagenome | biome: human gut; feature: human-associated habitat; material: faeces | place: Austria | collected 2013 | reverse complement strand
ACGTGGATATTCGAGAAAGGAGGGTAATTAGAGGTTAGAAGTTAGAGATTAGAGGGCTGAGATTAGAGATCGGAGCCATCAGAGCCATCGGAGCCATCGGAGCTGTCGGAGCTGTCGGAGCGATCAGAGCTATCTGAGCGATCGAAGGTATCGGAGCGATCTGAGCTGTCGGAGCCATCGGAGGTGTCGGAGCCATCGGAGCGATCAGAGCTATCGGAGGTGTCGGAGCGATCGGAGGTATCGGAGCGATCGGAGCTGTCGGAGCTATCTGAGCGATCGGAGCGATCAGAGCGATTTGAGCCATCAGAGCTGTCGGAGCCATCGGAGGTGTCGGAGCCATCAGAGCGATCGGAGCGATTGGAGCGATTGGAGCCATCAAAGCTATCGGAGGGGTCGGAACTATCAGAGGGTGTCGTACAGAGGTGACACATTATATTATAATGAGTTCATCTATTCCTCACTTGTCGCTATGTGGAGCTCCTGACAGAGCAATTAGTGAGACTGTTGACTTTTGCAACAGTCTCATTATAATGCGTCAGCCCACCTTGGTGCGAGCGTTGACGAGGCGTCCCGTGAGGTTTTTCGTACCTTAGTGGCATGAAATGCACGCAATGGTGGAAATCTCACGACCCGTCGCTCCGTAAGCGACTGATGCGTACCGTAACGCTGTCGCTATGGTGCGCCGTCCTGCTCGGCGTGGTCTACTACTTTGCCGTGGTCTATCGGGTGCCCGAGAGAGGGACCTCTACTCCCTCTCAGGGGTGGGTCGCACGCTCCCCCGAGTGGCACGACGTACCTATCGCCGATGTGGGCGCGGGTGAGGAGTATGAGTTACTGGAGCAGTATAGCGAACTTGTCGCGCTGGACTTCCTACTTCCATACGACTCGCTATTTCCTTGGCGGGTGGTACTTAGAGAGATGGCGTCGCTTGAGGAGGAAGAGGAAGATGATGAGGTGGAGGTGGAGGAAAAGGTCCAGCCCCAGAAGGCGACTTCCCCGTCTACTCCCCGCACCACTCATCCTCAGTCCACAAGGCAGCCGGGCATCGTCTCCGACTGGGATCACCTCTTTCGGAAGTATGGTGAGAGGTACGGCTGGGACTGGTGGGTTCTAGCAGCAATAGCGTACCAGGAGTCTCACTTTCGTCCTGAGGTGGTGGGTGCTGGAGGTGCCACGGGACTGATGGGCATCATGCCTGCCACGGGGCGTCGTTATGGCTATAGTCGCGCACAGCTCAAGCAAGCTGAGACTTCACTTCGCATCGCCTGTATGGCACTTCGTGACTTCGGTCGTGCCTTTGCTCACATTCCAGACAAGGAGCAGCGTATGAAGTTTACCTTAGCCTCCTACAATGCGGGCAGTGCGCATGTCTTGGATGCTCGTCGGCTTGCCGAGAGAGATGGTCTCGATCCAGATCAATGGGATGATGTGGTGGAGATTTATATGGGACGCCTCGACGAACCTAAGTATTACAATGACCCGCTCGTGCGCCACGGGCGCGCCAATGGGGATCACACGGTCCGCTATGTCTCGGAGGTTTTCACACGAGCGCACACTTATAAGAACAAAGAGCAACAACATGCTACAGCTGAATAATGTCTCCTTGAGCTTCGGCAATAGAGTCCTTTTCACTGAGATAAATCTCTCGCTCCTTGAGGGAGACAAGGTGGGGCTGGTAGGAGTCAATGGGACGGGCAAGTCCTCCCTACTACGAATCATCATGGGTGAATTGGAGCCTGACGGCGGGACGATCTCTCGGCGCAATGGGCTACGCATCGGATATTTGTCACAGCAGCACCACTTTGCTGAGGGGGTACGGGTGATTGATGCGGTTTTTTCGCCACACGACCCTACAGCACGGCTGGTGGGTGCCTGGCAGAGTGCCGTGGAGCGAGGTGACACGGCGACGCAGGAGCGACTACTCCCCGACATGGATCGTCTCGCAGCTTGGCAATATGAGCAGGAGGCGACCGCTATCCTACACGCTCTGCGCATCACGGATGTGGAGCGTCCTATGGAGCTGCTATCAGGAGGTGAGGTCAAGCGGGTGGCTCTCGCTGGCGTCCTGCTCCAGAAGCCCGACTTGCTCATCCTCGATGAGCCGACGAACCATCTAGACCTAGAGGTGATTGAGTGGCTTGAGGGCTATCTCTCACGCACACGGCTCACGCTCCTCCTGGTGACTCACGACCGTTACTTCCTCGATCACATCTGCACGCGCATCGTAGAGATGGATCAGCAGCAGCTATATAGCTATGAGGGGAACTACGAGGCTTTTCTCACGAAGCGACAAGAACGCATCGAGCAGATGGCACAGACGAGCGACCGTCTAGCCAATATCTATCGACAGGAGCTGGTCTGGATGCGCGCCACTCCACAGGCTCGTGGCGGTAAGCAGCGAGCCCGCAAGGAGCACTTCGCGACACTCTCGGCAGAGCTCTCCCAAGCCCGACAAATCCTACGTGAGCAGACGACCATCGAGCCCCTGCATTCGTCCGTTCGCCTCGGCAAGCAGGTGATTGAGCTGGCGGGTGTCACTAAGGGCTTTGAGGAGTCGAGGGTGCTCTTTCGCGACTTTGACTACATCTTCTCGCGCAGAGATCGTGTCGGCATCGTCGGTCCGAATGGTTGTGGCAAGACGACGCTACTCAAAGTCCTGATGGGCGAGCTACAGCCCGACAGTGGCTCCGTAGTGATTGGTGAGACGGTACAGCTAGGTTACTTCGGACAGAAGCTACCCCACTATGCCCCCGACAAGCGGGTTATCGACATCGTCTCCGACATCGCTAGTCACATCACCGACCCGGTCACGGGACAGTCAGTCTCGGCGACGCAACTGCTCCAGAGGTTTCTCTTCTCGGGCGACCGCATCTACACGCCTGTCTCGCTCCTGAGTGGTGGCGAGCTGAGACGCCTTTACCTCTGTACGGTGCTTATGTCCAACCCCAACCTCCTCATCCTCGATGAGCCGACGAACGACCTCGACATTACAACACTGGGTGTCTTGGAGGGGTACCTGAGTGCTTTCGATGGGGTGCTGATCATCGTTACGCACGACCGCTACTTCCTCGATAAGCTCGTGGAGCATCTCTTCGTCTTCGAGCGAGATGGAGTCATACGAGACTTCCCGGGCAACTTCACTCAGTACCGCCTGCAGCAAGCTGCCGAGCAGGAGACGAAAAGCACCCCGCCCCCATCCACATCTTCCCCCCGTCAGCCTTCGCGTCAGTCCAGTCGAAAGAAGCGGCGCAGCTACCGTGAGGAGCAGGAGTTTCAGCAATTGGAGCAGCAGATTCCCCTCCTGGAGCAGCGACTCACCGAGCTGGAGCAGCGGATGTCCTCTGGGACGCTGTCCAACGAGGAGCTCCTCCGAGCTGGAGAGAAGATAGCACAAACGCAACAGGAGATGGAGACAGCCTCCGACAGATGGTTCGAACTAGCAGCAATCGAAGAGGAAGCATGAGACTGAGACTACCCATCTGGCTAGCACGACAGCTATACAGTCGAGACAATCGTCGTCACAGCAAGGTGTACGCTCTGGTGCGCTTTGCAGTCCCGGCTATAGCACTCAGCCTGGCAGTGATGCTCTTGGGGATAGCGATTATGGACGGCTTCCAGTACAGCGTTCGGGACACGGTGCGACTGGTCACGGGAGACATCGTCCTCTGCGAGTATGGCAAGCAGCCTACAGAGCTAGACAATGTGCTCACGCTCACGCCCGAGATGTCACGACGAATGAACGAGATGCAGGAGATTGCCTCCGTGCGCCCTATCCGGGCAGCTGTCGGGATGATTAAGACGGACAGCACTTACCAAGGGGTTGCTGTCACGGGGGTAGATGACTTCTCTTTCCTCGCCCCCCTGTGCGCTGCGGGAGATTTGTCCTTAACCTCCCTACCCGAAGGAGGGAATCCGATCGTCCTGCCGAAAGCCTCGGCTCAGAAGCTTGGACTAGAGATTGGAGACAAGGTCGTACTCTACTTCCTCGGCGAGCGTGTCACCGTGCGCGCCTGCACGCTCATGGCGACACTGGAGCTGACGAACACGGCGCAGCCTCTGGCCTATGTGACCAACGAGCTGCTGGCGCGTGTGGACAATTGGCAACCAGACCAATACACCCGCATTGAAATCCTCGCGAAGGAGCAGGGCGGCTCTCTGGAGCAGCTGGAGACGACTCTCTCCGACCAGCTCATCAGCTCGCTCTCGGAGCCTGGCGTCACGGACGAGACGCTCGGCGTCTATACGGGGCAGCAAATTAATGGAGGCATCTATCAGTGGATTGACTCTCTGCGACCCAATGTCCAGATACTCCTTATCCTGATGGCTCTGGTCGCCGCTTTCACTATGATTAATGCGCTACTGATTATCATCCTTGACTTGACGCAGACCATTGGTCTCCTGAAGGCTCTCGGCATGGGCTACCGCTCTCTGACCACTATGACGCTGACTATAGCTCTACGCATCATCGTGCGGGGTATGCTCTGGGGCAACTTGCTCGCCCTCGCTCTTATCTGGAGTCAGAAGCAGTGGCAGTGGCTCACGCTAGACCCGAGCATCTACTACATCTCACATGTATCAATGCGCATACGACCAGGGGCTTGGCTGCTGGTCAATGTGGCGACGCTCCTCCTCTGCCTACTCCTCTTACTTCTCCCAGCGCGCATCATACAGCGGATTTCTCCGACGAAAGCGCTCCGCTTCGAGTAAGCTACGTCTCTCGTTATCTCTTGCCAGCAGCGTCGACCTTGAGGAAGATGGCGAGCATGAGTGAGAAGCCCCAGAGCGATGAGCCTCCATAGCTAAAGAAAGGAAGCGGGATGCCGATGACGGGAACTAGTCCTAAGACCATCCCCACATTGACCATTAGGTGGAAGATGAGGACGCACGCTAAACAATAACCATAGACTCGCCCGAAAGTGGAGGGGTGCCGCTCCGCTCGCCACATGATGCGTAGGATCATAGCCAGGAAGAGAAGTAGCAGTCCCACGGATCCGACGAAGCCTTGCTCCTCTCCGATGGTACAGAAGATGAAGTCGGTGTCTTGCTCGGGGACATACTTGAGCTTCGTCTGGGTGCCCTGGAGGAAACCTTTACCTATGAGCCCGCCTGAGCCGATGGCTATCTTCGCTTGGTCCACATTGTATCCAGCTCCTCGGGGGTCTTGCTCGATACCGAGAGACACGGCTATGCGCATCTGCTGATGGGGCGCGAGGATATCGTTATAAACATATTCGACGGAAAGGGAGAAAGCAAGCAGAACTAGACTGACGATGCCCACGAGAAGGTAAGCCTTTGAGTAGTGTGCCAAGGCGCGCCAGAGGCAGAGCACGATGATACAGCTCATCAGTGCTAAGGCGACATAACTGTAGTCTATATTCAGCCAGCGCATAGAGATATACATACCGACGAAGTATGCACTACTGACGATCCACAGGACGCGACGCTCTCGCTGCTTCCACCGTACGATGCTACTCAGGTAAAGGATTGTAGCTACTGAGATGATGGTGCAGATGAGCAGACGACTGGCATCGGTGGCTCCCCAGCTGACATCGGCTAGCATGAGTGCCACGACGAAGAGGGTGACCGCCAGTGAAGCGAGCAGGAGAAAGGCTCCAGAGAGTCCCTCACGATAGAGAGCGAGAAAGAAGGCGCAGAAGACAAGCGCCGACCCTGTCTCACTCTGCAATATGATGATGGCCATCGGCAATATGATGATGGCGAAGACCTCTAGGTAGCCTCGCAGGGTGGTGAGCTTGAACTCTGGTCTATTGAGCCAGTAGGCGAGCATAAGGGCGGTGCCTAACTTGGCAAACTCAGCGGGCTGTAACCGTATGGGTCCCATGACGAGCCAGGAGCGGGACCCCTTGATGTCAGGTGCCACGACCGCTGTCACGATGAGTAGCAGAATCAAGCCTATATAGAGGTAGGGAGCTCCTGACTCAAAGAGGTCCTCATCGATGAAGAGAACGATGGTGCCCAGCACGAGAGCTAGGGAAATCCAGATGAGTTGCTGCATAGGTCTTCCGCCCATATCGAAGAGGTGTCCTGGCGTGAAGTCGTAGGTGGCTCCGCAGATGGCTAGCCAGCCCCCCGCCACCATGAGTAGGTAGAGGATGATGAGCGGCCAGTCTAGTCGCATGAGGAGGTTGCTATGTCGTCGATTGCTGAGGTAAGGCATCTGCTCTCTAATTGCTAAGTATCATGTGTGTAGAGTATCTTCTGCTTGCTAATCTGCTCCACGATTGCTTGAGAAGCTCCTGAGAGCTGCCCATCACGTAGGTAGTACTCCATCATGACGCGCCCGATGGGTACGCCGTAGACGGCACCAAAGCCTCCGTTCTCGACATAAACGCTGACAGCAACTTTGGGAGCTTCGAGGGGTGCAAAGCCGATAAAGGCGGAGTGGTCTTTGCCAAAGCGGTTTTCGGCAGTGCCAGTCTTGCCACACACGTTGATTTCCCCTGGAGCAAAGTTGGCTCGGCGGCAGGTTCCTGCGAGGACGGCTCCATGCATCCCCTGAGCTATCTCCTCCCAGTACTGGGGAGAGACGGTGGTATGATGAGGGATGGTGAAGAGGGTATCAAGCGGAGTTCCTTCAATCTTATGGACAATGTGCGGGGTATAGTAGTAACCTCTATTGGCGATGATAGCGGCTAGATTAGCCATCTGAAGCGGAGTGAGGAGTACTTCGCCCTGACCGATGGAGAGGGAGATGATGGTGGATGAGTTCCAGCGACTGTAGACCCCATCGTAGACGGAGCTATTGGGGATGAAGCCTCTATTCTCGCCAGCGAGGTCAATGCCAAGCTTATACCCGAAACCAAAGTCGACCATATAGTCGCGCCACTTATTGAGCGCGTCCTGTACTGTCGGGTAGCGCGAGCGATCGTCGAGGAGGAAGTGCAGTCCCCAGCAGAAGTATGCGTTGCAAGAGGTAGTCAACGCACTACGCAGATTGAGCGGTGAGGCATGCCCGTGGCAAGCGGGGCGCCCTCGCATACGGGGATATCCACGAGCGCAGGAGAGGAGCGTGGAGGGCGTGACGAGATGCTCTTGTAGCATGAGGGCTCCCATGGCGGGCTTGAAGGTAGAGCCTGGCGGATAAGTACCCATGATAGCGCGATTGAAGAGTGGCTTACCCTCTTGCTGGACTAGCTGCTGGTGAGCCTTGCCTAGATTCTTGCCTTGCAGCAGGCGCACGTCGTAGGAAGGTGAGGAGACGAGACAGAGCACTTCGCCACTCTGTGGCTCGATCATGACGATAGCTCCCCGCTTACCCTGCATCAGCTTCTCACCCAAGCTCTGCAACCCTAGGTCTATGCTGAGGGTTAAGTCTTTGCCAGGGACTGCCTCCTGGTCATCAGCGCCATCGTTATAGCTCCCCTGTATCCGCCCACGCGCATCTCGCAAGAGGAGGTTAACTCCATTGCGTCCTCGCAACTCATGGTCATAAGTACGCTCTACTCCACTCTTGCCGACGTATTGACCTAGTACGAGAGAGCTGTCCGCCTGCAACTCGGCTTGACTGGACTCGCCTAGATAGCCAAGAAGTAGCGCAGCATTGGGCTGGTCGGAGCGACGGACGGCGCGTGGTCGGAGCGTAAAGCCTGGCAAACGGAAGAGCTGCTCCTGTATGAAGCCCGCCTCACTACTGGTGAGCTGTGACCAGAAGAGCTGTGGTGTAAAGGGTGAGTAGCCAGGATTGACCGAGCGGTCGCGTAAGGCGGACATACGCTCGTCAATCGTCACTGGTGTAGTGTGTAGGAGACTAGAGAGGAGAGAGACGTCAAGCGTGTCGGCTAGTTCTTTTGTCGTGACCAGAAGGTCGTAGGCAGGCTCGTTATATACGAGGAGCTTGCCTGTGCGGTCGTAGATGACGCCACGATCAGGGAAGATGACCTCCTCGTAGAGTGCATTGCGCATAGCTCGCTCCTTGTACTCACTGCTGACCAGCTGGAGGTATCCTAGACGGATGACATAAAGCAGGACGATACCAATGGCAATCATCGGTAGGACAGCAATACGTAGTCGACGATGGGGGCGCTCCATAAAGACTCTTGCTATAAGCTAGTCAACGGGTACGACATTAGTTCTGCCGACGGGGCGTATGCTCTAGACAGAGCATCTGAAGAATCATGACCACGAGGTAGGTCAGCAGGATACTGCTTCCCATACGGAGGGCATAGTACCCCCAGTCAAATCCTCTGAGCGAGTCAAGCGTAAAGAGGACAAACTGGTGAATAGCGACCAGCTCCAAGATGACAAGCCAGATACCCCATCCATGTGTACGCATCGAGGGAGCCCGCGAGAGATTGCTCTCGGCATCCACGACAGGTGACAAGAGATAGTTACGAAGGAACCCCACCAGGGTCAAGGCCGCCATGTGTAGTCCAGGCGTACCGCTCAGGATATCCACGGTCAGTCCAATGAGTGCGCCAAAGAGTGTCAGCACCCCCTTGGGCGTGTCTACACTAAAGAGAAGTAAAGCAAAAAGGTAGACCGACGGTGTAGCATAGCGGAATAGCTGGATGTAGTTGAAGACCTCCACCTGTAGCAGTACCAGTAGCACGATACCTAGTGCTGTCCATATCCACTGTAGTCTCATTCGATTCTGATGCTATCCTCCTCGGGAGGTGTGACGTGACCATCGGTAATAACATAAACGTAGTGTAGTTCCCCGAAGTCTGTCATCAGCTCTACAGGAAGCTCTTTCTTGTACGCCAGGCGTGTCCCCTTAGGGGCCTCCCCAGCTAACCGCCCAATCATCATCCCCGGAGGAAAGATGGCTGAGTAACCACTCGTCACGATAGTGTCCCCGACCGCTAGATGAGCGTGCTTAGGTAGTCCACGCACCAAGCCCTCCATAGGGCTGAGTTCCTGTCTCCACGAGAGGTTGCCCACGTACCCTTCTCGCAGAGTCATACAGCTCAGCGTCAGGCTCTCGTTGATGAGCGGGACCACCGTCGCATAGTTCCGCCCCACCTGCGCCACAATGCCGACGACCCCGTGACTTGAGGCCACCCCCATATTGGGCTTGATACCATCGTTAGCTCCGCGATCGATGGTCATCATATTGTTTGCCGTAAGATAGGTCAAGCTGACCACACGAGCCGTCACAAAGGAAAAGGGCACCTCCGTCTGCGCAGTCGTGTCGGCTATAGCCAGCAACTCAGGAGCCACAGTATCTGCTAGAAGGTAGTCTAGATGTCTCTGTAGCGAGAGGTAGCGCCCCTCGAGTGCTGCCAGCTGAGCTGTAAGCTCTTGGTTCTGCTGCTGTAGCGACAAGTAGGAGCGCCAGCGTGCGCCCTCAGTATGTATGCGCCCTATGACAGACGAACTGGCAGCCGCTCCCACAAATGAGTGGAAGAGACTGCCGTTAAAAAGCAAGAGCAAGGCGACCGCCTCGCACACCACCAGGAGTACCCAGTGAAGGTTCGTACGAAGGAGTTCGAGGAGACGGCGCATCTCTATATATAATGTATAGTGTCGAGCCACGGAGGAGCAGCTCAGTGCGTGCAATCCCCGTGGAGACTAATCAGTGGATGAGGAAGTTGTAACTGTCTACGTTCTTGAGTGCCTTATCCGTACCCATAGCGACAGCGCGCAGGGGGTCCTCGGGGACATTAAACTGGATGGCGAAGCGTCGTGTCAATCTCTCCGCCAGACCGCGCAGGAGTGCGCCACCGCCTGTCAGGGAGATGCCGTTTTGTGTCACATCCGAGTAGAGCTCAGGAGGAGTACTCTCGAGCGTCTTGAGGATAGCACTCTCGATTTTGACAATAGACTTGTCCAGACACTGAGCTATCTCCTGATAGGAGACGCTGATCTGGCGAGGCAGAGAGTCCATCAGGTCGGCACTTGTGACGACAAAGTCCTCAGGAGCATTGTCCAGCTCAGCGAGTGCGCTACCCACGCGTATCTTGATTTGCTCGGCAGTACGCTCGCCGACACGTACATTGTGCTTCTGGCGCATGTACTCCATAATGTCGTGCGTGAACTCATCTCCAGCCACACGTATGGACTGCTTCGAGGAGATACCCCCAAGTGAGATAACGGCAATCTCAGTCGTACCACCGCCTATGTCGACCACCATATTGCCCTCTGGCGCGAGGACATCGATACCTATACCGATAGCGGCAGCCATAGACTCGTAGAGCATGTAGACGTCACGCCCACCCGCGTGCTCGCTTGAATCCTTGACGGCGCGTATCTCCACCTCCGTACTGCCCGAAGGTACGCTGACCACCATACGCAGAGAGGGAGAGAAGAGCGAGTGCGACTTCTTGTTTATCTGCTTGACCATGCCTCGGATCATCTTCTCGGCCGCATCAAAGTCTGCGATTACGCCATCACGCAGGGGACGCACGGAGCGAATATCCTCGTGCCCCTTCTCGTAAATCTCTCGAGCCTTCAGTCCCACGGCGATGACTTCATCGTTGCGCCGATCGAAAGCTATAACACTCGGCTCGTCAAAGACGATCTTGCCATCCTTCATTATTATAGTATTAGCTGTGCCGAGGTCCACAGCCAATTCTTGTCTCAGTTTGAATAGTCCCATAAATGTCGTTCGGTTGTGACTAAATTGGTTAGTGTCTAAAGTGTCGTACGCCCGTAGTAACCATAGCGACGCCCTGCTCATTGCATGCATCGATACTCTCCTGATCTCTTATTGATCCGCCTGGCTGAACGATAGCTGTGATACCAGCCGTCGCAGCTAGATCCACGCAGTCGCGGAAGGGAAAGAAAGCGTCACTCGCTAGGACCGCACCCTTGAGGTCAAAGCCAAAGGTGTTCGCCTTTTGAATTGCCTGTCTAAGGGCCGATACACGAGAAGTCTGCCCGATACCCGTCGCGAGGAGCTGACTATCACGAACTATAGCAAGCGCATTGCTCTTGCAGTACTTGACGATGCTCTCCGCCATCTTGATATCCGCCATCTCATCTTCCGTCGGTGTAGCCTCCGTGACAGACGTGTAGACGACTGGCTCCGTGAGGACGTCGGGTGTCTGCACCAGATAGCCACCCGCAGCTGTGCGTACACTGTCTAGGTCTGGTAGTGGCGCCTTCTGTAGCAGGAGGATGCGCTTCGACTTCTGCCCTAAAATCTGCAGAGCCTCCGTGTCAAAGTCCGGCGCTATCAGCACCTCAAAGAAGAGCTGCGACAGTTGCTCTGCCGTCTCCCTGTCAATAGTCCTATTGGCAACGAGGATTCCTCCGAAGGCTGACTCCGTGTCTGCTTCATAAGCTGCCTGCCAAGCCTCCGAGATCGTCTCTCGGGTGGCGACGCCGCACGGGTTGGTATGCTTGAGCACTGCAAAGGTGGGTGCCTCAAACTCCTGGATAAGGTGCACAGCAGCGTCAAGGTCCTGAAGATTATTGTAGGATAGCTCCTTGCCCTGTAGCTTATCGAAGTAGCGCGTCAGGTCACCGAAGTAAAATCCCATCTGATGCGGGTTCTCCCCATATCGCAGGACTCGTGGGTTACGCCCCGAGATATGCAGAGCCGTATGTGCGCCCTCGTCAAAATAGTTGAATATGTCACTGTCGTAAGTAGCCGTCACCTCAAAGGCGCGTAGTGCATAGCTCCTACGCTCGGGTAGCGTCGTCGTGCAGCCGTCACGCTCCAGTAGCTCGATGAGTCCATCGTATTGGTCTCGATGCGAACAGATAAGCACGTCGTGGTAGTTCTTCGCAGCAGCACGTATGAGAGAGATACCGCCGATGTCAATCTTCTCAATAATATCCTCCTCGCTAGCCCCACTGGCGACAGTCTCTGCAAAGGGGTATAAGTCTACGACCACAAGGTCTATCAGGGGCAGAGCATACTGCTCTACCTGCGCCTCGTCATGTGGATTGTCTCGACGCGCTAGGATACCGCCGAAAATCATCGGGTGAAGAGTCTTGACACGACCTCCCAGTATGGAGGGGAGTGCCGTCAGTGACTCGACAGGTGTGCAGGGGATGCCGAGCGACTCGAGATATGTCTGCGTCCCCCCTGTGGAGACGATTTCTACCTCGGCTGCGTGTAGTATCTGCGCAATGCGATCGATGCCCTCCTTGTGGTAGACTGAGATGAGGGCTCGTCGGATAGGTCTTGTGGTCATAGTGCTTGGAGCTGTCAATGTGTCGTAATCTCTGAGCTATAGCTACAGTAGTTACAAAGGTAGTAAAAAGCAAGCATAAAGAGTCCTCTCTAGAGAGATTTTTTTTGCAAATCTCACGACTAACCCTTTGTCGGGTCGCACGGCATCGAGATGCAGAGCGCTGTAGCGACTGTGCGCCCCTGCAGCGGGCTTCTCTAGTCAGTTAGCAGACTCCTGAGTAATTACAAGCATCGGCTCACTTGTTACAGACATCGGCTCACCTCGAAGTGGAGATGAGCCGATGTTTTGTTTACTGAGACTGTTGACTTTTGCAACAGTCTCTTACTGCTCGTCGTAGAGCGATAAGGTAAGAGCCTCGCCGTCCCAGCGAGCGTAAGAGTTGTAATGAATCCAGTCGCCGAGGATGATACAGCGACGATCATCGGGGAGCGAGAGGTTCAGTAGCAGGTGACGGTGACCGTAGATGTAGTAGTCTATCTCAGGGTGCTGCTGGATTAGCTCTTTGGTGTACTGCACGAGCCACTCGTCTCGCTCCACATTCATCTGCGGGTTGTGTCCTGGTCGTGACGGGTCTTCGGCAGCTCGCATCTGTCGTAGGCGATTGCGGTAAGCCCACCGCTGTGCGAAGCCGACCGTCCAGCGAGGGTGGATAGCGGCGTAGAGACGCCGTGCGAGCCGGCTTTCGAAAGTGCCAAAGAGCCACCGCTCCTTCTTGTAGCGTAGAGCATACTCCCGATGTCCATGCGACAGACGGAAGGTGCGTCCTTTGAGCTGGCAGACGACCGTATCACGATGCACGATGACGCCTAGCTCCTGGGTAAAGTAGTCGGTGAGCCAGAGGTCGTGATTGCCCATGATGTAGTGCACCTCGACACCCCGCTCCACGAGGTCTGCCAGAGCAGCGAGGAAGCGTACCGCCCCCCTCGGCACGACATACTTGTAGTCAAACC
>OLNQ01003344.1_pt1 | contig 13072 bp, 10 predicted proteins | sample 1672821 | NCBI WGS metagenome assembly OLNQ01 (sample SAMEA3136727, study PRJEB25190) | human gut metagenome | biome: human gut; feature: human-associated habitat; material: faeces | place: Austria | collected 2013 | reverse complement strand
CTTTATTTGTTCTGTCTTAAATGTTGAGATAACATTAATAAATTAAGGCTTAGCAAATTTATTTGCCAATCAATTATAAAAGTTTGGTCAACCTTTTTAAAGATTAATGTAAATTACGATTTTAAGACAAACAAGTACACCTTTAATCTTACAGGCAAAAGAGCGGGCACAGCAACCTACAAACTTGTATATTTCACCGGCGACAAAACCACAAAGACAATCACAGCTACAATTAATGTTGACTCACAGGGAATGTTACAAAACCCTGCTTAATAAATGCTAAACTATACTTCGGAACAGCTCACAAATGTGGGCTGTTTTTTGCGTGCGGAAAATGATAAATAAATTGCTGCGGATTTTGTATATATCTGAAAAATCAGTGATTTTTGCCACATAAGCACATAGCTGAAATCTTTTTTGCCGAAAAATTTATCGCTCCCAAAATAATACTTGTTTTGACGGCAAAAGGTGATATAATTTAAAAACAAACTGCATTTTTAAAATTTTTATTTACATAAAAACCGAATACGAGCAATTAAGAATTACATACAAGCTGTACTTGCATTTAAAATAACGGACTGCAAATTCGCAAGAGATTTTATAACAGAAAAAATCAAACGATAATTTAGTATAATTTTACCATTAAATTATGGTAAAAATGTAAAAACCCAAAAAGTATAACGATAAAATTATATATTTTGCATAAAAAGTCTATATAATTTTTGTTTGATAAAATTACTTACTTTTATTGCTCTTTTGACAAAAATATGATAGAATAATTCAGAGGTAGTATGTATTATGGATAATGTTATAGTTGTAGCCTCCGGAAAAGGAGGCACGGGAAAGTCAACAGTGTGCATTTGCCTTTCGGTTGCCCTTATTAAACAGGGCAAAAAAGTTTTGCTTATCGACTGCGACTGCGGTATGCGTGGTCTTGATATTATGCTCGATATGGAAAACGACATTGTTTTTGATGCGGCAGATGCCGTAAGCGGTAACTGTTCTTTTACAGACGCAGTTTATAAAAGTAAAAACAATGAGAATCTTTATCTTATGGCGGCACCTTTTGACACCGATAACGAGCTTAGTCCCGGGGTATTCCGTCAGCTTGTCGATACATTAAAAGCTGACTATGATTTTGTTATTATTGATTCACCCGCAGGCATCGGCTCGGGCTTTGTTACAGCTGCTACGCCCGCCGACAGGGCGCTTATTGTAGCCAACGCAGAGCCGACAAGCGTAAGAGGCGGATTAAAAGTAAAAAACAAGCTTGACGCTTTGGGTATAAAAAATCAAAGGCTTGTTATAAACCGCTTTGACAGAAAAACTTTTACCGAGCTCGGTTTTTATGCCGACCTTGACGAAGTTATTGATGCGGTACAAACTCAACTTATCGCACTTGTACCGTTTGACATAAGAATATCAGTTATTATGCAGCGTGGAGTTGCAGGGCTTAACTGGAGTGCCGCAGCATCGGTTTTTGATTGTCTGGCACGAAGGCTTGAGGGGCAAAGAGTTCCCTTGGCATTTAAAGGATAAGCCTTTTAATATATAGGGAGGAATTTGTGTATGAATATTGCTCTTATTGCGCACGATGAAAAAAAGGAACTTATGGTTCAGTTCTGCATTGCTTACTGCGGTGTTTTAAGCAGAAATAACCTTTGTGCGACAGGCACTACGGGCAAAATGGTTTCAGAGGCAACAGGCCTTACAATTCAGAAGTTTTTGGCAGGCTCACAGGGCGGCAGTCAGCAGATTGCGGCAAGAATTGCCTGCAACGAAGTTGATATGCTTCTCTTTTTCAGAGATCCGCTCAATCCAAAGCCTAATGAGCCTAACGATATGAATATGCTCAGACTTTGCGATATGCACAATATTCCTGTTGCTACAAACATCGCAACCGCAGAGGTACTTATTCACGGTCTTGAGCGTGGCGACCTTGACTGGAGAAATATTTTAAAGTAAAAAACGATTTCATTGTCGGGCGGTTTTGTGCTGCCCGATAATTGTGTTTATACGGAATTTTCGATTAATATAAAAGGTTTTATAATTTGGAGGAAATAATGGGAGTAATCACCAAAAAGATTAAGGGCACGGAAGATGTTTTGCCAAAGGACAGCTACCGCTGGCAGTTCGTTGAAGATGTTATGCGTAAAGAATCGGCGGCTTACGGATTTAAAGAGATTCGCACACCTGTTTTTGAGCACACAGAGCTTTTTGCAAGAGGTGTGGGTCAGACAACAGATGTTGTTCAGAAAGAAATGTATACATTCGATACAAAGGGCGGAGAAAGTGTTACACTTCGTCCCGAGGGTACGGCAGGCGCAGCAAGAGCAGGGCTTGAGCACGGTCTTGTAAATGACAGCTTACCTATCAAGGCAAGCTATTTTGTGTCTTGCTACCGCTACGAAAAGCCGCAGGCAGGCAGATTAAGAGAGTTCCACCAATTCGGTCTTGAGTGCTATGGTACACAGTCACCTGTTGCCGATGCGGAACTTATTTGCGCCGCACAGTCTATTTTTGACCGCCTTGGCATTAAACAGCTCAGACTTGAAATTAATTCTATCGGCTGTCCTACTTGTCGTGCCGAGTACCACAAGGCGCTCAAGGAGTATTTTTACGGATACAAAGACGAGCTTTGCGAAACCTGCAATTCAAGACTTGAAAAAAATCCTATGAGAATACTCGACTGCAAAAGTCCCGTATGTTCAAAGATTGCACAGGGCGCACCTAAAATTACAGATTATCTTTGCGATGAGTGTAAAGAGCACTTTGCAAGCGTTCAGAAATACCTTGATGCCGCAGGTGTTGAATATACGGTAAATCCTACAATCGTTCGTGGACTTGACTACTACACAAAGACTGTTTTTGAGTTCGTTACCGACTTTATCGGTGCTCAAGGCACAGTTTGCGGCGGCGGCAGATACGACGGACTTATTGAGGAGCTCGGCGGAAAGCACTTGCCGTCACTCGGATTTGCAATGGGCATTGAAAGACTTTTAATGCTTATGGACAAGCAGGGCATTGAAATTCCGAAACCGTCAACCTGCGACCTCTATGTTGCTGTTATGGGCGAGAGTGCGTCGCTTAAATCATTTGAAATTATCAAAGCTGTCCGTTCCTGCGGACTTATTGCCGAAACCGATATTGTAGGCAGAGGATTAAGAGCACAGATGAAATATGCCGACAAAATCGGCGCAAAGTTCTCTATGGTGCTCGGCGACAATGAGATTGAGCAGGGCAAGGCAGTTATTAAGAATATGTCGAACGGCGAGCAGACTGAAATTGTACTTGACGATACATTTGCAGAGAAATTTATGGTACTTCAGCTTGCCGATGTTGACAGCTTTAAGCTGTAAGCGTTGACAACTTAATTTAAGGAGATATACAAAAATGGCAGAATTTATGACAGGACTTAAACGAACCGACTATTGTTCCGACCTTAGAATCGGCGATGTCGGCAGAGAAGTAACAGTTTGCGGTTGGGTACAGCGTTGCCGTGACCTCGGTCAGCTTATTTTTATTGACCTTCGTGACCGCACAGGCATTGTTCAGCTTGCTTTTAACGATAAGACGGATAAAGAAATTTTTGATAAAGCTTTTGCTTGCCGCAGTGAGTATGTTTTGGCGGCAAAAGGCATAGTATGTGAGAGAAGCTCCAAGAACAAAGATATTCCCACAGGCGATATTGAGGTTATGGTAACAGACCTTAGAGTTCTTTCAAAGGCACAGACACCGCCTTTTGAAATTGTTGACGAAACAAGCACAAACGAGGAGTTAAGACTTAAATACCGTTATCTTGACCTTCGCCGCCGTCCTATTCAGAACAACATTATTATGAGAAGTAAGATTGCAAAGGTTGCAAGAGATTATTTCTACGAGAACGGCTTTATCGAGATTGAAACTCCGATGATGATTAAATCAACTCCGGAGGGCGCAAGAGATTACCTTGTACCGTCAAGAATCCACAAGGGAAAGTTCTATGCTCTTCCGCAGTCACCGCAGATTTACAAGCAGCTTTTGATGGTATCGGGTTTTGACCGTTACATTCAGCTTGCCCGTTGTTTCAGAGATGAGGACTTAAGAGCCGACCGTCAGCCTGAGTTTACACAGATTGATATGGAGCTTTCGTTTGTTGATATGGACGAAATTATGGAAATCAACGAGGGACTTTTCAAGCGTTTGTTTAAAGAAGTGCTTGGCAAGGAGCTTGTAACTCCGTTTGAGAAAATGACATACAACGACGCTATGGAGAACTACGGTTCGGATAAGCCTGATATTCGTTTCGATATGAAGATTCAGAATATCTCCGACCTCGTAAAGGACTGCGGCTTCAGCGTATTTACAAGCGCTGTTGAAAACGGCGGTTCTGTTCGTGCCATTGTTGCAAAGAATGCGGCGTCTGTATATACAAGAAAAGAAATTGACAAACTTACAGATTATGTAAAGGGTATAGGTGCAAAGGGTCTTGCCTATGTAAGATGGGTTGACGAGCCGAATGCATCATTTAAGAAGTTTATGACAGAGGAAGAGCTTTCCGCTATTTACGAAAGACTCGGCGCAGAGAAGGGCGATGTAATCTTCATTGTTGCCGATAAGAACAGCACAGTTCTTACAACTCTCGGTGCATTAAGACTTAAGGTTGCAAAGGTTCTCGACATTATTCCCGATGAATTTAAGTTCCTCTGGATTGTTGACTTCCCGTTCTTTGAGTATGACGAAGAGAGCGGAGAGTGGCTTGCAATGCATCATCCGTTCACAATGCCTAAAGAGGAGTGCTTGAAGTACCTTGACACAGACCCGTCAAAGGTTATTGCAAAGGCTTACGACCTCACTCTTAACGGAACAGAGCTTTCAAGCGGTTCAATGCGTATTACTGATTATGAGTTACAGCAGAGAATGTTTAAGGCATTAAAACTTACCGACGAGGAAATTGAAGCAAAATTCGGCTTCCTTGTAGAAGCGTATAAGTACGGAGCTCCGCCACACGGCGGTATGGGCATTGGCCTTGACCGTGTTACAATGCTTATGTGCGGTACAGACAGCCTTCGTGATGTTACGGCATTCCCTAAGGTTCAGAATGCAAGCGAGCTTATGTCAGCTTGTCCGTCCGTTGTTGACGATGAGAGCCTCGATGTTCTCGGAATTTCAGTAAAACCGCAGGAGTAAACGATGAATCAATTGTTTGTCGGAGCGGTTTCGTCAGGTGTGCCTGTCGGACTTATAGTTACACTTGTATTGATTGCAGCGGCTGCCATTGCCATTGCGGTGGCAGTCTATAAAATAAAACACGGAATCAGACAGATTTCAAGAAATATGTTCGGTACGGATTCTTTTGTACAGGGAATCAATAATCAGAAAAGGGAAATGAGTGAAACTCCACGCTCTTTGCAGGCTATGACGAGTCTTTGCCTGCCGAGAATACAAAGAGATTTCCCGGAGTTTGACTATGACGATTACAAACAAAAGTCAGAAACCGTACTGCGCAGTTATATGAACTCCATTGAGGAAAAAAATCCGAAGCTTTTGTACGGCGAGTGCTCCACAGCCTTAAAAGACAGCGTAAAGAGTATTATTACCGACCTGTCAAACAGAGGCTACAAGCAGAATTACGATGATATTGTAATTCACCGTACGGAGATTTCACGATACACAAAGGACGGCGCAACCGCAAGGATTTTGTTTGTATCGTCTGTAGGTTCTTATGCCTATACCACCGACGCCGCAGGCAGTGTGGTTTACGGCAGCAGGGATATGAAAACTCAAAGTGTTTACGAAACCGAGCTTGTGTATATTCAGAATGTGGATATGGTGGCAAACGGCAGTGAGGGACTTGGTATTAATTGCCCTAACTGCGGCGCACCGATTAAGAACTTAGGTCAGAAATTCTGTGAATACTGCGGCACAGGCATTACGGAAATCAACATAAGAGCGTGGAAATTCTCGTCAATAAGAGAACAAACCAATGCTACAAGACCATATTAATTTATAAACAATTGCACTTAGGCGATGTTGAAAATCAGAGTGAATTATGGTTTAGCAAATTGCTTTGTTTAACTTGTGTGTTAAATAATAATTTATTTGTTACCCCAACATTTTTGAAAACAAACCTGTAACAGATTAAGAAGATTTAATCTAAAGCAAAAGCCTTCGTTTCAGTGCAATTATATCAGCTCACAAAAATTAAAAAATAAAGAAAATTTCTTGTAAAGGAGATAAGACTATGGGCATTATCAGAGCAGCCATTAACTCGGTTAAAGGCGGATTGGCAGATTCTTGGCAGGAGGTTATCCAGCCAAGGCCAATGAGCGGAACTATCGCAATGGTTCCCGGTGAAAAGATAACACACGGCACATCTCAAAACACAAAGGGCACACCAAACATCGTATCAAACGGTTCGGTTATTCAGGTATATGACAACCAGTGTATGCTCCTTATTGACGGCGGTAAGGTAGTTGACTTTACTGCGGAACCGGGTTATTACCAGGTAAGCAACAGCTCAATGCCGTCACTTTTCTGCGGTCAGTTTGGCGACTCTCTTAAAGAAACATTCTCCCGTATTAAATACGGCGGAATTCCGTCACAGTCGCAGTATGTAATTTACATCAACCTTGCCGAAATTACAGGTATTCTTTTCGGCACAAAGAATGTTGTAAACTACTTTGACAGTTTCTACAATGCAGAACTTTTCCTCCGTGCGCACGGTACATATTCTATTAAGATTACCGACCCGCTTAAGTTCTATCAGGAAGTAATCGACAAGGGCCTTGTAACAGCTTGTCAGCCGTTTGACTACAAGTCAAAGTCAATCCAGTATAACACAGAGTTTGAGGCAGCTTTAAGTTCTGCTATCAACAACTTCTCTGCTGACGGTTACAGAATCAGCTTTATTAAGGGTAAATCCCGTGAATTCGGTCAGTATATGGCTAAAACTCTCGACCAGGAATGGGAGCAGCAGCGTGGTTTCCAGGTTCAGGCAGTTGCTATCAACATTTCTTACAATGACGAGAGCACAGAGCTTATCAATATGAGAAACAAGGGCGCAATGCTTTCAGACGCAGCAGTTCAGCAGGGCTATGTAGCAGCTAATGTTGCGGAAGGTATGAAAGCGGCAGGCTCAAACTCAAACGGCGCAATGGCAGGCTTTATGGGTATGGGCATGGGTATGAATGCAGGCGGTAATATCCTCGGCGGCTATCAGCAGAACCCACACTACAACAATCAGCAGCCACAGCAGCCTCAACAGCCACAGGGCAATCCGCTTGGCGGCGCACAGCCTGCTCAGCCGCAGCAGAACGCTCAACAGCCTGTACAGCCTGTACAGCCTCAGTCGGCAGATAGCTGGACTTGCGCTTGCGGTGCGGTAAATACAGGCAAATTCTGCCCTGAATGCGGCGCAAAAAAGCCTGACGCACCTAAAAAGCATTTCTGTGTAAACTGCGGATATGAATTAAAAGAAAATCAGAAGTTCTGTCCTGAATGCGGTACAAAGGCAGAATAATTTAAGAGGGATAAGGCAATAAATGGGTACAGTCAATTATAACTGTCCGTCCTGCGCCGCACCACTGACATTTAACCCCGAAAGGCAGAGATTTTGTTGTGAATACTGCCTTTCGGAGTTTTCGCCTGAGAAAATTCAGCAAATTTACGCCGAAAGGGAACAAAGCGGTGCGGACACTCAACAGGAGTTTAAAGAGGAACTGCACGATGGATATGTGTTCCATTGCGATTCCTGCGGCGCAGAGGTTGTTACCACTTCATCTACAGCGGCAACAACCTGCTTTTACTGCCACAATCCTGTTGTAATGAAGGGCAGATTGTCGGGAGATTTCAGACCCGACAGAATTATTCCGTTTAAGTTGTCACGAGAACAAGCTGTTTCAGCTTTTATGGATAAAACAAAAGGCAAAAAGTTTTTGCCCAAAGATTTTTTAAGCGACTCAAATATTGAGAAAATGACAGGTGTATATTTCCCATATTGGTACATAGATACTCAACAGGATTCTCATATGACGGCAAGGGGCAAAAAGTACAGGCACTGGAAATCCGGTGACAGACGATATACCGAAACTTCGTATTATGACCTGTTCAGAAGCGGCGATGTTTATATACGCAATGTTTTTGAAAGAGCACTTTCGGCTGCCGACAGAGAAATGCTGCAGTGCATACATCCGTATGATTTGTCAGAGGCACAGCCGTTTTCAATGTCGTACCTGTCGGGTTTTCAGGCAGAAAAAAGAGATATAGAAAAGTCCGATATTCAGATGATGGTTGACCAAAAGATTGACGAGTATTGCAAAGAGGTGCTTAAGGGTGCTTGCAGTGAATATACGGGTATTGAAGTAACCAATTACTATGACCGCACAGATATTGAAAGTTGGAGTTATACGCTTTTGCCTGTGTGGATTATAACTTATAAGTATAAGGGCAAGATTTACCCGTTTGCCATCAACGGTCAGACAGGTAAGCTCTACGGCAGTTTGCCTGCCGATACCGGCAGATTAATTGCAATGTCTTCATTAATAGCCGGCATAGCTTTTGCGTTCGGTATGTTGGGAGGTATATTTTTTATATGAAAAATGTACTTTCCGTTGCGGCCGTATCGCTTGCCGTAACCGCCGTATTTGCCCTGTCGGTAACACCGGCTTTTGCAGAGAGCAGCAAAAAGCTGACAGACGATGCGGATATTATAACTTCTTCGCAGGAAGAAACCATAGAGAATAATCTGAAAAAATGTACGCTTGCCACAGGCTGGGACACAATAATCTATACCAATAACAACAATGTGGATTCGTATGATATGGAAGATTATTGCAACGATTATTTTGATAATCATAATTACGGCTGCGGTGATAAAAAAAGCGGCGTTATGCTCACTATAGATATGAGTTCCCGTGAAATGTATATAATTACCAAGGGCGAGGCTATGTACTGTTTCAGCGATGCCCGAACAGACGATTTGCTCGACAGCGTTCAGTACGAGCTTTCAAGCGGCGACTATGACGGCGCTTGCGATGAATTTATCGAAACGGTTGAGCAATACTATAATGCGGGTGTAGATACAAGCAAAGACGCAAGCTACAGCAATATAATTGAAGCACAGCTTACTCCGCTTGAGAAGGTTATAAAAGGTTTTCTCTACGGTATAATGTTTATGCTGATGGGCGTTTTGGCAGGATTTCTTGTCAGTCTGGGCGTTCGTTACGCTTACGGCAAAAACGGTAAGGGTGCAAGCTACGACCTTGAAAAGAACAGCTCGCTTAACCTTACGGAAAGCAGAGATCAGTTTTTATACAAGAATGTGACTTATACTACCGTGTCGAGTTCAAGCTCAAGCTCGTCGTCGCACAGAAGTCACAGGAGCAGCAGCAGTCACCGTTCAAGTCATTCATCACACGGCGGCGGTGGCAGACATTTTTAAATTTGCAACAATGGTGTTCTTCATATTTATCAAGAACAAAATCAGAATTTTTACAAACTGTCGGCAGGAATTTTGTTCCTGCCGATTTTTAAAAGAATATTTTTGATGCAGATGAGTTGCGGTTTGATAAAACATACTTTTTACAAAATTATATAATTTACTCCAAACCAAATCCCAACAGGCAATGCAAAAGTATTACCCGTACAGAGTTTTATTAAAGAATATGAAAAATTATGAAATTATAGATAAGCTCTACGCCTATCACAATGCAGACAGAGCAGAGTTTACAGCATTAATAAATACTGTTACAGACGAAGAACTTGAGTACCTGCGCAAAAAGGCACAGCAGACGGCACAAAAATACTACGGTAACAAGGTGTATATCCGTGGTTTGATTGAGATTTCAAGTATTTGTAAAAATGACTGCCTTTACTGCGGTATACGCAGGTCAAATGCAGATGCCGTTCGTTACCGCCTCTCAAAAGAGCAGATTTTACAGTGCTGCGATACAGGCTACCCGCTCGGTTTTCGCACCTTTGTTTTGCAGGGTGGAGAGGACGGATATTTTACCGATGATGTTATGTGCGATATTGTGCAAAAAATCAAGCAAAAATATCCCGACTGCGCAGTAACGCTTTCTCTCGGCGAACGCAGTTACAAAAGTTACAAAAGACTGTTTGATTCGGGTGCAGACCGATATCTTCTTCGTCACGAAACGGCAGACAAAGAGCATTACGAAAAATTACACCCTGACAATATGTCGCATCAAAACAGGCTTGATTGCCTGTACAATCTTAAAAAAATAGGTTATCAGACAGGTGCAGGTTTTATGGTTGGTTCGCCTTTTCAGACCGCCGAAAATCTTGCGGATGATCTGATTTTTATAAAAAACCTCAATCCGCAGATGTGCGGCATAGGGCCGTTTATTCCGCATAAAGACACGCCGTTTGCCAAGCAGCCTACAGGCAGTGTGCGGCTTTGCCTTATGCTCATCTCAATAATAAGACTGCTGTTGCCGAGCGTACTGTTGCCGTCAACAACCGCACTCGGTACGGCGGACATCAACGGCAGGGAAAAGGGGATACTGCACGGCGCAAATGTGGTTATGCCAAACCTTTCTCCGCTTGAGCACAGAAAGGACTACTCTCTGTACGATAATAAAATTTGTACGGGTGACGAGTCGGCGCAGTGCATAAGTTGTATGAAAAACAGAATGAAGTCAATCGGCTACGAAGTCGTGACCGATGTGGGAAATTATATTGCTCCTTAGTTGCGACAGGAAAGGAAATATGAAATGTATGACAAAAAATCTCTTAAAGCAGAGGAATTTATTAACGACGGTGAAATTCTCGACACCCTAAAATATGCAGACGAAAACAAAGATAACCTTGCGCTCATAGACAAAATCATCGACAAGGCAAGGCTTAGAAAAGGACTTGACCACAGGGAGGCAAGCGTATTGCTTGTGTGCGAGGACAGCGAAAGAATTGCAAAAATTTATGACCTTGCCGAGCAGATAAAAAAAGATTTTTACGGCGACAGAATCGTTATGTTTGCTCCTCTTTATCTTTCAAATTATTGTGTAAACGGTTGTGTTTACTGCCCGTATCATCTTAAAAATAAACATATCTGCCGTAAAAAACTTACGCAGGAAGAAGTGAAGAGCGAGGTTATCGCATTGCAGGATATGGGGCACAAAAGGCTTGCGATTGAAGCGGGCGAAGACCCCGTAAACAATCCGATTGAGTACATTCTTGAGTGCATAAAGACGATTTATTCAATTAACCATAAAAACGGCGCAATCAGACGAGTTAATGTAAATATTGCCGCCACCACGGTTGAAAATTACAGAAAGCTAAAGGATGCCGGCATAGGAACTTATATTCTTTTTCAGGAAACTTACAACAAAAAGAGTTACGAAGAGCTCCACCCCACAGGTCCGAAACATAATTACGATTACCATACCGAGGCAATGGACAGGGCAATGCAGGGAGGAATTGACGATGTGGGAATTGGCGTGCTGTTTGGATTGGAACTTTACCGCTATGAATTTGCGGGACTTTTAATGCACGCAGAGCATCTTGAGGCGGTTCACGGAGTAGGCCCGCATACAATCAGCGTCCCACGAATTAAGCACGCAGACGATATAGATCCCGATTCATTTGACAACGGAATAGATGATGAAACTTTTGCGAAAATTTGCGCACTGATAAGAATTTCCGTACCGTACACGGGTATGATTATTTCGACCAGAGAGAGTAAGGCGGTGCGTGAAAAGGTAATAAGACTCGGCGTATCGCAAATCAGCGGTGCGTCCTGCACAAGCGTTGGCGGTTATGCCGAACCCGAAGAAGAGGACGAGAATACGGCTCAATTTGATGTGTCGGACAATCGTACGCTTGACGAGGTTGTAAATTGGCTTATGAGCCTTGGCTACATTCCGTCATTCTGTACTGCTTGCTATCGTGAGGGCAGAACAGGCGACAGATTTATGTCGCTTTGCAAAAGTGGTCAGATTCAAAACTGCTGTCATCCAAATGCGCTTATGACGCTTAAGGAGTATCTTATGGACTATGCAAGCGAAGACACAAGAAAAATCGGAGAAAAGCTGATTGAAAAAGAGCTTTTGAAAATTCCCAATGAAAAAGTAAGAAAAATTGCCGCACAACACATTACAGAGATAGAAAACGGCAGTCGGGATTTTCGCTTTTAAGAGGTGCTTATGGGACTTAATGACACACCGCTTGCAGAAAGAGTGCATATTGCATTTTTCGGCAAGCGCAATGCAGGAAAATCAAGCCTTGTAAATGCGGTTACGGGGCAGAATTTGTCGGTTGTATCCGATATTAAGGGCACTACTACGGACCCTGTAATGAAAGCTATGGAACTGTTGCCGCTCGGCCCTGTTGTAATAATTGATACACCGGGTATTGACGATGAGGGCAGTCTTGGTGAAATGCGGATTGAAAAGGCAAGACAAGTGCTTGACGGAACGGATATTGCAGTGCTTGTGGTTGACGGTTCGATGGGAAAGACAGCGGCAGATTCTGAACTTATAAATCTGTTTGAACAGAAAAACATACCGTATGTTGTGGCTTATAACAAGGCTGATTTGCTGAAAAATCCACCGCATACAGATGACGGAATGTTTGTAAGCGCAGAACAAAATACAGGTGTTTTTGAGTTGAAAGAAAGAATAGCAAGCCTGTTAAAATCCGACAGAGAGCAGAGAACGCTTTGCTCGGATTTAATTAGCGCAGGTGATACGGTAGTGCTTGTTGTGCCGATAGACAAGGCTGCGCCAAAGGGCAGAATAATTTTGCCGCAGCAAATGGCAATACGGGAAATTCTCGATTCGGGCGCAATCGCCGTTGTAACGAGGGACAGTGAATTTGAACAGACTTTGAAATCCGTCGCTTGTAATTACCGACAGTCAGGCTTTTGCGGCAATCGCAAAACTCACCCCGAAAGACATCAGACTTACTTCTTTTTCAATTCTTATGGCAAGGTATAAGGGCGTGCTTGACACTGCTGCAAAGGGTGCAAAAGCTATAGATTCGCTTTGTGACGGTGACACGATTCTTATAAGCGAGGGATGTACTCACCACCGCCAATGCGACGATATTGGCACGGTAAAACTTCCACGGCTTT
>OLNQ01003343.1_pt1 | contig 13076 bp, 11 predicted proteins | sample 1672821 | NCBI WGS metagenome assembly OLNQ01 (sample SAMEA3136727, study PRJEB25190) | human gut metagenome | biome: human gut; feature: human-associated habitat; material: faeces | place: Austria | collected 2013 | reverse complement strand
AGATGTACCATTCCTGTGCTGTTGTTCCATCTGATTTTTTACCAAATACCAGCTTTCCGATGGTCGTAGCATTGCCATCAGCATCCGGTTTAAATGTGTCACCCATTAACTGATCTTTCGTAGCAAATGCTGTCACGCTTGGCTACGTTCCTTCGCCGGTTGCTGCCTGCACGGTATTTGCTCCGCCTGACATAGCAGGAACCAGTCCTGCTACCATGGCAAGGGAAAGTACAAATGCCATTCCTTTCTTAAAATTATGCTTTAATTTCATCATTAAAATCTCCTCCGTTCCCGATGTTTTTACATTATTTTTAATAAATTTACACTCTGATTAAGTATATCATAAAGCTTATTAATTTCCATTACCCCACACCGAATAACTTATTTTTATTGTAAATAACTTGTTTTTTATTCCTTGCTCTACTATAATCATTTTTGAATATATGTCTAAAAGCAAAGGAGATCTGCCATGACAGCAAACGATTTAATTTATAAATCCATCCACATTATCACCGAATACTACAATAACAATCTCCAACCCTATTTTGACAGTATAAGCGAAGATGTGTTGTGGATTGGTCCTGCTGAGAGACAGGAAATACGGGGACGTGAACAAGTTATTTCCACATTCTCAGCAGAGGTACACGGACTAAGTTTCACAATGGGATCGATACGTGCAATCTGTATTTCTCCCAGCAAAACTGCGCATGAGGTTATCCTGCAATATGAAATCTATACCCATTATCCTGATGGAAATACAGATTTACACAATCAAAGGCTTCACTACTCCTGGTACAAAAAAAGGGTACACACAGAAAGCGGTTCTGATTTCCGCTGGGAGATTGCTGTTCTTCACATCAGTAACGCATGGCCATGCGACAGCAGAGACACCATTTATCCGATACACTATCAAAGTTTAAGCTTGCCGGTACGGTTGGTTGAAAAGCCGAAGCGTTACATGACTGTCACAGCGAATGACATGAGTGTGCACCGCATTCCAATAAACCATCTGCTATATATTGAAACAATAAAAAGAACTGCAAAGCTTCGTATTCACACAAACACGGATACAATTATTGCAAATGGCACACTCCCGGACTTTGAGAAAAAATACTCTGATTTCCTGCTTCGCATTCATGCAGGTTTTCTCATCAATCCTGAATGTGTCAGCAAAATTGAACGATTCACCGTTACCATGTCAAACGGTGCGAAGCTTCCTGTTCCCGAAAAAAAATATACCACCATCAAACGCCTGATACTCACAAACTTACAATCCAACTGAGGATTCAAATCTCTTTTTGTAATCTCTGACTGTGAAACTAAAAAGTACCCTGCTTGTATACACCTGCGGTGTGGGATATATAACTACATAAGACAACTTCGCTGAAGCTTGTTTTATCGTATGCTGGCAACGAAAAAAGCAGACACATGGAACATTTTCCACATATCTGCTTCTTTCTTTGCGTATAAACTCTGCTGGTGTCATAATCTCCGGTCTTTCCACATCAATATCAGAAAAATCCTTGTCTCCTGTCACAAGAATATCAACATCCTCTATGATTGCTGTGTATAGCAGCTTCCTTTCGCCTGTGACCGGATATCACCTCATACCCATCTCCATATGGATTTGTCCTTACAAGATGTGTTTCCGAAGCCACAACCCAATACAACTGAGACATTCACTCCATCAGAAATTGCTTTTTTGTATGTTTTCCGGTCACTCTGGTCGAACCTGAAAAACCTCTCAAAATGCCGGAAGTCGAGAGGTTTTACGAATCTGTCCGATGTAGTGCAACTATTGTCTCTATATGAAACGTCGAAGGAAACATATCGACACAACAGACCTTTTTCACTTCATATCCTCTCGCCTGTAAAACTTCCAGATCTCTTGCCAGACTGGTCGGCTTGCAGGAAATATAAACCATCTGAGGCACATTGTAACGAATGATTTTTTCCAAAGCTTTTGGATTGATTCCGTCCCTTGGTGGATCAAGTACAATATAATCCGGCTTTTCTTCAATGCTGTCAATGACTTTGAGCACATCCCCTGCGATAAACTCGCAGTTATGTAAACCATTTAACTGTGCATTCTCTTTGGCAGCTTCCACTGCTTCCTCAATGATCTCCACACCGATCACTTTTTTAGCTACCGGAGAAAGCATCTGTGCGATCGTTCCGGTTCCGGAATACAGATCGAATACAATTTTACCATGCTCCGCAATATCTGCGTCTGTTCCGCTTGGAAGTGCATCTCCGATAAACTCTCTGGCAGTCTGATATAGCACCTCTGCACCCAGAGAATTTGTCTGGAAAAAGGAAAATGGTGTGATCTTAAAGCGAAGCCCTAGCAATTCCTCGTAAAAGAAATCCTGTCCATATAAAACATCCGTGCCTTCATTCGTCACGGTATCTGCCACATTGTCATTTCTCGTATGCAGAATACCTGTCATGATACCTTTGTAATCTGCTGCAAGAAGAGCAGCTTTCCAGCCCTCTAATAATTCCTCTTCCGTTCCTGCAAATGCGTTTTCCTGTGCATTGTTCAACGTACTTTCAACTTCATCCATCTGTGCTGCGGCAATTCCCGGAAAATCCGTCTGCGTTGTAGTCACCAGATCTACTAATATTTCCCCTGTTTTGACTGCCTTACGGACAAGCAGATGTCTTAAATATCCGGTGTGACGCAGTTTATGGTAATAAGTGATATTTTTTTCACGAAAATAAGCAAGTGTGACAGACAGGATCTTTCTGAAATCCTCATCCACGATCTGGCAGTTTTCCACCGTCACAATATCATAAAAGCTTCCACGCTTATGCATGCCAAGTGCTAACGGTCCATCCTTAAATTCATCCCCAAAGGAAAATTCCATTTTATTGCGGTATCCGGTCTGCCTTGGACTTTCCTTGATTCCCAGAAACTGGTAATCCCGGTTTTCCTGATCGATCACATCATCCATTAATTTTTTTACCTGTTCTGCTTTCATCTCAAGCTGCCTGTCGTATGGAAGTGTCTGGTAAGTACATCCTCCACATTCCCCGGCATGGACACATCCTGTTTTGTCCCCTTCCAGCAGTGACTTTTCCAATACCTCTAAAAGTCTGCCCTCTGCCTTTCCTTTGCGGATTTTATTGATGGAAGCAGACACTTTCTGTCCCGGTATCGTATTTTTTACAATAACCTGTCTTCCATCCTCTGTTCTGATAATTCCCTTATTTGGAAAGTCTACGCGCTCGATCACGCCTTCTATGATTTGTCCTTTTTTCATAAATTCCTCGCATTTTTATTTCATCAACTATAAAATTGTCCATGATTCCATTGACATTTTATTAACTTCACAGTTTTCTATTTCTTTTATCTGTTACACAAGAAAAAAGGGCTGCATCCGCAGCCCTCCAGATTATTTTTATTCTTCTTCTTTTTTCTCTGCTGGTTTTGCCGGCTCTTCTTCGTCCTCTTCATCTTCGAAGAAATCGTCATCATAATCATCTTCAAAATCGTCTTCAAAATCTTCCAGATAATCTGGTGTAAAGAAACGATATACGCCATATACTGCTGCTGCAACTGCTGCAATAATACCGATGATTGCAAAAATCCATACAACCTTTGATGTTCTCTTTTCTTCTGCTTCTTTTTTGTTTAATAATTCATTCAACTTTGTCATATTGATCAGATCCTCTTTCTTATTGAGTAAGTCGTTTAACTTTGTCGCATTGATGAAATCTTCCACCTTGTTCATAGTGTTCCGCTCCTTCTCTTATTTATACTTTTTATAGGATATGCAAAACCTAAACGCAATACACACCAGAAAAATCTACGTGCACCGCTCATTGCTTACGCTCATTATATCATATCCTTTACTTTTCGAATATAAAAAATTTACATTTTTCAAAAATTTTATATATTTTTTAGAGTTTCGGATACACAAACGTCCCTGCTTCCAAATAGAATCAGATACGCTTTAATTTTGCAAAAGAGGCAAACATTTTTTTCACACCATATCCTTCGAAATCCACGGTCACCTCGTAATCTCTTCCGCCATCCATGATGTTTTTCACAACTCCTCTGCCAAACTTGATATGCGATACGGTGTCCCCGACACCATAGTCAAGCTCTGACTTTACAACACCCTTTGTGACAAGTGCCTTTGCCTGCATACTCTGTCCGGAAGGCTGCTGGCGCAGTGTTGTTCTTTTCGGTCTTGCTGTTGTCTGGTTCTGTAAAAAAGATGGGAAACTGCTCTCTTTTCCAAAAGAAGATCCTCTTGCAGATGCCGGCTTTCTCAGTTCACTGTCCAACAGTTCAGACGGAATCTCCCGAACAAACCGCGATACTTTATTATATTGCGTTTCGCCACGAATCATACGTTGTCTTGCACAGGTAATTGTAAGTTCTTCTTTGGCTCTCGTGATCCCCACATAAGCCAGGCGTCGCTCCTCTTCGAGATCCTCAGAAGAACTGTCCGAAGTGATGGACATATAACTTGGGAACAATCCATCCTCCATTCCGGCAAGGTAAACTTTCGGGAACTCCAGACCTTTTGCACTATGTAATGTCATTAAAACAACATAATCACTGCCCTCATCGAGACTGTCGATGTCTGCAACCAGTGCCACTTCCTCTAAAAAACCACTGAGTGTCGGATGTTCCTCGCCTTCCTCGTAAGCAACCACTTTGCTGATCAACTCATCGATATTCTCAATACGCGCCTTTGCCTCTTCGGTATCTTCCGCTTCCAATTCTTTCACATATCCGGTTTCGTCTATAATCTCCTGCAAAAGTTCAGAAACGCTGATAATCTCTACTTTACTGCGCATCACCTGAATAAAATTCACAAATGGCTTGATCTTTGCAGCACTCTTGCCGAGTGTCGGAATATCGTCTGCCATTTTCAATGCATTATAAAAACTGATATCTGCCGCAGCCGCATAATCTGCCACACGATTTAAGGTTGTTGCACCGATTCCACGTTTTGGCACATTAATGATCCTGCGGACAGCAAGATCATCTCTTGCATTATCGATCGTTTTCAAATAGGCAAGCAGGTCTTTGATCTCTTTTCTTGCATAGAAGTTCACGCCGCCGACAATCTTATATGGAATATTGGATACGATAAATTTTTCCTCAAAAAGACGGGACTGTGCGTTTGTGCGGTAGAGAACAGCGCAGTCACCGTAATGATATCTGCCGTCCTTCACACAGGCATTGATGTCCTTTGCGACATACTCTGCCTCTTCATAGCCTGTCTCAAACTGCTTGAAACCGATCTTTTTCCCCTCTTCATTGTCTGTCCAGAGTGTCTTTCTTTTTCGTCCCATATTGTTGGAGATCACTCCGTTTGCAGCATTTAAAATATTCTGCGTAGAACGGTAATTCTGTTCCAGTTTTATCGTCACTGCCTCCGGAAAATGTTTTTCAAAGTTCAGGATATTATAAATATTCGCACCGCGGAACTTATAGATAGACTGGTCATCATCACCAACGACACACAGGTTCTTATACTTTCTGGCAAGAATACTGATCAGTTCAAACTGTGCCGTATTCGTATCCTGATACTCGTCCACCATAATATAACGAAAGCGTTCCTGATAGTAGTCTAACACCTGGGCATCCGTTTTAAACAATTCAACCGTCTTTACGATCAGATCATCAAAATCAAGTGCATTATTCCGCCGCAGTGCATCCTGATACTCTCTGTAGATCTCTGCCTGTTTCCGTTTCGCAAAATCCCCGGAAGCAGCCGCACGGAGAGAAAATTCCTGTGGATCTACCAGTTCATCTTTTGCTTTGGAAATCGCAGCAAGCAGACTTCGCTCTTTGTAAATCTTAGTATCCACATTCAGACGTTTACAGATATCCTTCATCAGTGTCTTCTGATCATCGGAATCATAGATTGTAAAATTAGTGTCAAACCCGATGCGGTCAATATGACGTCTTAAAATGCGCACACAGGTAGAATGGAACGTTGATACCCAGATGCTCTCAGAGCCATATCCCACAAGCTGGTCGATCCTCTCACGCATCTCACCTGCCGCTTTATTCGTAAAGGTGATCGCCATAATATTGTATGGATTCACGCCCTTTTCTTCGATCAGATAAGCGGTTCGATGTGTCAGAACCCTCGTTTTTCCGGAACCTGCACCCGCCAAGATCAGAACCGGTCCCTCCGTGTGAAATACCGCTTCTCTCTGCTGTTCGTTCAATGTATCATAAATGCTCATAGACATCTCCATTTCCGTTGTTGTTTGTAATATTCAATCCCTTTTTTATTACAATATCATATTCCCATCTATTGTAACACATTATCCCTGCTTATGAACAGTAAAATCGAACATATTTTCTTTTTTTAACAATAAAAATAACCGTCCTTTGCGTCAGAAAAAATCTACGACCGTCCACATTCAAATTCATACAATTAAATTCAATTGTATCTTGTCATCTAGTTTTCAATACTATATAATCTGATGTAGAGAATACGATTGAACCAGTAAGAGTAAAAGCAGGTAAAAAAATGAATACAAAACAATTTTTAAGTGATATATTAGATGAATTTAACAAAATCGACTATGTAAAACCGGAAGATATCCCGAATATCGATCTTTACATGGATCAGGTGACAACATTTATGGATTCCCAGCTTGCCACATCCAAGCGGCATGAGGACGATAAGATCCTGACTAAGACCATGATCAACAATTATGCAAAAAACGATCTTCTTCCTCCACCTGAAAAGAAAAAATATTCCAAAGAACATGTGCTGACTTTGATCTTTATCTACTATTTTAAAAGTATCTTAAGCATCAGTGACATCCAGAGTATCTTAAATCCGATCACGGACAGATATTTTGGAAAAGGCAGCTCCGAGATGAGTCTTGAGGATATCTATAAAGAAGTATTCGGTTTAGAGCATCAGGAAACCTTAAATATCATGAAAGACCTTGCAAAAAAGTTTAACACCTCCATGAAAACTTTTGAGGGAATGGAAGGTGAGGATGCAGAGCTTTTACGGACATTCAGTTTTATCTGCATGTTAAGCTATGATGTCTACCTGAAAAAAACAATTATCGAGCGCATTGTCGATCAGATGCTGCACGAAGAAAAAGATCCTTCCAAAAAAGAAAAATAAAACCCGGTGCTGAATGGAACACTGTCTATACCAGACATGATCCGTGCAGCTCCGGGTTTTTCTTTTTTTCCGGGTTTTTCTATTCTGTTTTACGCTTCGTTTGTCTCTGATGCAGCCATTCTGGCAAATACCATGTCATATCCGTCATTCCCATAATTCAAAGAACGGTTTACACGGCTGATGGTCGCTGTGGAAGCACCTGTTTTCTCTGCAATATCAAGATATGTTTTCTGGTCGCGCAGCATCTTGGCAACCTCAAATCGCTGTGATAAGGAAAGCAGTTCATTCACAGTGCAGACATCTTCAAAAAAAGTATAACATTCTTCTCTGTTTTCCAGGCTTAAAATCGCATCAAAAAGATGGTCTACTGCCTCGGTCCTTAGTTTCTTGCTCATTTTACCTTCTCCTTCTCATAAATCAAAATGATATCATCTTTTACTATAATCAGAAACTTCCAATCTACGCACATTTTATCATAGTAAAGTTTTAAAGTAAATATCTGTTTTACACACTAAAGTGTTACAGATGCAAATTCTATAATAGTCGAATCCAGTCGAAAAAGCAACACTTATTTTCATATTAACTATAACTTTAATTTATACCTGACGGCATCCTGTTATTCTCCCAGAAAAACAGCCAGAAAAGCAATCAGACGCTCCATCTCCTGCTGGGTTCCGATGCTGATACGCAGATAATTGCTAATTCTCGGCTTGGAAAAATAGCGCACGAAAATGTTATGCTCCCGGAGTGCTTCAAATATTTCTTTTGCAGGAACTCTTTCATGTGTTGCAAAAATAAAGTTGCTCATGGAATCCCCAAAGGAAAATCCAAGCTTTTTCAGTTCGCACTTCGTCCATTCCCTTGTAGCGATGACTTTTGCACAGGTTTCCTCAAAATTCTCCCTGTCCCTGATCGCCTGCACACCAAGTACAAGCGCTGTCTGATTGAGTGTGTAGGAATTGAAAGAATATTTCACATCATTGATATACCGAATCAGCTTTTCATTTCCCATCGCAAACCCAAGCCGCATACCTGCCAGGGAACGCGATTTTGAAAAGGTCTGTACCACGAGAAGATTGTCATATTTTTCGATCAGAGGCAGCGCAGACTCCCCGCCAAAATCAATGTATGCCTCATCCACAACTACGATCACATCGCGGTTGTGTGCAATGATATCCTCGATCTCTGAAAGCGGCATGAGGATTCCGGTCGGTGCATTCGGATTTGGGAACACCACGCCGCCGTTTTCCCCATAATAGTCCTCTTTTTTGATCTGGAAATCATCATCCAACGCTTTTGTCTCAAACGGAATCCGAAGCATATTTGCCCACACATCATAAAAAGAATAGGTGATATCCGGAAACAGGATCGGCTTTTTGCTGTTAAAAAATGTCATAAATATCATGGCAAGCACATCATCCGAACCGACACCGGTAAACACCTGACTGCTCCTGATTCCATAATAATCTGCGATCGCATCGACTAACACTTTACAGGTCGGTTCCGGATAAAGTCTCAATTTGTCCGTATCAAAGTTCTTCAAAGCCTCTACTACGCCCGGTGCAGGCGGATATGGGTTTTCGTTGGTATTCAATTTGATCATGTCCGGCTGGTTTGGCTGCTCTCCCGGAACATACGGTTCCACTGTCCTTACATATTCTTCCCAGTTACTCATAAATTTTACTCTCTCCACTCTCTCGATTTTCCTGATATATTTCACAAATTCATTACAATCTGCTCATTTTATTCTGTATACAATCCGTAATCTTCTGCCAGTTTTTCAAACGCAGTCAGGGCATTTTTCACCGTCTCATGGGAAACACAGTAAGCAAGACGGACATAGCCTGCACATCCGAATGCGCTGCCCTTTACCATGATGATATTGTATTTTTTACCTGCTGCAACAAATTTTTCTTCGTCTGCATCCGGAGATTTTACCCACATATAAAACGCGCCTTCCGGTTTGATGCAGTGAAAACCGAGTTTTTGCAGTCCTTCGTATAACATCTTTCTGTTTTCATCATAAAATGCCAGATTGGTTTTCTCATCCAGACATTTTGCTACCGCTTTCTGAAGCAGAGACGGTGCATTTACAAAACCAAGGGTACGGTTGGATACAACAATGCCGTCAATGACCTGATCTGCATTTTCCACCTCATCCGGAACAACCACATATCCAATACGCTCACCCGGAAGGGAAAGGGATTTGCTGAAGGAATAACCTACAATTGTATTCCTATAGTATTTCGTCAGGAAATCCTCTTGATTTCCATCGTAGACAAGTTCACGGTAAGGCTCATCGGAAATCAGATAAATTTCGTGTCCAATCTCTTTTTCCTTCTTTTCCAGAATCTCAGCCATCTTTTTCATGGTTTCTTCATGATAGATCACACCTGTCGGATTGTTTGGTGTGTTCACGATCACTGCCTTGGTCTTTTCATTGATCGCTTTTTCAAATGCCATCAGATCTGGCTGGAATGTTTCAAAATCCGGTGCCACTTCCACGACTTCCGCATCAAAATTGGCTGCATAACTCTTGTACTCTCCGAAATATGGGGCAAACACGATCACCTCGTCACCCGGATCTAAGATTGTTTTAAAAATAATGTTCAATCCTCCCGCTGCTCCCACTGTCATCACAATATTATGGGAAGTAAATGCAGTTCCAAAACGCTTGTTTAAGTTCTCTGCAACCGCCTGACGGACATCCGGGTAACCGGCGTTGTCCATATATCCATGTAAAACCAGCGGATCGGTCTCATCCACCAGTTGCTTAATTGCCTCGTTCAATGCTGCCGGAGCCGGTGTTGCAGGATTCCCCAATGAAAAATCATACACGTTCTCTCTTCCCACCCTGGCGGCAAGTTCATTTCCCTCTACAAACATTGCACGGATCGCAGAACTTCCCTGCAATGCCTTCTGTATTTTCTGTGAAATCATATTCTCTTCCTCACTGTTTTCTTACTCTCGAATGTTTTTCCTGCTGTCTGCACCATATATGTACAGATCTACGGAACAATTATTACTTTACAACAATACTGTATGAAAGTAAATAGATAAAAAAAGAAAACTGCCACAGGACATTTTCCTTACGGATACTGCCCCGGACAGTTTTTGTTTATTAAAAATACTCCCCTGTATTTTTATGCATTGACGGTATCTACGAACTTCTGGAACGCTTTTCTGCCTTCCTCTGTGCATTTGTAAACACCTGCGTCCAATAAAACTTCTTTGAACACAAGACCGATTTCTGTCTGAATGATCTCATGTAATTTTTCCGGTGTAATCTCACCTTCCAAGCCGCTTCCTGCTGTAAATCCATACTTCGGCAGAAATTCCTCCACCCAGTCTGCATGTTTTGCAAGAACTTCATCCTCACGGATTTCTGCGCCGTCTAAGATTGCCTGCTCTAATGCAGCCATCTCATCTTTTAATCTGGCTGGAAGCACTGCAAGTCCCATAACCTCGATCAGACCAATGTTTTCTTTTTTGATATGATGAAGTTTTGCATGTGGATGGTAAACACCCAGCGGATGCTCCTCCGTCGTGATATTATTGCGGAGTACAAGATCTAACTCATAATCATTGCCGCGTTTTCTTGCGATAGGAGTGATCGTGTTGTGTGGTTCGCCCTCTGTCTCTGCAAAAATAAATGCATCTTCATCCGTATAACCTCTCCATGCAAGTAAAATCTTATCTGCTAGTTCGATCAGGCGCTCTTTTTGTGATGCGCTGATACGGATCACGGACATTGGCCATTTTACGATTCCGGCTTTCACATCCTCAAATCCTTTGAAGGTCAGCTCTTTTTCGACCGGTGCTTTTGCCATGGCAAACTCATAATGTCCACCCTGGAAATGATCATGGCTCAAGATAGATCCACCAACGATCGGAAGATCCGCATTCGATCCGACAAAGTAATGTGGGAACTGCTCTACAAAATCCAACAGTTTTCCAAAGGTTGCTTTCTCGATTTTCATCGGTGTATGCTCTGCATTAAAAACGATGCAGTGCTCATTGTAGTAAACATATGGAGAATACTGGAAGAACCAGTCACTGTGATTGATCGTTACCGGAATAATCCTGTGGTTCTGTCTTGCCGGATGGTTCACACGTCCTGCATATCCCTCATTCTCTTTGCAGAGAAGGCATTTCGGATAACCGCTCTGTTTTGCAAGCTTGGCTGCCGCGATCGCCTTTGGATCTTTTTCCGGTTTGGAGAGGTTGATGGTGATATCCAATGTTCCAAACTCGGTATCTGCAGTCCATTTCTGGTCTTTTTTGATACGGTATCTACGAATGTAGTTTGTATCTCTGCTTAATTTGTAAAAATAATCGGTTGCTTCCTTTGGACTGATCTGATAGAGTGCCTGGAATTTTTTGATCACTTCGCTTGGTCTCGGCACAAGCATACTCATGATCTTTGTATCGAACAGATCCCTGTATGTGATCGTATCCTCCGGCATCAGTCCATCTTCTGCCGCATAATCGAGCATCTCATTTAAGATGCCTTCCAATGCTGCCTCTGCACTCTCCTGTGTCATCGGAGTTCTCTTTGCATAGACTGCTGCCACTTCATCTTCTAATTCATCCAGATGAAAAAGTTCTAACAGGCGGTTAATGGTAAATCTCCTGTCTTCCGGCTCCACCAGTCCGGTCACAAGACCATATTCTGTCAATTCTAAAATTCTTTCCTGAATCATTGTATTATCCTCTTTATTTAAGAATTATTTAGATAATTGCGAAACTCTGATTTAGGTTGTAACAATTGTGAAGAATTAACAAAATTTTCGAAGACACGCTTCCGCTACGTGTCGCTCGCAACGGTACTAAGAACTCATCTCCTGTATTTCAATTCTGATAAATCAGAATGAAATACAGAATCTGACTTCTAAGAACCGGCGGCTCCCCAGTGTCTTCTCAAGCTTTTGTCAATTTTTCACAATTTAAATCTACTTATTTATGAGTTTCGCAATTATCTATAAGAATTATTAATCCAATTTTACAGGGCCGTCACCGATCTCAACTACATAGAAATCAGCAGCGTAACCGATTTTATCTTTGTAAGCAGCACCTACTTTTTCAATAAAGGAATCCACTGCCTCATCCTTTACGATGCTGACGGTACATCCGCCAAATCCTGCACCTGTCATGCGGGAACCGATCACTCCGTCTACTTTCCATGCTTCTTCCACCAATGTGTCAAGCTCGATACCGGTTACTTCGTAATCATCACGAAGGGAAACATGGGAGGCGTTCATTAACTCACCAAACAGAGCAACATCGTTATTCTTTAATGCTTCCACTGCCTTGATGGTTCTTTGATTCTCATAAACCGCATGTTTTGCACGTTTTACCCTGACAGGATCTTTGATCGCATCTTTGTACTGTTCAAACTGTTCCTCCGTGAGTTCACCAAGGGAATCAATTTTAACAACTTTCTGGAGTTCTGCCAGTGCAGTCTCGCACTCACTTCTTCTCTCATTGTATTTGGAATCTCCAAGTCCACGTTTTTTGTTGCTGCAGGAGATCACGATCTTTGCATTTTCCAGCTTGATCGGTGCATACTCATATTTTAAAGTTGCTGTATCAAGGAAAATCGCATGACCAGCTTTTCCCATTGCGATTGCAAACTGATCCATGATACCACAGTTTACGCCGTTGAATTTATTTTCAGAGAACTGTCCGATCAGCGCAAGATCCTGATTTGTCACGTTGAATCCAAACATATCTTTTAAAATATATCCGGTCAGAACTTCCACTGATGCAGAAGAAGAAAGTCCTGAGCCGTTTGGAATATTGCCAAATAAAACAAGATCCATACCCTGCTCAACTTTCATTCCCTTCTCACCAAACGCCCACATAACTCCCTTTGGATAGTTCGTCCAGTCAGCTTCTTTTTCCGGTTTTAAACCTTCTACTGAGGACTCGATCACACCGAGCTGCTCAAAA
>OLNQ01003339.1_pt1 | contig 13082 bp, 10 predicted proteins | sample 1672821 | NCBI WGS metagenome assembly OLNQ01 (sample SAMEA3136727, study PRJEB25190) | human gut metagenome | biome: human gut; feature: human-associated habitat; material: faeces | place: Austria | collected 2013 | reverse complement strand
CCGGTGGTGGATATGGAAAAGCTGATCCTTGCCCTGATGCAGCAGGCAGGGGTAACGGAGGAGCAGCTGCGCGCGGCAGGGGAGATCCCCACAGACTTTGGGAAGACGCTTTCGTGGCCGTATCTGTGCTGGGTGCGGGAGCACCCGCTGCACTGGAAAGTGCCTACACAGGTGCTCTATGCTGATACAGACCCCCTTACCGGGCACACCGCCATGGAGCAGTTCCGGCAGCAGACCGGGGCGCACCTGACCATTTTGGAGGGCGGGGAGCACTGGTTCCATACCGAGACCCAGCTGGCCGCTCTGCAAAGCTGGGAAAGCTGTCATTTATAATAAGCAGTTTCTCTTTTCCTCAGTCTGTGAAAATGTAAGCCCGGAAAATCCGCGGATTTTCCGGGCTTACATATAAAATACGCTTCCACAACAAAACGCCGCTGACGGCTTTGTGCATCGTCAGCGGCGTTTTGTTTATTGAAAACAGGATTGTGAATGGCAGAATCAGACGTTTGCTTCGCTGTTGTGCTCAGCCTTCTTGTAAGCGGAGAAGGAGTGGAACACGATGTTCAGGCCCAGCACGATCAGCAGCACGGCAAGGATCAGCTGCAGGCCGTTTGCGATGAACACAGCGCCCCAAGTGGTCTCACCGGCAGGGATGGTAACAGAAGCGGCGGTGCTGATGGCCTTGACCATAGCGATCAGGCGCTGCACCAATGCGGTAAAGGTAACGCACAGCATGATGACCAGAGGGGGGAACAGCATCTTGTTGCTGCGGCCGGTCACCTTCAGGAACACGCACAGGGTAGCCAGCACCAGTGCGCTCAGCAGCTGGTTGGCAGAACCGAACAGCGGCCAGATGTTGGCGTAGCCGATCTTGGTCAGGATAAAGCCGAACACCAGCGTGATGAAGGTGGAGAAGTACACATTGCAGAACAGCTTGCGCCAGCCCTCAGCGTGCTCCATGTCGTCCACGCTGAACAACTCCTGGAAGCTCATGCGGCCAATGCGGGCCACGGCATCCAGACTGGTCAGTGCCAGTGCGGAAACGCACATAGTCATGAACACGGTAGCCGCGTAAGCGGGCACGCCGAACATCTCAAAGAAACCGGCAACGCCGCGGCTGAAGATCTGGAACGGGGTGCCAGCAGCGGGGGTACCGTCAGCAGCAGCGGCTGCACCGGCAACGCAGAGGGCCAGAACAGCCAGCAGGCTTTCCAGCACCATAGCACCGTAACCAACCTTCAGCATATCCTTTTCGCTTTCAACCGTCTTGGAAGAAGTACCGGAGGAAACCAGACTGTGGAAGCCGGAAACAGCACCGCAAGCCACGGTAACGAACAGAATGGGGAACATGGTGCCCAGCTTTTCGTTATTGAAACCGGTAAAGACGGGCAGGTTCATGGTGGGATGTGCAACCAGCAGGCCAACAACAGCACCGGCAATCATGCAGATGAACATGAAGGTGGTCATGTAGTCGCGGGGCTGCTTCAGCAGCCACATGGGCAGAACTGCAGCAAAGAAAATGTAAACAAAGGTGATGTAGCTCCAGGTAGCCTTGTCAAAAATCAAGGGGAATTTCATGCCGACAGCAAAGGACAGCACGATGAACACGATGCCCAGAACAGCCTCTTTCCAGCCGGAGAAGTTGAACTTCTTCTGGATCAGGCCAAACACAACAGCGAACAGCATGAACATGATGGAAACCATGCCGGCTGCGCCGTTGGTGGTAGCTGCATCAGCCAGGCTGGTAACGCCGTCAACCGTGGTGTAAGCGTTAAAAGTACCGGCAACCATATCAGCAAAAGCTGCAATAACGATGCCGCAGAACAGCCAGCAGAACAGCAGGAACAGCTTGCGGCCCAGCTTGCCGATGTACTTTTCGATCAGCATGCCCATGGACTTGCCGTCGTTCTTAACGGAAGCATACAAAGCGCCGAAGTCGGTAATAGCGCCAAAGAAAACGCCGCCGATGAGCACCCACAGCAGAACCGGCAGCCAGCCGAAGGCTGCAGCCTGGATTGCACCGGTAACAGGGCCTGCACCGGCAATGGAAGAAAACTGATGGCTGAAAACGGTCCAGCCGTTGGTGGGAACGTAATCCTTACCGTCGTTATACTTAACAGCGGGGGTCTGTGCGTTCGGGTTAATGCCCCAGGTTTTTGCCACCCAGCGCCCATAAAACGCATAAGCACAGACAAGAACCACAGCAGCGATCAACACGATGACGAGTGTGTTCATGATAATCCTTCTCTCCGTTAATAATAAAAATTTTCCACTCCATCCAGCCAAATGCGGTAAACAAAAAAGCCTTCGTCTTTTGTTGGCCCATTTGGACCAACGCAAAGACGAAGGCATACACTGCAATCATGCGCTGCACCATTGCAACTTTTACTTCCGCGTTACCACTTTGCTTTGCCGGCTCAATGCCGACCGCTCACCCGCAGCCCCACACCGCACTGTGCCGGACTGCGCACCCCATTAACGGAGGGTTCCCGGCTTGAACTACACGGCGGGCGGTTCTGCCCGCTTTCCCCCAAGCTGCTCGCAGGTGAGGGCCAGACCGCGCCTTGCTGCCGTCTTGCACAACCAACGGCTTTCTGTAAGCGGTGATACGGATAGGTCATTTCCTGTTCATTGCATTTGGCTGATGAATTGCTATTACAATAACCTTTTGGCACACATTTGTCAATACTGTACAAAGCGCTTCACTCATTTTTGGTGATGCGGATAAATTTCACGCAGTTTCGACCGGCTATTCTTGGATAAATTGTAAACAAAATTTGAACAAATTCGCAAGGTTTGACGCAATCAGCAAGGCTTCTCCGCGGCGGGATGAGGGCATCCCGCCCTACAGATCATTTGTATGTTTGCACCGCAATATAAAATAAGCTGTAGGGAACGGTCTTGACCGTTCCGGGGCTTCGCTGTATATGCCATAATGAGATATACAACAAGGCCCCGACAAGTTCATATTTCTCAGTTTCAAAAACTGAAATTTATATATTCTCACAATTTCCTTTTGTGTTCCTGACACAAATATTTAAAATCAGGATATACGCTTATTCATCCACAGTTCAATTCTATGATAATTATTTCCGGTCGATTGTTAATTCGCACTGGAATAATACTGTTTCCAATGCCTCTGCTCACAATCATAGTTGTTCCATTCTCTGTATAGATGCCTGCGTCATATTTCGGGAAAAGTCCTTGATTAGGAGCAATAACTCCTCCCAAGAATGGCAATCGAAATTGTCCGCCGTGGGCGTGTCCCGACAATACTAAGTCAATATTTTTATTTTGATAGACATTAAAATGCTCGGGTCTATGCGACAAAAGTATAGTAAATTCATTGCTAATATTTACCTGCGAAAGTTTTGTTTCCAAAATACTTTCTGATAAAAAACTGTCTCGTTCTGAAAAATCAGGGTCATTTAAGCCTATTAGCTGAATACACTCATCACCATAGTTCAATTCAATGGCTTCATCTTGAAGAACGGTAACTCCTGCATTTTCTAATGATGTCTTTAATTCTTCATATTGTGAACCGACCCATGCTTCGTGATTGCCTGTAACAAAATAGCAAGGAGCGATTTTTACGGCTTGCTGAGCAAAAGATAATGCAACTTCAAGATTTGTATGGTTGGAATCTATCAAATCCCCAGTAATAGCGATTATATTTGGGCTTTCTGCCTTTAATATATCAATTAACTTTTCATTATTCTTCCCGTATTCTGCATTATGCAAATCCGAAATATGGGCAATAGAAAAATTGTCAAACGCTTCAGGTAAGTTTTTAGATGTTACTGTTAATTTATTTGTTTCTACCGACAGATTTCCCCAAATTAACCAACTGACCATAATTAAAATCAGAAGCACCACAAGTATAATTATTTTTCGCTTTCTTATATTTTTCACGATATTATACCTCGCCATTATAAATCCTATCCCCACAAATTCGCGTTTGTTGAATGAAGTGAAGCAATGAAAGCCCCAGTGGGACTTTCAAGCGACAGAACGGTCTTGCGATAGCAAGATGGAGGGGCCGCGCCCCGACAAGTTCGCGTTTGCGCTAGCAACAAACACCCCTGCGGGGTGTTTGAGTGACAGAACGTTTTTGCGCAAGCAAAATGGCGGAGTTTCACTCCGACAAGTTCGCGTTTGCGAAACGAAGTGAAGCAATGAAAGCCCCAGTGGGGCTTTCAAGCGACAGAACGGTCTTGCGATAGCAAGATGGAGGGGCTGCGCCCCGACAAGTTCGCGTTTTCCCCTGCCTGTTGGGTGATATACTCGTCCAGCTCGCTGCTCTGCCAGGTATAGCGCTGCAAAAGCTGCCAATCGCAATCGGGGCGGGCCAGCTGAGCATCCACACAGAAGCGCTCCAGAGGCAGGCAGCACAGCAGGCTGAAGCTGAACGCCGCTGTCACAAAGGCCATGCGTGCCGCCGGGATGCCGCAGAACAACCGCACCGCAGCCAGAACACTGGCCAGTAACAATGCTCCCAGCACCCACGCAGCCCAAATGCGCCGCACCGTTGGGCCGTACAGATTGATATACACCGCCAGCTTGGCCGCGGCCAGCATCGCAAACCCGGCACCGAACCCGCACAGCACCACGGCCAACACGCGGGATAAGCCCTTTTGGGTAACCGGCTGCGCCCCCAAAAAGTGCAGTGCCGCCAGCACAGTAAGGTCCAGCGCCAGAATGCGGCAAAACTCCCAAAAACCGTTCACCGCAAACGCGGCGGCATCCGGCGCGGTCAGGGGCAGCGGTGCCCCAAGGGCAGCGGCGAATTCCGCCGCCTGCACGGCAAAAAACAACGTATACACACCGCACAGCACCGCCATGACTAACACTCCCATCAGCTGAGGCAGGCGCGGCAGGGCTGCCAGTTTGCTGTAAAACTGTTCCGCCGCAACAGGCGGCGCCTTGCGCCGGGCGCTGCCGCCCGCCAGACCAAACAACCAGGCACCAACAGGCAGGGAGAGCGCAAAGATCAGCAGATTTGCCAGCAGGGCATCCTGCCCGAACAGCTGCCCCAGCCAGCTGCCAAGATGCCCCCACAGCCGGGCAAAGTTATCATCCGCCCCCGCCAGCGTGGCGCAGGCCGCACCGCCCAGCAGCAGGGCAGCAGTTATACTGACGGCGGTTTCCAGCGTGCGGCCTTTGCGTCCCGCATGATTGGCCCACCAGCGGTGCAGTGCCTGCCACAGCAGCTGGGTACGCAGCAAAAAGTTGCCGAATGGGATGGCAAACATGCCCGCCACGCCATCCAGCAGCACAAGGCAGCTGGTGCGGCCAGCCGCCAGTAAATCATTGCGGGCCAGCACATAATAAATAGCCGTGCAGTGCCACGCCATGACCTGCCAGAAGCCAAGGTCGTCCGTGTGCAGGCTCCACCCCGCCATGGCCAGGCTTTGCACCAGCCAGCAGCACCACCAGGCCGCGGCGGTCCGGCTGGGTTTGCGGTCCCCCGCCCAGGCGGCAAGCTCCACCACTACGGTATACAGCGCCACAAACACCAGCACTCCGGCGCGCCAGGCGGAGTACTCGCTCGCCACCCCAAAACCCAGGCAGCGGTCAACATATTCATAGCCCGCCGCATAGCTCAGCAGCAGGGCGGCCAGCATGACCCACTGCGGATTTTTGGGTGCAGAAAATGGAAGGGGCTGGCCTGCAGCCTCTTTTTTATCAAATTTCATTGGGTTGTCTCCTTATATCAAGGGCAATACCGCATAATTCTAAGTGCCGATACGGCGAGCGAGGTGCGGCAGATGCCAAGCCAAAAGCGCAGATAATACTGGATGTCTTATCGAGCATTTTGGCAACGCAGATGCCGTGCCGCAGCTGCCGGAGCGATGCTTAAGCCGCAAGGCGGGAATTGTGCGGTGTTGCCCAAGGTCGTTTCTTTACGTTTCGTCCGGGCGGTATTCCAACAGGTCAGCGGGCTGGCAGTCCAGCGCTTTACACAGGGCTTCCAGGGTGGAAAACCGCACCGCTTTTGCTTTGTTGTTTTTCAGGATGGAAAGGTTGGCCGGGGTAATGCCGATGGTTTCAGCCAGCTCCCCCGCCCCCATGTGGCGCTTTGCCATCATCACATCCAGGTTGACGATAATTGGCATCTTCTGCGCCCCCTTACACGGTATAGTCCAGTTCGTCTTTCATCTTAACGGCCTGGGCAAACGCATTTTTGATGACCCGCACGATCAGCGCCATAAACGCCGCCGCAATGCCAATGGCAAAGATGAACGGCAGCCCCAGCACAGCACCCACCGGCAGGCAGAGTGCTGCAGCCCAGGTGCAGCACCAGCTGATGCGCCGCAGGGCCAACACGTTGGCAGGGGTAAACACCTCTTCTTTTTCAATGCGCGCCAAAAACATGTACAGGTTATACAGCATCCACAGGGCCAGCGCGGCGCTGCAATAGCCCAGCCCCAGCAAAAAATACCCCAGCTTTGGCCCATGCACCAGCTGCAGCGCGTGCACCGCCAAAACCCAGCTGACGATGCGCGGCCCGCACAGCACCATCACCACGCACCCCATGGCCGCCGCCAGGGTGGCGAACTTGGTCAGCATAATGCTTTTGTGGTCGTTCCAGCCAAAAAAGTTTTCTGGTAATTGACGCATTGGTCATTCCCCCTGATGTTTTATGGTATATCCGATGCTGTTATCATAGCATATATCGCATCGTTTTGCAATACATTTTTATTGTTTTTCAATATATTTATTCTGTTTTGCAATGCGTTTATGCTTCAGGTTCCTGCACCAGCTGCCCTGCGGCAGATTTTCTGGCTGAAAATGCAGCAAAAAGCTTGACTTTTTCTCCCATACCTGTTACAATATTTAAGCTGTAACAGGCAAATTGAGTATTTGTGCCCGTAGCTCAGTTGGTAGAGCACCTGACTTTTAATCAGGGTGTCCGGGATTCGAATTCCCGCGGGCGCACCAAAAAGCACCAGACAAATTTTTGTCCGGTGCTTTTTTGTTGTGTCATTCAAGATCCTCAACATTGTGATTCCTTTTTGGCTGCTTAGCCCACTTTTCATTTCCTCCAGATCATCACCCCCATCCAGAACAGGTTGGCGAAGATCCTGTCGGTGCCGGTGGCCACCATGGCCGGGAACAATGCCCAGAACAGCACCACCCGATGGCAATATGCCCCAGCATCTGCCGCGTTCCTGGAATACATTCGCTCTCGGCTGGGGGATGCCTTTTGCTGATTTCACCCATACCAACAACAAACACCGTGCCGCCATGCAGGGGGTTCTCCTGCTTGCGGCACGGTGCTTTGTTGTATCAGGCTATTGTCGGGTTATTGTTTCTTTTTGGCAAGCTGTCTGCCCACGGCCCACAGCCAATCCAATGCGGCGGCGGCAAGGGCGGGGTACACGATCAGGCCGAACAGCTGGTACCAGGTGGGGATAAAGTAATCTGCCCCGCCGGGCAGGGTGCTGGCGGCGTTCAGGGTAATGCTTTGCGGAGTAAAGGTCAGGCCCACGGTCTTGTTTTCATCGGGGCTGCAGGGGTCCAGCCGCAGTGCCACGATCTGGGTGCGCGGCAGGGTGTACACATAGGTGCCGTCTGCCAGCACTTTGGGGAAGACGCGGCGGTCCTGGCTGTAGGGCTCCCCCGTTTTTGTGGTGTAATACAGGCACATTTCGCGGGAATCGCCGTCAAACTCCACGTTGTAGCTCACGGTACGCACCACGCGGCCGGATACATCCTCCAAAATCATCTGCGGGTCGCCGCCTGTGGTAATCAGCTGGCCCTGGGGTGCGCTGTTCTCCCCCGGCTTTCCCCAGGTCAGCTCGGCCAGCTGCCAGCTTTCAATGGGGATCGAGGTTTCAGTCAGGGTGCCTTTTGCCTTGGCGGAGCTGTCCCCCGCAAAGGCCACCGCACCCTGCACCAGCCAGAACACCAGCGCCGCGCACCAGCACAGCACCGGCAAGGCAAAGCGATGGGCAAACAGTCGGTTCAGGCGGCTTTTCCATGTCATCTCTTTCATTGGGCCGCCTCCTTGCTCATCTGCATTGTGACCGGCTCATACCCGGCATCCGTTACGCGGTAGAGCAGGGTCCGCCCCGCCTGCGCAGCGGCCAGGTGGTCGGTAAACAGGTTCTGATAGCTCTGCACAAAGATATCGTCGATCTTTTGCAGGTAAAGCACCGTACAGCCGTTGGCACGCACGGTTTCATCCAGGCGTTCAGCGGTGTAGGGGTGGTAGTAGCGCTGCTTCACGCCCTCCTCCTGCGGTTCCAGCTCCGGCAGGCCGAAGGTTCCGCCGCCGCCCTCCTGCGTGGCCCCCACGCCGGAGTAATCCACCAGGACGGGGTAAAAATCAAACACGGCAGAGAACCAGTGTTCGCCGTTATCCCCCTGGCTGACAAAAAACACGCGGTCGTTTTCGTTCAGGTAATCGCTGCATAGCCAGTCAGCTTCGGCGCGGGCGGTCTTGCGGTCGGCGAATTCGCCATCCGAGAAGCCCAGCACCGAAAGCTGCGGCAGGATCATGCCGTTCACCCGCACCAGCATGGCGGCGGCCATCAGCAGAACACCGGCCTGGCCCGCCAGGGCAATCCAGCGGCGGGCCGGGGCTTTCTGTTCGCCATCCGCGGTTTGCAGGGCGGTGCTCCAGCAGGCCAGCGCCATAAAGAACCAGCCGATATAGTAGGTATAGATATAGCGGTTATAATCCACCAGCCCCACGGCCTGATCCGGCTTGAAAATAAAGCCATAGCTGAGCGCCAGCATGAGGTTATACCCCACAAAGCATGCAAGGGACAGCACCCCGATGCAGCCAATGCGCAGCTTGAGCTGGCGGCCTCTGGCGCAGATGGCCGCCACCAAGAACACCAGCAGAATCAGCACCACAACATTGCGGCCCTGGCCGATCATGCTCAACCGACCATCCGAAGTCCAGAACTGGTGGCCCATATCGGCCATGGCTTGGGTGAACTGGCTCTGGCGCTCGGCGTAAAAGCCCTCCACCGGCTGGCCCAGCAAAATCTTGATGCCGTTGATGACCACAGCGGACAAGGGGGCGCTGGTTTCGCCGGTGCCGCCCTCGCTGGCACTTTTGGCAACCAGAATGCCCACATAGCGGATGTTCCAGAAATAATAGATCAGCATGGGCGCGGCAAAGCAGGCAATGGCAAAGCCGGTGCGGCGGGCAAGGCCCTTTTTGAAGGGGTGCTCCGCAAATAGCCAGGCATCCACAGCCATCAGCCCCGCCGCCACCAGGGACAGCACAAAGGTGTTGGCCTTGATGTTGGCCGCCAGCGCCAGTACCGGCAGTACGGCCCACTTGGGGCCGCCGGTTTTGCGCAGCGCCAGCCACAGCGCCACAGCGCCGCCCAGTGCAAGGCCCGCGGGCACATCGCCATAGGCGGTCATATAAGTGGTATCCAGATAGATCGTATGGTTATACACCGTCAAAAACCAGGGGGCAAACCAGCAGATTGCTGCCAGCGGCACCGCAATGCGGTACTGGCGGAAGTTCAGCCCGCCCAGCACCGCGGCAAACACGGCGGCGGCCAGCACATCATACGCCACATAGATCTTCCAGTCTGCATAATGGCCCAAAAACTGGAAGAAGTAGGAGAGCAGCGGCAGGCCGGGGTTCTGGGTCTGGGGCCAGGGGGTTCCAAGGGTAGCCAGGGCATACAGGCGGTTATCCGCCTTGGTCACCTTTACGGCGGTAGCCCACAGGCTGAGTTCATCATACTTGGTTGCCAGCGGCTGGCGGATGAAAAAGTACACCGCAAATGCCAGCGCCATGCCCCAGAACAGCACCGCCCCCGGTGTAACCAGGCGGCGGTAGGCCGGGCACTGGCCTTTGTGGGGCACCAGCGCCCACACGCCGCTGCCCGCAAACACCGCCCACAGCAGCACAGTGCCGGGCAGCAGCAGGTTTGCCATGCCCGCAGCCGTCAGCCAGGCAACGGCAATGCCCAGCGCGCTCAGCGGGGCCAGCGCAGCATGCAGGTTACATTTGAGCGTTAGGAACGCGCAGAACAAAAACAGCACCGCCAGCGCGGCAAAGATGCAAAGCAGCTCCATAGAATCACCATTTTATACAACATAAAAGCCCTGCGGGTGTGCCCCCAAGCCATGGGCGCACCGCCCCACAGGGCTCTTTTTTACTTTTTGCGGAAAACATCAACGGCAAGGCAGGCAAACGCAGCCCCCACAGCCGGGGCAAACAACAGCAGCAGCCATTGGCCGCCGTTTGGCACAAAGCGCAGGTACCACGGCTGCACCGGGTTGAGCACCACGCCGTCCAGCCGGGTAGGTACGCCGCCCACACTGTCCGGGTCAATGCGCAGCCCGGTCACGGTAAGGCCGCCCAGGTCAAAGGTATACTGGTTTTCGCCGCTCACGCGGGCAAAAACTTTCTGGGTCTCGCTGTACTCGGTCTGGCCGGGGCGCAGGTAATACAATGCTACGCTGCCGGACGGCAGGTAGTGCACGGCGTCCAGCTCCACCGTTTCCAGCCAGGCTTCGCCCCGCCAGATGATGTGCGGGTCGTTGTCGGTGGAAAGATACCAGCCGGGTTCATCCACCGGCGCGGTATGCCATTCATCGTCATCATAATTGACAAAGCTTTCAAATTCCAGGTCATCCGCCGTCAGGGTGCGGGTCACCATAGTGCCGTCTGCTTTATGGTTCAGCATCACAGCGCTGCCCACCAGAACGTACACCAGCCACACAATAACAGCGGCGGCATATGCCAATATCAGCAGCTGCTGGGGGCGCAGCGGGCGGCCCGCACGGGCGGGGGCGGCAAAACGCTTGGTTGGGCGTTTATCTTTCATTGTACCACCCCGCTTTCTGCCACAGCCACCGGGGTAAAGGCGATAGGCTTGCTGCGACCTTCAAACCGGTAGAGGGTTGCGGGCATATTCGCTTTCAGCCCGCCTTCGAACCGGCTGCTGAACTCCCGCTCCAGATAGTCGTCCGCGCGGTCGATCAGCAGGTAGTCGATCTGCTTTTCTTCCATATAGGCGGTCAGAGAGTCTGCGGTGCAGACCGCCTCAAAGTCATACAAGGTCCAGTTCAGGCTTTCCACCAGGTTCATAAAGTCGGAGTCCCACCGGCTGGAATAATCATCGTTGCCCCACCAGGTACCGCCATAGCCGTTGACCACCTTGGCGGTCAGCTCATACTTGTAGTAGTACCAGCGGGTGGCATCATCGCCCTGACTGATGACCAGCACGCGGTCCGGCCAGTCCAGCACGGTGTTCATTGCTTCAGCGCGGTTCTTTACATCGCGGCGCAGGGTGTACAGGCTGTCGGCGTTGGTCCAGAACCCGGCTGCGGGCACACCGCGCCAGGCAAAAATACCCAGCACTGCCGCAGCGGCCAGCCCCAGCGCCGCACGGCCCAGCCGCTGCGCCGCGCCGCTGCCCTGCCCCACCGCAAAGCCCAGCACACAGAAGCCGTACAGCATCCACCCCTGCAGGTAGGGCGCGATATAACGCTCATAGTCCTTCAAGGCGGAGCCTTCGGCCTCGGAGAAATTGTAGAAGTACAAAATCAGGTGGAAGAGATACAGCGCGGCAAAGCAGAACGCCCCGCCCACAAAGCCAACCACGGTGCGGCGGCGTGCGGCACCGGCAGGCGCTGCCACAAAGGCCGCCGTGAACAGCAGCAGAATGCAGCTGACGGCCATGATGGGCGCGCCCACCAAACAGACGCGGCGGTACAAAAATGCCTGGCCCATACTCTGCATGATCTGGGCAAAGCGTTCTTCGCGCCCAATGCCCAGCAGCTGCTTGATGCCGCCGGTCAGCACAGCACCATAGCTCAGGCCCGCGCTGCCCACGCTGGCCCCAGTGGTTTCGGTTGGGGTCACGGCGGCGGTATAGCGGTTCCAGCTGATAAACACCGCCAGCACCACCGCCGCCAGAATACTGCATTTTGCCAGCGATACGCCGAAAATGCGGGCAGGCTTTGTATCCGGGTGCGGCGTACCGAACAGCTGATCCAGCCCGATCAGGAACGTAACGATCAAGGCATAGGCAAAACCGATATCTTTGGTCATGTTCAGCACGGCAAGTGGCATGGCACAGGCAAAAAAGCCGGTTTTGCGCCCGCCCGCCGCGGCATACAGGCACAGGGTTCCGCCAAACAGCAGCGCCAGGGGAGTATCCGCCATGGCGTTGGCGTAAATGGTGGATGGGGTGCCCGCCGGAACCACGCTGAAAAAGAACGGCAGAAGAAAGCCCGCAGCAAACACCAACACAGCACCCGCCCAGTTTTTGCGCGGCATGGCTGCCGCCGGGGCAATGCAGGCCAGGAACAAAATATCCAGCCCGGCCAGGCACTGCCATTCATAAAACTGGCCCGGTACGCGCTGGAAGAGATAGGAAACCAGGCTGGTTGCCGGGTAGGTAAAGCTCGCCGTCAGGTTGATGGGATCCGCCACATACAGCGCAGCGCGCTCCGCCACCATCTTGGGGGCAAGGCCCCAGGCGGTAAATTCATCCCACTGGGTAAACATGGGCTGCTGCAAAGCAAACAGCACCCACAAAAAACAGCTGCCGCCCACAAACAGCAAAAAGCCGGGGCTGAACAGCGCCCGCCGGATAGCCCGCCACCCGGCACGCACCCCAAAATAGACCCCGCCGGCCAGCCAGACCGCCATGATGATAAAATGGCCGAACTGCAAAAGCCCCAGCAGGGAAAGCAGATACAGCACCACGGCCGACCCGCACAAAGCGGGCAGCGGCAGCAGGGCGGCATCGAACCGGGTGCATGCCGCCACGCACAGACAGCATGCGGAGAAGAACAGCAAAAACAGCAGGCCGAATACAATCTGCACGGTACAGCACCTCCCGGAATCAGAATCAAATTAGTAATTAGCAATTAGCAATGAATCATTAGCGGTGGATTGCCGCCCGGTGGGCGGCTCAGAAAATTGGGGCAAGGTAGCATATAAAGGCTGATTCTATACCCGAAGACTATCACGCAAAAGCCGCGAAAAACCGCAGATTTGATCGTGCCACGGGCACACCGCCATTATTCTTTATTCTTTTAAGGCAATACCGCATAATTCTAAGTGCCGATACGGCGAGCGAGGTGCGGCA
>OLNQ01003331.1_pt1 | contig 13111 bp, 10 predicted proteins | sample 1672821 | NCBI WGS metagenome assembly OLNQ01 (sample SAMEA3136727, study PRJEB25190) | human gut metagenome | biome: human gut; feature: human-associated habitat; material: faeces | place: Austria | collected 2013 | reverse complement strand
GATTTCGACCACCTCGTTGGCGCGCTCGCCGCAGGCGATCATGATGATGACGTCGGCGTCGGCCTGTTTCGAAATGGCATGCTGCAACACGGTCTTGCCGGCGCCGAACGGCCCCGGGATGAAGCCCGTACCGCCTTCGGCCAGCGGGTTGAAGGTGTCGATCGCACGCACGCCCGTCTCCATGATGCGGTCGGGGCGCGGTTTCTCGACGTAGCTGCGGATCGCCTGCTTCACGGGCCAGCGCTGCACCATCGTCACCTCGTGGTCGCCGCCTTCGGCGTCGGTCAGGACGGCCACCGTGTCGGTGACCTTATAGGAGCCCGCCGCAGCGACGCTCTTGACCGTATAGCTGCCCGTCATCGTGAAGGGAACCATGATCTTGTGGGGAATCCACTGCTCCTTCACCTCGCCCAGCCACGAAGCGGCCGAGACCTTGTCGCCCGCCTTGGCCAGCGGCGTGAACTCCCACGTCTTATCGAAATCGATCGGGTCGGTGATCGAACCGCGTTCGATGAAGAGACTATCCATCTTTTCGAGGTCGTTCTGCAATCCGTCGTAGTTGCGCGACAGCAGACCCGGAGCCAGCGTCGCTTCGAGCATGTGGCCTTCGAATTCGACCCGGTCGCCGATTTTCAGACCGCGCGTGCTGTCGTAAACCTGCACATAGGCGTCGTCGCCGATGACTTTGATGACCTCGGCCATCATTTTGGTATCGCCCGTCCACACGTAACAGATCTCGTTCTGGGCCACAGGCCCGTCCGCCTTGACGATGACGATGTTGGAGATGATACCGTTTACACGTCCTGTAGTTTTCATATCTGACTATTTGTTATTTATCAATTCCTTGCCGTCCAGTTCGCGCAGCAGCCGTCCGAGCATGGCGCGGCCGCGCGCCTCGTCGAGCTGCGTCCAGCGTGCCACCAGATTGATGCGCACGAGGTACGAGAGGACGGCGTTCACGTTGAAGTAGTCTTCGGCTGCCAGATCGACGGCCTGCTGCCAGCGGATGCGGTCGATCTTGTGCTCCTTTTCCAGCAGGTTGCTTTCGTCGTTCACGGCGGCGATCACCGCATCGATGTAGGGCAGTTCGCCCCGCAGGCCGAAGTCGGAGGCCGACGAACGGCGCAGCTGCTCGGCCACGTCGTCGTTACCCACGACGTGCCCGTCAACGGGACGCCCTGCGGCACGGGCCGTCGTGGCCGCCGCGACGTTGCGCAGCGTGCGGTCGAAATCGCTCCACTCGCGCAGGAAACGGCTCGGTGACGCGGCGCACAGTCCGTAATAGGCTTCGAAAAGCGCCTGTTCGAAGGGGCGCGAGGTATCCACCTCCTCGGCCTCCTCCCCGTCGGGGCGGGCATAGGCCGCCAGCACCAGTCCGATCGCGTGCGGCAGCAGGCGCGGGTGTTCCGTCTCCTCCTTGAGCCGTTCGCGCGCGAAGTTGCCCAGCGGATCGTGCGCCGGACTGCCCGCACGCAGGGCGATCAGGTTTTTGCAGTCGTAATAGCCGTAGAGCAGCCTGACGGCGCGCAGGTCGCGCGGCGTCAGCTCGCGGAGTATCTCGTCGAGGATGGCGTGCGGATCGAATCCCTTCGCGCCACCGTCGAGCGAGTACTCCCGCAGTCCAGCTACCAGACAATAATAGTTGGTATCGAACATGGCGGTGTCAGGCTTTGAACAGCAGTTCGGAGATCTTGCCGCGCAGATACTCCTTCAACAGTGCCTCGAAATCGTCGTCCGAGAAGGAGATGTAATAGCTGCCGCCCTTGGCGCCCACCTTGAAGCCGGTGCGTACCTCCTTCGAATAACCCACTTCGATGCCCGCTTCGAGCAGCTCCTTGGCCGCAGCGGCGAACGCAGCGGCGAACTTCGCCCGCTCGGCTTCGGGCAGCAGCGCTTGCAGCTCGACCTTCGACGACGATGCGCCGTTCCAGTTGCGGGCGACGCTCAGCAGCATCGCCTTGACGAATTCGGGATCCAGATTGGCGGCTTTCACGGCGGAGAAGGTACTCTCGGCCGCAATCAGCGAGGAGATCTCCTCCTTGATCCGGGCGACGGCCTGTTTGCCCGCCAGTGCGATCTCGGTCATCGAATTCTTGGCCGTATCTTCGGCCTTGGCCTCGGCGGCCTTCACGATGGCCTCGGCTTCGGCCTTGGCATCGGCGATGATCTTGGCGGCTTCGCTCTTCGCTTCCGAGACCAGACGTTCGGCCTCGGCGCGACCCTTCTCCAGCCCCTCGTCGTAGAGCTTCTGGGTCAATTGTTGAAGTTTGTTCTCCATAGTGTTCTGATTATCGTAATTCAATAATTTCTCGTACAAACGCCTATCCGGTAAAGATACGATTAAGCCGAGCGCAATGCAAATTTCATTTGCTTTTTGCCGAGGCGGAGTATCTAAGACGTCAGCCAAAGATACGACTAAGCCGAGTGCAATGCAAATTTCATTTGCTTTTGCCGAGGCGGAGTATCTAAGACGAAGTCAAAGATAGGCATTTTTTTCGAAGTTGTCCGAAAGCGAAAGGTCGTTTTTTGCTGGTTTAGGACACTTTTGCGCCGGAATCGTACAAATTACATCCATTTTGTTTCGAAAGGAAACGCTTGTCCTTCGAAAGTAGTATGAAGGTTTTACTTTTTGAACAACATAGGCCGTTTTTTGAACAAACCGCGACCGTTTTCAACCGCAGGAAAACGGCAACGGGCCGCCGTTGCAGGAATCTATTTTCACGCAGCGTTCAACGAATCTCCTTCGAATGATTCTCCTATCGGGAACAACTACTTTCGCATTGCAACCAAGTGCACGCCAGAGGGTGCTTTGCAATACAATTCGTCTGTCATATCGGGCAAAAATAAATCGGAATCAATCAAATACTCAATAACTCCCCCAAAAAAGCATAATTATTAATATTATTTCTTAAATTTGCCATCAAGACGGCTTGCACGAATTATCCTTTTATTTATTATTTATAATATATTAATTACCAAATGATTATGAAAAAATTATCCTTTACATGTCTTGGCATTCTACTAAGCGTATGCACCTCTTGCTCCAATAGCGACGAGGAAGAGAAAGATTGGACGGGCCAACCCTCTGTAACGATTTCCGATCCTGTCGGTGAAAAAGACATTTCGATAACGATTACGCCAGAAAATGCCGTAGCTGCGGCATATACCTGCATCGCCGAGGGGGGGGGAAGCAAGCCCACGGCGGAAGAGGTGCTCGAAAAGGGAATTCAGATAGATGCGACGCAACCTTCGACCATTGTCATCGACTGGCTGGACTATGACACGGACTACGTGGTTATCGCAGCCGTGAGGAGCAAGGAAGGAACCGTTGCATCGGACACTGCCGAAATCACTACGGCGAAAGATCCTGCAATTGATTTAGGGCAGGGAGCGAATACCTATATCGTCTCCAAGGCCGGAACCTATTCTTTCACTCCCGAAAAGGTCGACGGAACTCCGATCGACGGAATTGCTTCGGCGAACTGGATCTGGGCGACGAAGGCGGATGAAAACGACAAGGAACAGAAACTACTTGACAATGTCGCATATGCCGGTGGAAAGATCCGCTTTACGACGACCGGAGAACGGGGCAATGCCGTAATCGCCGCATTCGATGCAACCGGAAAAAGCATTTGGGTATGGCTTATCTGGTGTACCGAACAGCCGGAAGAGATGGAGTATGAAAACGGCGGCGTTTTCCTCGACCGCTTTTTAGGCGCGACTGCCGCCGAGCTGACCGATGGAGAGGCGACATGGGGAAATATCCTCTACCAATGGGGGCGCAATGTGCCCATTTATGCCGGTTATGACGACGAATGGGGCGAAGAAGAAGTATTCAACGAAGCCCGCAAGTGGACGATAATGAATCCGGAACTATTTTTCTTTTGGGACGTTTCGAAATCATTGACGTCGGTTGCCGGATCATTGGCGGCACCTACTACATTCTTTGCGGATCAGAAGACCTGCAACTGGACGGTAGAGGATCAGTCGCTTTGGGGAGAAACGAAAACGAACTACGATCCTTGTCCTGCCGGCTATCGGTTGCCTTCGGAGAAGAGCTGGGGTAACTTTTTCTCCGATCTGAAGATTCTCGAAGACGAGAGCGGGGCGACTTATACCTACAAGGGCAAGACCGCATGGTACCCCGCGATGAATAACGGACGCACGTTCGATACCGGCGAAAACATCAAGGGGTTTCCCGCTTTTACGGTTTGGAATTGCAGCTACATGATAGCAGATCCCATGGGAATATTAGACATGAATCCCCCTTATTCGATGGAGGAGCTGATCGAAATGGGCTTGATCATTAGTGCTCCTCAACGGGCTTACATGCAATATAATAATATGCAGGATGTTGTGAACGCCCATTTTGCCGTGGCCAATCCCTCTTTCGCTTTCGCAGTTCGTTGCGTAAAGGAATGATTTTCGTTCAGAATATCATACCAACGATTCGCCCCTGCCGCAATGGCAGGGGCGAATTGTTTTCCGTAGCCGCTTCAACGATCGATATCGAACGCTTATTGATGCTGCGGCCGCAGCAGGTCGAGGACGACTTTCACAGGCGAGAACGTCGTGACGGGGACGTCGACGAAAACGGTGTTCCAGCGTGCCATCGCGCCGTTCCACAACCCCGGCAGCTCCTGCGCCCGCAGCTCGCGGCCGGCATAGGATTTCGACGAGATGAAACCCGTCTGCGGATCGGTATACCGCCGCAGGTCGAATTTCTCGCCCCTCACGTTGCGCACGCCGCAGACCAGATCGACCGGATTGAAGTGGGTGGCCCGCTGCATGAGCGGCCGGTCGGCGGGTGCGATCTGGCTCGACTCGGCGATTTGGAGCGATTCGGTGCCGTCGTCGTTGACCGCCCAGAAGGGGCCGCCGCCCGGCTCGCCCTCGTTGCGCACCATGCCGCACAGGCGGATGGGACGGTCGAGGACGGCGCGCAGCACGGCCGAGTTGTAGTCGTCGGGCAGCTTCACGCAGAGCCGTTCGCGGATGAAGCGGGCGATGTCGGCCAGTTCGGCGCCGCCCGTATCGAGCGCGCGGATATACTCGAAACTGCGCTCCTGCAATTCGAGCAGCAGTCCTGCCAGCACCTTCTTATAGGTTACCGTGTCGCCGCGGCGGGCGTCGGTGGTCACGTTGTCGATGTTCTTGACGAAGACGAGGTCGGCGTCGATCTCGTTGAGGTTTTCGATCAGGGCGCCGTGTCCCGCCGGACGGAAGAGCAGCGCCCCCGCGTCGGTACGGAAGAGCGTATTGTCGGGATTGACCGCCACCGTGTCGGTCGAGGGTTTCTGTTCGGAGAAGGCGATGTCGTAGTGCACGCCGAAACGCCGCTCGTACAGCGGAACTTTCTCGGCCATGAGCGCCTCGAAGTCCGCGCGGTGCTCCGGCGAAACGGTGAAATGGATGCGTACGCGCCCCCCTGCGGCGGCGTATTGCGCCCCTTCGACCAGATGTTCTTCGGCCGCTTTGCGCGCCCCTTCCGCATAGGCGTGGAAGGTCACCAGCCCCTTGGGCCGGCCTCCGTAGCCGAGTCCCTTGCCGATGATGTGTTCGACCACGGTGCGGTCGTCGGCGCCGGCAGGCAGCGTGGCGCGCAGTTCGGGCCAGAAGGCGAAGCGTTCGATGTTCTGCAGCAGGCGGTCGATCCCCTCGCTGCGCCGCCCCTCCTCGACGAAGGCGAAAAGCTCCTTGAACATGCGCGTCGCGGCGCCCGACGCCGGAACGAACTTGACGATGCCGAGCCGAGCCGCCGCTTCGTCGTAGCGGCGCATGGCGGCCGCCACTTCCTGCGGCGCGGGAACGAGAATGCCGTCGCCCGGAGCGGCGGCGCGGACGACTTTCAGGAAGGGAAAGCCGCGGCGGAAGTTTTCGAGTTGGCGCTCTACCGCTTCGGGGGTGAGGCCGTGAGCCCGGATGCAGGCCGTATCCTGTTCGGTGAACATAGGCGGTTCAGGTTTTAGTGCATGGCGATCGGTTGCGGAAGTTGCGCTCCGTTTCCGGTTTCGACCGAACGTTTTCGATAAGCCGAGCGCAGAGCCGAACGCAGTTCGGACTATGCCGAGGCGAGAAAACGAAGAATGAAATTCAATGTTTTCGTTAAGCCAAATAGGCAGAGCCGCGCTTGCGCGGGCGATGCCGAGGCGAGAAAACGGCCGTCGGAAACAAGGGTAAAGTTAATAAAAATTCCCTATCTTTGCAATATGATTCGGGATTTTTATGACATCGACCTCTCCGGCCGCAACAGTTTCCACGTGCGGCAGCGGGCCGCGCGGCTCGTCGAGTTCGAAACGACGGACGACCTGACCGCCTTTTTCAGGAAGGGGGCGCCCGCGAAATGGACGGTGCTGGCGGGGGGCAACAACATTCTCTTCACGCAGGATTTCGACGGTGTGCTGCTGACCCCGCGCGCCGCGTCGATCGACGTCGTGGCCGAGACGCCCGACGCCGTGGCCGAGACGCCCGACGCCGTGGCCGTGCGTGCCGAAGCGGGCGTCGAGTGGGACGACCTGGTGGCGTGGGCCGTCGAACGCGACCTGTGGGGCATCGAGAACCTCTCGCTCATCCCGGGCAAGGTCGGGGCGGCGCCGGTGCAGAACATCGGGGCTTACGGCGCAGAGGCGAAAGATGCGATCGAGAGCGTCGAGATGTTTTGCACGGATACATGCAACACGTTGATCCTCTCGCGGGAACATTGTGCCTTCGGCTACCGCGAGAGCGTCTTCAAACATGCGCTGCGGGGGCGGGTCGTCATCACGGCGGTCACCTTCCGGCTGAGCCGCCGTCCGCGGCCCGATCTGGGTTACGGCGATCTGCTGCGCGAGACCGAGGCGCGCGGAGGCGCCACGCTGCGCAACATCCGCGAAGCAGTCTGTGCGATCCGGCGCTCGAAGCTGCCCGACACGGCCGTACTGGGCAATGCCGGCAGTTTCTTCAAGAATCCGGTGGTGGAGGCCGCCGTCGCCGAACGGCTTCGGACGGACTACCCCGCCCTGCCGCTCTACCCCGCCGCCAAAGGCCGCATGAAACTGGCCGCGGGATGGCTGATCGAGCAGGCAGGCATGAAGGGGCACCGCGAAGGCTGCGTGGGCGTCCACGACCGACAGGCGCTGGTGCTCGTCAATTACGGGGGCGCCACGGGCAGCGAGGTGCTGGCGCTGGCTCATAAAGTGCAGGAGGCCGTGCGCGCGAAATTCGGCGTGGAGATCGCCGCCGAAGTAAACGTTTTATAATTATAAAATGAACGGATGACACGATCTGTCGGGTACGCCGTGCGGGTGCAGCCTGCGGAGGAGGCCATCGGCGGGCCGCGTCCGCCGGCGGCTGCGGCCCGCACGGCTCGGAGAGCCGCATCTCTGAGGCGCCAAGTCCCGACGACACGGCCGCTTCGATTAATTCTTAATTCGATACATAGATGCTGACCGACCGTTTTCAATCCTACGTCGAGCGTCACGGGCTCTTTTCCCGCGACGACCGTATTCTGCTGACCGTTTCGGGCGGCGTCGATTCGATGGTGCTGCTGTCGCTCATGGCCTCGCTGGGCTATCGGTTCGGCGTGGCGCACTGCAATTTCCAGCTGCGCGGCGCCGAAAGCGACGAGGACGAGGTGACCGTAGCGCGCGAGGCGGCCCGCTACGGCGTGCCGTGCTACAACCGGCGGTTCGACACGGCGGCCGAAATGGAGCGCACGGGCGAGTCGATGGAGATGACGGCCCGCCGGCTGCGCTATGCGTGGTTCGAGGAGCTGCGGCGCGAGCACGGCTATGCGGCCATCGCCGTGGCGCACCACGCCGACGACTCGATCGAGACCTTTTTCATCAACCTGCTGCGCGGTACGGGGCTGCGCGGGCTGACGGGAATCAGCACCCGCATGGGACGGGTGGTGCGGCCGCTGATGTTCGCTTCGCGCCGCGAGATTCTGGAATACGCCGTGGCGCAGAAGATTCCCTTCCGCGAGGACTCGTCGAACCGCTCGACCAAATACCTGCGCAACAAGATCCGGCTGGGGCTGATCCCCCGCATCCGCGAAATCAACCCCAAGTTCACGAGCCTGATGAGCCGCAACCTCGCGCGCCTGACCGACGCCCAGCTGTTCATCAACCACGGCATCGAACGCATCCGCTCGGAAGCCGTCACCTCGGACACGGGGATCGATACGATCCATCTCGACCGCCTCGATCCGGCCTTTCCGCAGGGATTCGTGATCTACGAACTGTTGAGTTCGGGCTACGGATTCAAGGGCGACGTGATCGACGCGCTGTGCCACTCGCTCGAACAGGACGCCACGGGACGGCGGTTCTACGCCCGCGAAAGGGTGGCCTCGATCGACCGCGGAAAGATCGTCATAGCGCCGATAGCCCCCGACGACGCGTGTCTGACGACGGTGCGCAAAGGCGCCCCGCGCAGCTACTGCGGCAACTCGGTCCTCTACTACGAATACTGCGACATCGACACGATCAAGAATTTCGGCGTTCCCGAGAACATCGCGCAGATAGACGCCGACCGCCTGCAATTCCCGCTCACGCTGCGCCGCTGGCGCGACGGCGACTGGTTCGTGCCGTTCGGCATGACGGGCCGCAAAAAGGTGTCGGACTTCCTCGTCGACGCCAAGGTCTCCGTGGCCGAGAAGCAGCGGCAGTTCGTGCTGCTGTCGGGCGACGAGATCGTCTGGCTCGTCGGACGCCGCATCGACGACCGCTACCGCCTTACGCCCGACACGGAAAACGTGTTGCGCATCACCAAAGAAATCGTTTAAAATGGCAAAGAGCGCTCTGAAATTCAAGGATTCCGTCGCCCAGTACGAACGGATCGCGGCAGAGGTCGCGGCCCGCCGGGTTTCCGGCATCTACCTGCTGATGGGCGAGGAGAGCTACTTCATCGACGCCCTCGCGGACCAGCTGGCCGCGACGATCCTCGACGAGGCCGCGCGGGCCTTCAACCAGATCACCGTCTACGGGCGCGACTCCGAGGCGGGGCAGGTGATCAACCTCTGCCGCCAGATGCCGATGATGGGACAATACCAGGTGGTGATCCTCAAGGAGGCACAGCAGCTCAAGGGGCTGGACAAGCTCGCGCTCTACACGCAGAAGCCCTCGCCCACGACCATTCTCGTGATCTGCCACAAGGAGAAGAACGCCGACAAACGCTCGGCCTTCTACAAGGGCTGTGCGGCGAACGGCACGGTGCTGGAATCGGTGCGCCCGCGCGACTACGAGATCGCGGCGTGGTTACAGCAGTTCATCCGGCAGAAAGGATTCACGATCGACCCCAAGGCGCTGTCGATGCTGACCGACCATTTGGGAACCGACATCGCAAAGATCTCCAACGAAATCCGGAAACTCACCGTCTCGCTGCCCGAGGGCACGCAGCGCATCACCGACGCCGACATCGAGGCCAACATCGGCATCTCGAAGGATTTCAACAACTTCGAACTCTGCAAGGCGGTCGTCACGCGGGACATGGCCCGCGCGCTGATGATCGCCGAGCACTTCGCCCGCAACCCCAAGGACAACCCGCTGCTCTTGACCGTCATGGCGCTGTTCGGGCAGTTCAAGGAGCTGTTCGTGGTCAACTACCTGCGCTGGCTCGCACGCCACAAAGGACGGCCCTTTCCGCCGGACACGGAACTGATGCGCATCCTGCGCAAGAACAACACGTTCGTCATCGGCGAGATCAAGCAGAACGCCGCCGGATGGGACAACCGCAAGGTGTTCAACATCCTCGGGCTGCTGCGCGAATACGACGCCAAGAGCAAGGGACTGGGTGCGGGCGGCGCGTCGGACGGCGAACTGCTGCGCGAACTGCTGCTGAAAATCTTTCTGCTTTGACCGGTCTCTACCTATACCAGACCGTGCATCTGGCCCGGGGCCGCGCGCGCAACGTCGCCAGACACATCGCCGTGCTCGACGCCGCATCGCGCGAACTGTTCGGACGCCCCTACGCTCCCGCCGCAGAGCGGCTCGCGAAGCGTATCGAGACGCTCTCCGCCGCGGAACGCTATCCGGCGGGCGTGTCGGGCTTCGTGCGCATCGAACTGGACCCCGACGGCACGGAACGTCTGCTCCCGGCAGGGGTGTCGCTCTACGACGGCTACGCCTTCCGGAGCCTTCAGCCCGAAGCCGTGACCGTCGGATACGATCTGACGCTCTCCGAGGCTCCGACTTCCGCGCGCGAGGCCGCAGCGCAACTGGCACGCAGGCTGGCCGAACGGCGCGGGGCGGAAGTCGCCGTGCGCTGCGACAGCGCGGGAATTCTCCGCTCGGCCGACGACGCGCCGCTGCTGGCCATCGCCGGCCGCACCGTCCTGACAGCCCCCGGTCCCGCAAGCGTCGAACGCCGCCTGGCCATGCTGGCCGTTCGGGCCGCAGGGCTGGAACTGCGCGAAGAGGCCTTCGGACGCGCCGACCTGCCCTCGCTCGACGAACTTTTCTTCGCCGACCACCGGGGCGTCACCTCGCTTTCGCGCTGCGACGGGCTGCCGCTGATGACCTTCGTCGCCGAACGCATCGCCGAAGCGATGGAGGGTCTTTTTCCGAAAAAATAGAAACCGGACCGGACGCAACCGTCTTATCTTTCGGGGAACCAAAACCCGAAAATCGTGAAAAAATACCTCTTTGCGTATGCGGTTCTTGCAACCGCACTGCTGTTTTTCACCTGCCGCCATTACCGCGCCGAGAACCGGCGGCTGGTCGAAAACCAGACGGCCCTGGCGGCCGACGTCACCCGTTACCGCACACGGCTGGGCGCGGAAGCGGCCTCGGTGCAGGCCCTCCGGCTGCGGTGCGGGGAGTTCGAAACGCTGCGCGCGGCCGACGCCGAGGAGATCCGGCGCCTCGGCATCCGGCTCCGCAGGCTCGAAGCCGCCGCCAAGGCCGTCGCCGTCACCGACGCCGAAATCCGCACCCCGCTGCGCGACACCGTCGTCGTCCGGATACACGACACGCTCCCCGTACGCGACACCGTCCGGATGTTCCGCTGGCGCGACCCGTGGATTTCGGTCGAAGGACGCATCGGCCGCGACTCGGCCGCCTGCCGCATCCGCAGCGTCGACACCCTGCGCCAGGCGGTCCACCGCATCCCGCGCCGTTTCCTCTTCATCCGCTGGGGCACGAAGGCCCTCCGGCAGGAGATCGTCTCGACCAATCCCCACACACGGATCGTCTATGCGGAGTACGTGAAAATCGAACGCTGAAAAATTTTCCGCAAAAATCCGGCTGTCCCGTAGGGGTCGGCCGGATTTTTCGTGTCACAATAGAAACGACAGCAAACCATGAATCCGGACAACCATACCTGGGACCTTCTGGTCGGCGCCCTCAAAGGCACGCTCGGCGAGGCCGAACAGCGCGAATTCGACCGATGGGCCGCCGAAGCGGAAAACCGCCGCTTCTACAACAACCTGACCCGCGTATGGCGCGAAATACAGCAGCGGGCCGCGGCTTACGAGCCGGACCGCGACCGGCTGTGGCGGCAGTTGCAGCAACGGATCGGAACCTACGAAATTCCGCATGCGGACCAGCTTCCGAAACGTCGCCGGAGCCACCTGCTGCAAATGGCCATAGCTGTCGCCGCGGCAGTCGCCGTGACCCTTTTCGCAACCCGCGCCGACCTCTTCCGCTCCGCCGCAGAGACGGCGGAACAGCGGCTCTGCGCCTTCGAAGGCAAGTCGCAGGCGCGGCTCTCCGACGGCTCGACGGTCTGGCTCCACGGCGGATCGACGCTCACCTGCGACGCCCGTTTCGCCGCCGGGGAACGCCGCGTGAAACTCCGCGGCGAAGGGTTCTTCGAGGTGGCCAAAGACTCCGAACGCCCCTTCACCGTCGAGGTCGAAGGGTTGGAAATCAGCGTCCACGGCACGAAATTCAACGTCCGCACCGCGGCCGACCGCTGCGTGTCGGTCTCGCTGGTCGAAGGCTCGGTGTCGCTCGACACCGGGCGCGGCAGCCGCAGACTGCTGCGTCCCGGGGAGATCGCCTGTTACGACCCCGACACGCGCAAAGTGGTCATCGGACGCGGCAACGTGGCGATGGAGTCCTGCTGGGCCGCGGGAAAACTCGCGTTCGAACGGCAGTCGCTGGGCGAAATCTGTCACTACATGGCGCGCTGGTACGACACCGAAATCCACATCACCCCGGCCCTCGCACACAACTACGCCTACACGTTCACCATTACCGACGAACCGCTCGAAGAGATCCTGCGCATCATGAGCCGCATCAACCCCATCGCCTACACGTTCGCCGAAGACAACACCGTCACGATTTCTGAACTCGAATAAACCCTGCATTACGACCTTTAAAAACCCGATTGCCTATGAAGCGATAAACCGACCCCCTACCCGACCTTACCGCAGCGGCCCATGACCAATGCCGCCGCAAACTTTCCACAAACTTAAAATTTCAACCATGATGCACTTCAGACTATTTGCAATCCTCTTGCTGCTGGTCGCAGGCAGTACGACGGTTGTATCCGGCCAGACGCAGCAGGAACCGGCGCTCGACATGGAGTTCACGGACATCCCGCTTTCGGAGGCCATATCCCGTATCGAGAAGAACACCCGCTACACGTTCTTCTACGACGCCAAGCAGACCGACCTCTCCCAACGCGTGAGCCTCAAGGCGAAGCGAATGCCGATTTCAGCCGCCTTGAAGGAAATGCTCGCCCCGACAGGGCTGAACTTCACCATCACCGAACGCCAGATCGCCCTGATCCCGGCCCGCAAGGCCGCGGCCCGGCAGCGCACGATCGCAGGCGTCGTCAACGACTCGTCCGAAACGCCGCTGGCGGGCGTGGCCGTCACGCTCGTGGGCGACAACACCCGCGGTGCGGTAACGGAAGCCAACGGCAGCTTCACGCTCACGGTCCCCGACGCCGACATAACGCTCAGCTTCACCTATCTGGGCTACGTGAGCAAGAAAGTCGCCGTCCCCGCCACGCAGAACAACGTGAAGGTGTTCCTTACGGAGGACGCCGTGAAGATGGAGGACGTGGTGGTCGTGGGTTACGGAACCCAGAAAAAGGTGAACCTCACGGGCGCCATCGCCACGGTGGACGAAAAACAGCTGCAGAACCGGTCGGCGCCTTCGGTGGCCCACCTGCTGCAAGGCTCCGT
>OLNQ01003319.1_pt1 | contig 13139 bp, 11 predicted proteins | sample 1672821 | NCBI WGS metagenome assembly OLNQ01 (sample SAMEA3136727, study PRJEB25190) | human gut metagenome | biome: human gut; feature: human-associated habitat; material: faeces | place: Austria | collected 2013 | reverse complement strand
GCGAGTCGCCCAAGCATGCCGGCGTCGAGTACTACCGTCAGGTCATCGAGCTCATCCGCCCCATGTTCGCGCAAATATCGATCGAGGTACAGCCTATGTCTGTCGAGGATTACAAAGTGCTCGTTGAGGCGGGCGCACACTACGTCTGTGTCTATCAGGAGACTTACAACGAGGAGAGCTATCCACGCTTTCACCCCAAGGGGCTCAAGGCCAACTATCGCTTCCGCCTAGAGACACCCGACAGAGCTGCTGAGGCAGGCTTTCGCAAGGTCGGTATCGGTGCCCTCCTAGGACTAGACAACTGGCGCACGGACGCTTTCTTTACCGCGCTACACCTAGACTATCTTGAGAGCCACCACTGGCAGACCAAGTACTCTATCTCGCTACCCCGTCTGCGTCCGCACGTAGGCTCATATATGCCCTCAGACCCGATCAACGATCGTCAGATGGTACAGCTCATCTGTGCTTACCGCATCTTCGACCCCGAGGTCGAGATCTCCCTATCCACACGCGAGAGCAGTGCCTTCAGAGATATGGCGGTACGCATCGGTGCCAACTCTATGAGTGCCGGCAGTAGCACGCAGCCTGGCGGTTATGTCAATCCCAATCCTGAGCTAGAGCAATTCTCTATCAACGACTCACGCTCTCCCGAAGAGATGATCGCTGCTATCAAAGCTCAGGGATACGAAGTTATCTGGAAAGACTGGGACCAGTGGATGTAACCCGCATGCCCCAAAACAACACGGGCAACAAGGGCATTGCTGACAGCGCACGATACGAGCGTCAGCTACAGCTCCCCGAGATAGGTCCCGAGGGTCAGCGACTACTCGCTCAGACGAGCGTGGCAGTCGTTGGCGCTGGGGGCTTGGGAGCTCCCTTACTCTACTACCTTACGGCTGCAGGCATTGGGCGCATCGCCATCATCGACTGCGATGTCGTCTCCCCCTCCAACCTCCAGCGTCAGATCCTCTACTGTGAGTCCGACCTCGCACAGCCCAAAGCTATCCAAGCGCAAAAGAGTCTCACCGCACTCAATAGTACCCTTCAGATCGAAGCGATCACCGAGCGACTTAATGAGACCAATGTGGCGACCCTACTGGCCGACTACCAGATCATCGTCGACGCTACGGACAACTACCCCACACGCTACCTCCTAGACGACTACACCCGCAGCACCGCCAAGCCGCTTGTGCATGGTGCCATCGAGGGGTGGAGAGGACAGTGTACCATCTTCGCACCCTCTAGTAGTCTGCGCTACCGCGACCTGTACAGCGAGCCGCACAGCGCAGAGAAGATCGTACCGCCCGGCGTCATCGGCGCCACCGCCGGCGTCATCGGCAGCATCCAGGCGAGCCAAACGCTCCAGCTAGCCTTAGGGCAGACGCCCTCTCTCCTCGGCAGGCTCCTCACCGTCGACCTCTGGCACGGCTCGTGGCACACCTTCGACCTCGCCTGACCCACCCCCGCCCCACGATAACCATTACTTAACTGCTACAAAGGTACATCATAGCTAATAGCAGATGTGTACCGCACTGCTCTGAGTTGCTCCCAGCGGTTCTCTAGATTCCTATAAAGTTTCTACCTGCCAGAACTAACGACTTCCACCAAATTCTTTCGTAAGGAAAAGTCGAATAGGTCAGAGCAAGGTATCTTGAAGACGAAAACTCTAGTGGGCAAAAGGTTTCGAACGACACAACATAAACTCTGTAACCTTTAACGAGGACGGACGCTCTGATTAATACGTGTAACCCTTGTAGGGACGCTCGGTCTGAGCGTCCGTCTTCGTTAAAAGCGAAACGATGCTGTAACCTTTGATACAACATTCATCTTGTTTTGACGACAACGGACTGACGAAGCCTTGCCTCCGCACTTCATTTATTCGTAATTTTGGGACTCGAGCGAGAGACTCTTCTCTCGCTACACTACTATCAATCGAACACACAACTTATGGCACAGATAACACAATCTGTCGAACCGAATATTGCTAACCTCCTAAACGGTCAGCTCAAGAGGTATGGTTTAGACTACAAGCTTGAGCAGGAGTCGCTCAATAGTCAGATAGACAACGCTCTCAAGCAGTATGCCTCCAAGCAAGGTGGCGCAGGTGGTAATCGCCCCGATGCGAAGCTACTACTACAAGACCAGTACGGCACGAGCTATCCCATACTTATTGAGTACAAAGGCTATAAGGACAGACTCGTTAAGTTCAACGCCACGGGACAGGTGGACAACAAGAAGGGTAAGGGAGAGCCAAACTATAAGAACATCAACGACTATGCCGTCAATGGTGCGGTACACTATGCCAACGCCCTCCTACACTATACAGACTATACCAAGGTCATAGCCATTGGGGCTACAGGGTATAAAGATGGGCAGGGCAAGCTCCATCACCAAATAGGAGTTTACCTAGTCTCTAAGGACAACTACGGCGCGGGGCAAGAGGTAGGCTCCTATACCGACCTCTCATTCCTGAGCCGAGACTACTTCGATGACTTTATCGAGCGTGTCAAGACGCTGAGCTTATCGCCCGAAGAGCTCCAGAAGATCAAGGAGCAACGAGAGCGAGAGATCGAAGTCAGCCTCACAAAGCTCAACAACGACATCTATCAAAACGAAAAGGGACTAGGCGAAAACGACCGCATCTACCTTGTCGCAGCAACAATTATGGCTACCCTTGGGGTGCCAGGCCGTGTGAAGCCACTAGAGTCTAGCGAGCTCCAGTGCTCCAATGAGGTGGGCAATCGGGACGGCGATATTATGATTCGCAAGATAGAGGCCTTCCTCAGAGAGAAGAGCATTCCACAAGATAAGCAGGAGTACATCGTACGCCAGTTACAAAACACACTCACCACAGAGCATGTCAATAAGGTAGTCAATGGTGAGACCCAGCTCAAGCGCATCTTTAATAAGATCGTAGACGACCTCGGTATATACTATAAGATAGGGTTGACGACCGACTTCACGGGCAAGCTCTTTAACGAGATGTACTCTTGGTTAGGCTTCACCCAAGACAAACTCAACGACGTCGTCCTCACCCCCTCCTATGTTGCTCAGCTCCTCGTACGGCTCACGGGGGTCAACAAGGACTCCTACGTCTGGGACTTTGCGACTGGATCAGCTGGGCTACTGGTAGCCGCTATGAATGAGATGCTCCGAGACGCTCGTAAGACCATCTCCTCACCCGAAGAGCTGGCACGTAAGGAGCGACATATCAAGGCGGAGCAACTACTCGGACTGGAGGTGCTCGCCAACATCTACATGCTCGCCGTACTCAATATGATACTCATGGGCGATGGTAGCTCCAACATCATCAACAAAGACTCTCTCAAAGACTTCAACGGCAAGTATGGCTATGGCAAGACCGACGAGTCGTTTCCCGCTGACGCCTTCATCCTCAATCCTCCCTACTCAGCAGAGGGGTGTGGTATGGTCTTCGTAGAGCGTGCCCTCAAGATGATGTCGCACGGCTATGCTGCAGTCATCATACAGAGCTCTGCAGGGAGTGGCAAGGCGCGAGAGTTCAACGAGCGCATCCTCCGCAACAATACACTCCTCGCCAGTATCAAGATGCCGATAGACCTCTTCCTAGGCAAGTCTAGCGTACAGACCAATGTATACCTCTTTCAAATAGCCAAGCGACACGACCCCAAGTCCATCGTTCGCTTTATAGACTTTTCCAATGATGGCTATACACGAACCAATCGCAAGAAAGCGAGCAATAACCTACGTGACACCGATAGAGCCAAGGAGCGCTACGAGGAGGTGGTCAACCTCGCACTCCATGGCAAGCAATACCTCAAGATCTTTACCGAGGAGGAGTACTACGAAGGAACCATAGACCCCAAGAGCGGTGCCGACTGGAATCAGTCCGCCCCCATCGATACCCGCCCCACACTCCAAGACTTCAAGAAGACTATCTCCGACTACCTCGCTTGGGAAGTCTCTAACCTCATCAAGAGCCAACCCACAGACGAAGAGACGCTGGGAAAATAGATGCCCCACTCAACAAGATGCTCTCTAGCGTTGAGTGGGGCGAATATAGGATCGGTGACCTCTTTGAAGTCTTATCATACAAGAAAAGATTTGATGCCAATAAGGTGACGCTACACTCGTCTGGACACCCCTACATCGTCCGAACTAGCACAAATAACGGCTGTAAGGGATACTTACAAGAAGACGAAGCGTATCTAAATGAGGGGAACACGCTATCCTTTGGACAGGACACGGCAACGGTGTTTTATCAAGAGATACCTTACTTCACGGGAGACAAGATCAAGATCTTAAAGAGCAAAGACGGACGATTCAAAAAAGAGATTGCTCCGTTCTTCATCTCCACTATAGACCGAGCCTTTTCATCGTTCTCTTGGGGTAGTTCTAGCTTTAGTGAGAAAGCCATCAAGGCACAACTAATATCTCTCCCCACCCGAGATGGAAAGATAGACTTTATGTTTATGGAGCGATTTGTGGCTGAGCTGAAAGCTCAGCGGGTGGCTGAGCTGAAAGCATATCTCGCTGTCACTGGTCTCTCCGACTATACGCTCACCCCCGAGGAGCAGCAAGCTATCCAACACTTCCAAGAGGGCAATCTACAGTGGGGTGACTACCGACTTGGAGACCTATTTGAAGTCAAGAGAACTTTAAGCTTTAACAAGGAGGCTCTTGTGTCTGGAGATGAATACGACTATGTCACACGCACATCTCAAAACCAAGGAATACTACAAACAACAGCTTTTGTAAATAAGGAGAACCTAAACGAAGCTGGGACGTGGAGCTTAGGGTTGCTTCAAATGGACTTTTTTTATAGACAGCGGCAATGGTACGCTGGACAGTTTGTTCGGAAAGTAGTCTTCAAAGAACAACTTCCGAGCGGGAGCATTCACTTCTTCACAACAGTGTTAAATGCGTTGAAGCCTAAACTTCTGTCTGTATTAGTCCGAGATGTCAATAAAACGTTTTTAGACTCTTACGTTCAGCTTCCAACTAGCTCAAATAAACCAGACTATACTCAGATGGAGACTTTCATCCGAGCTATTGAGAAGCTCGTGATCCGAGATGTAGTCCTCTATGCCGATCGAGAGCTAGCCGCCACCCAGCAAGTAATCAACCAATAGTCACCATTAAAACACAAGTCCTATGCCACACTTTTCTGAAAGAAATGGCTATGTAATCCCCTCTAAAGTACTAATACGAGAGACCATAACTACTGAGATAGAAAACGGTATCTGTAACTGCTATAGTACGCTTAGAGAAGATATAGAAGCATGTAATCTCTCATATCAAGATTTAGAAAAGCATCTATGGACTAAGTTCATGAACAAAAAGGCTTTGGAACTTAGCGTCCCTATGGATTGGGGTAGTTCCATAGTTTCTTCATACCTATCATCACAGGAAGAGGAGTGGTGCAAAAAGCTAGATCTAATAGAAGAGACTATTGAATTTCTAAAGGACAATTGTAGCTATCCGCAGCCTTTGGATAACTTTGTCCAAAACCTCAACACTGAGTTTGAGCGACTAACTTACGGCTATCGGATTGTAAATAACCAAGTCACGACTATTCTAGATGAAGTGCAGATCTCTGCGATTCAAAAACCGCTAGAGAGCCCTACTGTTCATGAAAACATTCGTAGGCATCTCAACAATGCACTGCGCCTATATTCACAACGCCCTCAAGCAGACTATCAGAACTCTATCAAAGAGTCCATATCTGCTGTGGAGTGCTTATGTCGTAGTATTACTGAAGAGAACACTCTTGGTAAAGCTTTGTCCAAACTAGAGAAGAGTGGAGCTATAATACACCCTCTACTGAAAGAAGTTTTCACAAGGCTGTACTCCTATGCTAACCGAAGTGACACTGGCATAAGACATGCATTGATGAGTACTGAAGACAACTATGTTCCACAGTCAGAGGAGGCTCTCTATATGCTCGTATCCTGTTGCTCCTTCGTCAACTACATTTGCGAGAAGCAAAGTCGAATTTTGTAGTTTTGAGGTACACGTCACCTCCGTTATGGACTTTCTGATTTCGCCTTTACCATCTGTGAGTAGTGCTAATGGCAATGGAAGTGCGTTGCCCTAGCAGAACGCATACTTTGCCAGTGTCTAGTCCTACCTTTGTCCTTGAGGGACATTTCTTTCCTCCACGACTGCTGATCTTCTTAGGGGGTGATTACCGAGGTCAACGGCTATCACAACTAATCCGCTAACCACTAATTCGATAGCCACGTGGGGATTGGCGAATTTCCACGTGGCTATTTTTTATTCTCCACGTGGGGACGAATCATTTCCTCCGAAGTTTCATTTGATTCCTCCGAAGTTTTGTTTGTCGCCTACGTGGAGAATTTTCATTCCCCACGTGGAGATTGGCGAATATCCACGTGGGGATTGGCGAAATCGGGGGCGAGTGGGGTGCTTTTGCTGTGCGGAGCTTTTCGTATATTTGTGGGTAGAGGGCTTTTGTCACTAGGGGCAAGGGCTTATATACTAACGAATAGATACTAACCAACTATGCTACGTAAATGGATGCCACTGACGTTGGCGGTGATACTGCTCCTCGTGGGAGCTGTCGCCTGTCAGAAGACTACGACAACAGATCAATCAAACAGTACAGACACTACAGAAGAGACTATGCGTATGACAACTCAAGAGAAAATGGACATATTCCTAACACGCAGGAGTATACGTAAGTATAAGCCTGAACTACCGTCTCAGGAGCTACTAGCTAAGGTACTCGAGGCGGGTACCTATGCACCCTCGGCGATGGGTAAGCAGTCGGCCACGATCGTGGCTGTGACCAATCGTGCCGTGCGCGACCAGCTCTCCCAGCTGGCTAACAAAGCTCGTGGAGGAGAGGAGGATCAGTTTTATGGCGCTCCAGCTGTTTTGGTCGTGCTAGCTGATAAGTCACTGTCGGACAATTACCTGCAAGATGGTGCCCTGGTGGTGGGCAATATGCAGAATGCTGCTCATGCGCTAGGTCTCGGCACTTGCTGGATCAATGCGGCTAAGGGTATCTTCGAGCTGGAGGAGGGTCAAGCGCTTCTCAAGGAGTGGGGACTAGAGGGAGACCTCGTGGGTGTCGCCTGCTGTATCATTGGCTACCCCGATGAGTCGCCTGAGCCTGCTCCCCGCAAGGATCACTATGTGATACATATCGACTAAGGTGTGACGAGTAACCCGTTGTAGACGATGCTGTACCTTTGACACAACGGACGCTCAGACCGAGCGTCCCTACAGCGGGTTACACGTCACGCACAGACACAACGGACGCCCTCCCACTAGACACTAGCCGAGCGTCCCTACAGCGGGTTACACGTCACGCACAGACACAACGGACGCCCTCCCACTAGACACTAGCCGAGCGTCCCTACAGCGGGTTACACGTCACGCTTTGATGCAACGGACACTCGAAGCTTTGACACAACGGACGCCCTCCCACTAGACACTAGCCGAGCGTCCCTACAGCGGGTTGCACGTCACGCACAGACACAACGGACGCCCTCCCACTAGACACTAGCCGAGCGTCCCTACAGCGGGTTACACGTCACGCACAGACACAACGGACGCCCTCCCACTAGACACTAGCCGAGCGTCCCTACAGCGGGTTACACGTCACGCACAGACACAACGGACGCCCTCCCACTAGACACTAGCCGAGCGTCCCTACAGCGGGTTACACGTCTCATCGCAGGCTCATCTCGCAAGATTGTTGTACTTTTGAGGGGTAATTACAACTTTAGCTTATACATATATATTACTATGACAAGACTACGTACACTACTACTCTCACTCGTGGCGCTCTGCGCGCTCGCTGGCACGGCGCAGGCTCAGATGCCTCTGCGCATTTACGTGGATGCAGCTCCGCTCTTTAACCTTTCGCATGCTAAGACATTCGAAGATGTCTCTGAAAACAAGGTTTTCGTTGGCTACCGCCTCGGTGCTGGAGTAGATATCAACGTTAGCAAGATGATGTACATTGGCTCGGGTCTATCTTTTGCAATGAAGGGGAATCAATATACCTTCCTCTCTCCAAAGGGTGAGGGCGACATAAAGGTTTACAGCCACTATATGCAGATCCCTGTAAATGTGGGTGTGCGTCTAAACTTGACGCCTACTATCGGAGCTTCTGTGGAGGCTGGTCCTTACTTCGCCTACGCTCTAGGAGCTACCGTTAGCCAGGGCAAGATCCTAGACGATATCCAGAAGACTTACAATGTCTACAAGGATGGTATCCTTGGGATGGATGATGCTAAGCTCAAGCGCTACGACATCGGCCTAGGTGCTAAGGCGAAGGTAACCTTCGGCTCGTGGTATGGTATGGTAGGTGCTGATATGGGCTTCGTCGATGAGCTGAAGATTGAGAAGAATGATCCTAAACAAGAGAAGCTTGGTCAGAAGGCTATGCGCAATACCTCTTTCTACCTCGGTGCTGGCTTTACATTCTAATTGAATATGGAGAGACATAACACACTGATCATCGTAGCGCACCCCGACCTAGAGCACTCTGTGATCAACAAAGCTTGGATGGAGGCGCTCACGGGACACGCTACGATACATAGTCTCTGTGACGCTTACCCCACGGGGACGCCTATAGATGTGGCGCATGAGCGTGCACTCGTGGAGCGTCACGACCGTGTGATACTGCAATTTCCCCTCTACTGGTACTCCGCTCCAGCGATTCTGAAGCAGTGGACTGACGAGGTCTTTGGCGAGGGGTGGGCCTTTGGTGAGGGTGGCGATGCCTGGGTGGGTCGTCAGCTCGGTGTCGCTGTCTCTTGTGGTAGTGCTGAGGCAAACTTCTGCGAGGGTGGCTCACAAAAGCATACATTAGCGACTTTCCTCACACCTTACGAGGGGCTAGCCGCTTTCGCACGGGCGGACTATATAGGGCATCACGCCTTTTACGACACTTATAGCGATACGGTGGCTGAGAGGCTACCGGCAAACTGCGAGGCGTATCTGCGCTTTGCACTACAGTAACCAATGAATCTAGACGTTAGCCACTATGAGTACGATCATTGACCTACAGGGCGTCACGGTATCACGATACGAGCATGAGCTACTACGAGACGTCACACTGTCACTCGAAGCGGGGGACTTTGCCTACCTTACAGGACCTGTGGGAAGTGGCAAGAGTTCGCTCCTAGAGCTACTCTATGGCGAGCTGGCGCCTAAGGGAGGTGTCGCTAAGGTGCTGGACTACGACCTGCACCATATGTCTGTACGCCAGCGACAAGCTCTGAGACGCTCCTTGGGGATCGTCTTCCAGTCACAGGCGCAGCTCCTATATAACTATACGGTGCAGGGCAACCTAGACTTCGTCCTGCGTGCCGTAGGGGTGAAGAAGCGGGAGCAACGTGCTACTCGTATCGAGGAGGCACTGACGCAGGTCGGTATGGAGGGTAAGCACTACAAGTACCCACACGAGCTGAGCGGTGGCGAGGCTGAGCGTATCTGCATAGCACGTGCGCTGGTCGTACGGCCACGACTGATCCTACTCGATGAACCTACAACGGGACTAGACAGTGAGACTTCGCTACTGATCGGTCAACTGATCCAGTCACTAGCTAAGGAGGGTGTAGCGGTGCTGATGAGTACGCACAATGAGACGCTCATACAGGAGCTACCCGCTACGAGATACCATATCAATCTGGAGAGTCGTACGCTGGAGCGTATCGACCTATCCCCTACCCTAGAGCAAGTTAAGGAGCCTAGCTCAGAGCCTTTTGTCAATCCTATCGAAGCTGCACTATGATTGTATTGAAGTTTGGCGGCACCTCTGTCGGTTCACCTGATCGCATACGCTCAGTAGCGCATCTAGTGGCGAGTATGCCAGGGCGCAAGACGCTCGTACTCTCGGCTATGGCTGGCACGACGAACGACCTAGTGACGCTGACGGAGCTGATCACCTCTGGCGAGCGTGACCGTGCGACCCGTCATGTGGAGATGCTACGTAGTCGCTATATAGACAATGTAGTGCCAGAGCTCTTTGCGGGACACGAACTTCACCAACAGTTGGCAGAGGAAGCGCTAACACCTATCTTGGATAGTCTCTTGCTACAGACGCTCAACGAAGCTTTTACCCACAACGATGAGAAGCAGATCCTCGCCTGTGGCGAGATGATGTGTACCGCTCTGATGGCACTCACGCTACAGCTCTACGAGGGGATCACGCCACATAAGCTACTGGCTCTGGACTTTATGCGTATCACCCACGAGGGGCGACCAGACATCGAGTACATCGCTCAGCGATTGCGCCCGATGGTCGAAGAGGTACGCGATGCGGAGGCGCTCTTTCTCACGGAGGGGTACATCTGTCGCAACGCTTTCGGTGAGGTGGACAACCTACGTCGTGGCGGTAGCGACTACAGCGCTACGCTCATTGGCGAGGCGGTTCAGGCTGAGGAGATACAGATATGGACCGACATTGATGGGCTACACAACAACGACCCACGGGTGGTCAATATGACATCGCCTGTGCGTCGTCTGAGCTTTGGCGAAGCTGCCGAGCTAGCTCGTTGCGGTGCTAAGATACTGCACCCCGCCTGCATCGAGCCAGCACGACGTGCGGGTATCCCTGTGCGACTGCTCAACACGCTCGATCCCTCGGCTCCTGGCACGCTCATATCTCACGTGACAAACAGAGATATGATCAAGGCGATTTCGGCAAAGGACGGGATGTGTGTCGTGACGCTTCTGCTGAAGCATTTGAGCAATAGCGATGTCTCTACGGGGCAATTCCTCGTTACGCTGACGGAGGCTATGCACCGTCTGCACATAGAGCCAGACATCTTGATGGCTTCGGGCGACGGTTACGTCATTGTCACAGAGGAGGACTCGGAGGCGATCCCTGCTCTGATCGAAGAGATGACACCATGGGCTGAGGGCTCTGTGCAAAGCAACCTATCGATCCTAGCGATCGTAGGCGATATGGGATGGCATCGCATAGGTTTTGAGGCGCGTATCCTTGAGGCGGTAGACGATGTTGCGGTACGGCTTATCTGCTACGGAACTAGTAGCAACAGCATTGACCTCGTCATTGCTACGGAGGAGAAGAAGCGTGCGATGATCTATCTCTCGGATCACCTCTTCGCACATCTGCGTACCCCAGGTCCAGAGCTACTATGACCCTCAAGCAATTCATCTCGGTCTCACGACCATACAGTTGGCCAGCTTCGCTAGCTCCGATAGCCGTTGCTATCGCTTTGGCTTGTCTACAGGGTAGCCCTAACTGGCTCGTAGCGACGCTCTGCCTTGTCGTGGGGCTGTCGGCGCAATCTTTCTCTAACTGTTGCAACGACTACTACGACTTCAAGCGTGGTGCTGACGGAGGGGAGCGCGTAGGCTTTAGCCGCCCACTCGCTTCGGGGCAACTGCGAGAGCGTGACATCATCGGGGTGGCACTCTTTTGGGGTCTTATCACAGCCGTGGCGGGGGTGACTCTTTGTCTACTGACCAACCCGTGGCTACTCCTCCTCGGTGCGCTCATCATACTTTTCGCCTGGATGTACACGGGCGGCCCTTTCCCGCTCGCCTACCTAGGACTGGGCGATGTGGCGGTGATGACCTTCTATGGCTGGGTCGCCGTGATGACCACTTACTACCTCCTGACGGGATCAGTCACGACACAGAGCTTTCTCGTGGCGACAGCTATGGGTGCCGTGGCGGTCAATATCCTTGTGGTCAATAACTACCGAGACTACGAGGAGGATCTCAAGAACCAAAAGCGAACGAGCATCGTGCGTCTTGGTCGGGAGTTTGCTCCAAAGTTTTACTTGGCAAACATACTTCTCGCATGGCTCCTCTCCATCGTCGCTTTCAAGGGAAACATTTGGGGCATCGTCCTGCTCCTTCCTTACCTTCTCTACGCTCTATCCATATACCGTCAGATGATCCATATGACAGGTAGCCAGCTCAACGCTGTACTCAGGCGCACCTCTATGGGTGTCGTTCTGCTAGCCGTCGTACATATAGCAGCTTATCTGATTGACGGGCTGTTGCTTTAGTCGAACACTTCCTTCTTATCCTTATGTCTTCTACAGACCTCTCCTCATATCGTCTAGACTTCCCACTCATACAGCACTACGCCTCAGCGCAGCCTGGCTGGGTCTACCTAGACAGCGGTGCCACTACACAAAAGCCCCAAGTGGTCATCGATGCCATCACCGAAGGCTACACACGATACAATGCCAACGTCCACCGAGGCGTCTACCAGCTCAGCCGTGAGGCGACCGATCGCCACGAGGCAGCACGCGCCACACTGGCGCACTTCATCGGAGCATCGGACCCTAACGAAGTGATCTTCACACGTGGCACCACCGAAGGGCTCAACCTGCTAGCCTCTACGGCTGGCGAAACGCTCGTTGGTCCCGATGACGAAGTGCTCATTACTGCTATGGAGCACCATGCTAACCTCGTGCCGTGGCAACAGCTCTGCCTACGCAAGGGAGCACATCTACGTGTCGCCCCGCTTCTAGCGGACGGTTCGCTAGACCTACCCGCCTTTGAGGCTCTGCTCTCCGACCGCACCAAGATCGTCTCCGTAGCACATGTGAGCAACGTCCTCGGCACGGTCAATCCCGTCGCACAGCTAGCCCGTCTGGCTCACGACAAGGGCGCTATCATCATCGTTGACGGAGCGCAGTCTGCGCCCCATATGTCGGTCAATGTGCAGGAGCTAGGCATCGATGCTTACGTCTGCTCATCGCACAAGGTGTACGGCCCCACAGGTATCGGCATCGTATGGGGACGGCGCAAGCTCCTCGAGCAGATACCGCCCTACCAGTATGGTGGCGAGATGATCGAGCATGTGTCCTTTGAGGAGACCACCTTCAACGAGTTGCCGTACAAGTTTGAGGCAGGCACGCCCGACTTCATCGGTTCGCACGCCTTTGCCACAGCCGTTGAGTACATCTCCACGATCGGTCTGGACCGCATCCACGCTTACGAGACAGAGCTCCTAGAGCATCTCACGCAAATCATCAGTCAGGAGCCTTCGCTCGAAATCCTCGGCACCGCCCCTGGCAAGGGAGCCGTCGTCACCTTCATCAGCCACCAGGCACACGCATACGACCTCGGTCTGCTTCTAGACCAGCAGGGCGTAGCACTCCGCACGGGGCATCACTGCGCTATCCCGCTCATCG
>OLNQ01003313.1_pt1 | contig 13156 bp, 9 predicted proteins | sample 1672821 | NCBI WGS metagenome assembly OLNQ01 (sample SAMEA3136727, study PRJEB25190) | human gut metagenome | biome: human gut; feature: human-associated habitat; material: faeces | place: Austria | collected 2013 | reverse complement strand
TACCGCCAAATGTTGCAAAACACGTAATCCATGCAATCCGCTGCCCGCTCGCTTTTATTTTTTGATTATTAGAAAGGAAAGCAATTCTAATTCGCGTATCTGCTTTTGCTTAAAAAAGCGTCTTACGCTTTCGCGCTCTTCACTTTGCTCCAGGAGGAGTAGATCTTCTTGCCATCTACCGTCTTATATGCTCTGACTTTGACGTAATAAGTCTTGCCCGCTTTGAGCTTCGTCAGCGCTTTGGAGGTCGCGCTCTTGCTTGTAAGTGTTACAGTCTTATAAGTACCGCTCTTGAATTTCTTTGTTGTCGCGTAGCGAACCTGGAAACCGGTGGTCTGTGTTTTGTGAGAAGCCCAGACAACATTCAGCTTTCTGCTCGACGCTTTTTTAACTGATTTTACGGTAACTGTCTTCGGTTTGATGGTAAATCTCACGCCTGCGATCACGCCCGCGTATTTGCCCTTGCCGCTTACGATCACTGTCGCTTTGCCGACCGTCAGATTGTTGTAGTAATCCAGCGTGTAATCAACATCCTCTGTGAGATCGTTGCCGTACGCGTCCTGAATCGCCACGCCCGGTTCCTTATCGCTGCCGTTGTAGGCTGTAGAAGTATAATCCAGCTCAATTTCCATGCCGCTGAAGGTGGCTGCCGCGGTCTTGCCGGTTGCCGGATCTATGATGCCGCCTGTCTGCGTACCCGGTTCGGTCGGTGTGATAGGAGTCTGTCCGCTAACGGTGACACTGCAGATTGCCGTTTTGCTTCCATCCGCGGTAATGACAGAGATCTGCGTGGTTCCCTCTTTCACGCCGGTTACCACACCGCTCTGCGAAACAGTCGCTACGCTCGGTGTGGAGGACAGCCAGGTTACCTGTTTGTTTGTCGCGTCTGCCGGAAGTACCGTCGCGCTGAGGACTTCGGAACCGCCGACGCCAAGGTTCAGACTGCTCTTGTTCAGCGTAACGCCGGTAACTTCCTTCTTCACCTCAGTAACCGTAACGACGCAGGAAGCATATTTGCCGCTTTCGTCCGCCGCTTTCACTACGATGGTCGCCTTTCCTGCTTTTTTGGCAGTGACAACGCCGTCTTTGGAAACCGCCGCGACACCCGCGTCGGAAGATTCCCAGGTAACCTCCTTATTCGTCGCGTTGGATGGCGAAAGCATTGCCTGCAGCGTGAAGTTCTGTCCTGTCGTGAGGCTGAGTGTGCTGTTGTTCAGCGTGATGCCGCTTACCGCTACCTTCGGAATCTCAACCTCAGTCTGCACCAGCATTTCGCGTATATCGTAATCGTCCCATTCACTGATGCCGGCGCCGCTCGTGTACAGATCGATGGTAGGTCTGGTCTCGCCGTTAATCTTGAAGGTCACGTCCGCTGCCGGCGCATCAACGTCACCGCCAGGTCTGGATGAGTAAGGAAAGGTCATGGATTCCACATTGGAGCTGAAACGCACTGTCAAACGGTAAGTTTTGCCGGGTTCAAAGGATGTCGCTGTCGACCAAATATATTTAGGTTTTCCATCAATACGCATGATCCTCTTCTTTCCTTCCACCTTTTCAATCTTTACGCTGTAGGTGCTGTCCGGTGTGGTGCAGGTCGGGTTGAGAGCGCTGATTCCGCCCTCCACCGCTGTGATTTCCGCGGTAACTTTTTCGATGGTCGATACCGCTGCCGCCGTCGAGGTCATAGCCGGCATCATGGTCACAACCAGACAAAGCGCCAGCAGCATAGTCATAAGTTTTCTTTTCATTTTTTTCTCCTCTCTCTCGGGTGTTTGCCCGAATTCCTTGATTTCGAAAAACCAATTGCCCAAAATATCTTGCAAAGTTTTTTCCTTTCGGATGGGTTGCTGTTTTCCCTCCGAAAAATATTCCAGCGCCGCAGTCCTCCTGCCGCGATTGAAATCGTCATGATGCGGTGACCGGCTGCCCGGCATTTTTGTATGCCGCGGCGGGTTTACCACGCGCCGCCGCCTCCGCCGCCGTAGCCGCCGCCGCTGTAGCCGCCGCCGTCCGAGCTGTAGCTCGTTCCGCCGGAGTCTCCGCTGCTTCCGGTACTGCTCGATGTCGCGCTGGAGGAATAGGACGTATACGTACGAAGCTCCTCGATGCGCTCCATCATTTCCAACCAGTACAGTCTGCCCAAAAGATCGTCCTCCGCGTCGTACCAGTCCGCAGGCGGAACCGCGATATTCTCAAACTGCTTGATCCATTTATCTGTCAGCCCCATGACATAAGCATAAGGCAGGATATTGTAAAAATAGGACGGGTCCTCCTCCACCAGCAGATTCAGCTTTGGCAGCTCGGCCTTTTCGATAAAATTACGAAGCCCGAAGATTTGTCCCAGCTCGCGCGCGTATTTCTGGTTGCGCCGCTCCATGAATACCGCGCAGATGGCGGAGATCACGATCAGCACGCAGAACAGCAGCGCAAGCCCTGTGCTCTCGCCGACCCATCCGATGGCGACCTTCGTGCAGGAGCAGGCGAGCGCGATCAACGCACCGGCAGTGAATATGCGAAGCCCTTTGCGGAATTTTTTTCCGTCTGTATGCAGGCTTTTCGCCTTGATCGCCATCGAAATGCCGACCAGCAGCAGAACCTGCGTAATGATTTCCAGACCCATCACCGCGCTGTCTCTGCTTGCGAGGGCGAAGAACAGGAAGGTCAAAAAATGTCCCACGCACAGGATCAGCGCACCGCCGATCTGCCGCAGTTTGCCGCCCTGCTCCATCGGCGCGTTGTCGCCGCTATATTCCGTTTCCAGCATGCGGCCTGCCGACTGCCATGCGCTGCGCAGGGAGCTGCTGTATTTGCCGAGGTTCACGCCTTTTTGCGCGGTGCCCTGCGGCATAGCCTGCCCACTGCTGTCCGCACCTGTTTGCAGCGGCGCGTCGCCAAAAATCCCATGATACATGCGGGAGACAAAAGGCTTTTCGAGATTGTCCGGATCTTTGAGCGGATAAACGCGCAGCTTGTGATGCTTTTCCTCTATGCGCAGATATCCCTTTTGCGCCATGTAAACCACCATTGCGCCGAGATCGCGGCTATCGATATTGCCGTCGTAAAAGTATCCGACCTCCGCGGGCGTCATGCCCTTCGGCGTATAGAATTCGACCGTCTTGACCAGCTTCGGGTCACGTCCCTTGCGCAGCCAGTAGAGTACGATCAGAACCGGCACCGCAAACATCGTCACCAGACCCGCGGTACGCGCCCAATCGTTGTTGAGCTGTCCGACCCAGTAGCCTTCCTCTAACGGAATATAGACCGTAATGCCGGTGCCCTGCGGCAGTTCTGTACCGGTGATCCGCAGCATATTCTTGTTTTCATCATAACTCCAGTATACGTTTTCATGCGCTGTGTCGCTGCCGTAGGCTGCCGCGTAAATCTCGATCTCCGACTTTTTTACCGGCTTCGGCAGCTTCATGTTGATCTCGCAGGCGCCGATCGGCGTCTCCCACTCTGTCGGCAAAAGGTCATAATACAGCACATCGGACTCGACATTCTTATCATCGTAGATTCGAACCAGATAACTGATCTCGTACTGCTGCGGTCCCGTCACATAGGTGTCCTCGTCGCCCAGTCGAATGACAAATTTGCCGTTTTCCTCATAAGTTTTGTGCGGCACATCTCCGGTGTCCACGTCCGTAATCTTCATCGTCTTGCGCACTTCGTCATCATAGACGGGAATATAGCGAAAGATGCCGCGCTGCTGCTTGTCAAAATTCACGTCGATGCGCTCTTTGACCTGATAGCTGTTGTCCTCCCGCACAATGACATCGATATCATAGCGGTCGGTTGTATAGGCAAGCGCCGCGCCCGGGAAAACACAGGCAGTCAGCAGGATCGCGATCATCAGCGCGATACGCAGCCGCAGACGGTTTCGTTTTTGGTTCTGTTTCATCGGAACCTCCTTTTTGTTATGCGCACGTTTGTCCGCAGGGAATCTTCTTCATTTATGCTTCTCTTATGCCCAAGGGTCCTGCGCGGCCGGCGTGCGGATAGCGCTCATCAGAAGCTGCTGCCACAGGAACCACTGCTCGCCCTTTTGACGCAGGACGATCGGGCGCGGACTGTCAGCGCCGCCGGAGCGGATGAACAGCTTGACATAGCCTTCCTGGTCATAGGAATGTGGGTCTGCCGAAACCGTAATCGTAAACGGCTCGGACGGTGTGTAATGATTCGCCGGTGTCGCTCCCTCAAAATAGGAGAACGGAATATGGCTGCCACCGCGGAAACGATCCTGCAGGAACTGGATGTCCGCGCCGTTCATCGGCTGCGGTCCTTTGAGGAAATTCAGCATCTCTTTGCCAATCTCCGGCGCTGCCGCATAAGCGCAGAGCGCGCAGACTGTCAGCGCTGCCGTTTCAAACGGCGAGGTGAGCGCCGCTTCCGGCAGTGCTTTCATCTCCGCCGCGCTTTCGGGCAGCGCCTTGAAATGAAAGGTTCTGCTTTCGCCTGTTCGCAGTGCCTCGGCCGCCGCGCCCTGCGCGGCTTTTTTCAGATGATCAAAAATACTCATGTTTACTCTCCTTTGATATCATTCGGGTATCCATTCGGTCCATTCAGGACCTCCAGCCTGCCCTCTACACGACTCATCAAGTGATTGTGCAGCAGGAGGTACTCCTCCACGATGGCGTAATCTGAACTTGCCAGCACGCGCGGCTCCTCATTGGCGCTGGTTTCCTCCAGACTGACGCCGAAAAAGTCTTCCATATTGGAATAATGGAAAATCTGCAAGCCGATACGGAATTTCGCGTCATCGGCGACAGGTTTGCCATACATCGTGAATTCGGTAAACTGTTTTGTCTGTGCGTCATAGGTCAGTTTAAGCGCCTTGGAGACCTGATAGAATTCGGTTTCATCGCTGAACATTTCGTCACGTAGCACGAACTGCATGGCGCGCCTGAGCTGTGCCCCGGTCCAGACGATTCCCATGATCTCGTCCTCAAACGGGAAGATGACCTTGAGATCGCCTAAACGCACCACCGGTCCCAGCGCCGGTTTACGGATGCTGCCTGAGCCAACCAGCATCAGATCGATCCCCAGCGATTTGACGAAAAGATCCGCGAACAGATTGCCCAGCTCCGTTTCCCGATTCCGTTTCGGATGCGTAAGCGCCCGCGGGAAGTGCGTGACAATCTTATTGTATTTACGGTCGGTTTCGTCCTTGTAGTGGTGGATGATCTGCTCCAGATCTTCATCGCGCGGGCAGGTTTTTTCGCTGATCGGCACTGCCTGCCATTTGTATTCCGCGACCGAATTGGTGTCCGCGTCAACGACGATGTCAAAGCGTCCGATCTGATTGGTACCGGTGCCTGCCTGCACGATCAGAACGTTGTTGACCTCTGCCGGTTCCTCCGGCAGCGTGTGAGAGTGTCCGCCGATGATCACATCCACACCCCATTCCGGCATCAAAAGCTTCGCCAGCTTTTTGTCCTCTTCAAAGCCGACATGCGTCAAAAGTACCGTCAGATCAATATCTACAGATTTATAATTGTCGCAGATTTTGCCGACTTCCTCCGCCGCCTCGTTGATATCCACAAAGGTTCCCATGAGGTTGTCATTCTTCGCCGCCGCCATGATCTCCTCGGTGATGATGCCGATAAAGAGAATATTCATGCCTGCCGCGCGCAGTACCTTATGGGAATTGAAGATCCGCATGCCTGTGGTCTTGATGTACAGATTCGCGTTCACGATTGGGAATTTACAGCATTTTTCGAGGAACAGGAGATGCGCCATTCCATAGTCAACCTCGTGATTGCCAAGGGTGACAACATCCGGCGCCAGATAATTCATGATTTCGATGGTGCTGACACCTTGATATTCCGCGTCAATGATGGAGCCGCGGAACATATCTCCCGCGATCACATACAGCGCCTCCGGATCTTCCGCGCGTACCTTGTTCAGATAACCGCTGAGCATAGATACGCCGCCCACCAGATCGTCATCGATTTCCTCTGCCAAAAAATCTCCGTGCATGTCATTGGAATGTAATATTGTTAAATTTCTTAAATCTGCCATAGCGATTCCTTCTTTCTTATAGGTAGGAAAATATCGCTCGCGATATTTTCGGAATCAGGACAAAGCCCCTTGCAAGGCGGCGCGCAGGCATGTGCGCCGCGCGCGTATAGAAATCTCTGCTTCCGCTGCGCGCTTTTGTCCTGTTATCATAAGCCTCGCGTGCCGCGGCGCGCCGCTAAAGGCAGCGCCGGCACGTCAGCCAAAGCTATCTTCAAAAAGGGTTTGGCCTCCCTCTCCGGCATCGAAGAAATCCGTTCCCGCTTTGCAAGTGACCGTCAGCCCCGGCAGTTGCGTTACTGCCCAAACACCACGGTAACGTGTTTTCTTTTTGCCCTTTTCCTTGGCATTCCAGATGAGAACGAGTCCGTCCTCAGTCATGCCCAAAACGTCATAGCTGCCGTTGTATGTCGTCGTAAGCTCGCCCTCCGCGAACGCGTTCTGAATACACAGGCTGTGGTCGTCGAAAAACTCCACCCAGTAGTCCCCGGTATAGCTGCCGCCTTCCGTCTTGTGTGTGACCTTCGTGTGCCAATCCCTCCCGGTCATCGACAGGAGCACCGCGTTCTGCATCGCGAAAACAGAGGAGGCGAGATCTTTCTTTTTGCCTTTGCTGTTCACTGCGTAGACGGTCCGATAAGCGCCGCCGCCCTCGGAAACGGTGCCTGTGACAAGTCCGGTCTTTTTCACCGTCATCGGCAGCGGTCCGGTGGAGCAGTAATAGCCGTACTGCATACCGTTTATGATATCGACGACCTCTACCCGCCCGTCAAGGGTCAGCAGGAACAGATATGGATTGATATTGTTGCCTAAATAGCCGATCAGCATCTGCTGATAATCATCGCAAATGCCCTCGACCGGATAGGTCTTTCCATATTCCGGCGGATTCTTGATCGCGCCGAACACAAGCTCGGAATCTTCGTTTTGTGTAAAGGTCAGACTCAGCTTGCCGTCTCGCAGCTCCGCTGTGATAAAGGATTCGGTCACAGTCAGGTTCTTGCCTTTGGACGCGCCAAGGTCGATCGGCAGATCCGCATAGTAGTGTCCGGCTCCCGCCATCGATGGAATATCCAAAATCGCGCGCAGCTCATTTTTGTCGTCGATATAGACCTGAATCTCGTAATCCCAATAGCTGTCGCTGAGCAAGCTCGCGCGCATGACCACGTGTCCGTCGTTATAGTAATTCCGCCGTTTCATTTTGTCTGTGCAGAATTTATCAAAGTAATGCAAGGCTGCTTTTTTTGCGGCCGCATGCCATGTCTTCTCTGTAACACCCAGCTCCGCTAAAATCTCGGACGGTGTGACTTCTTTTTGGGTCGCAAAATCATAACATACAATTGTGTAGTCGGTCCACAGACCGGATTCCGATGAAAGCTTCAAAAACAAACGGCTTCCGTGCCAGTAGCGTTCCCAGCTGTACTGCGACGGAATGACATACTCCTTCTTCTTCATCTGCATTTTGTCGTGTTGGATTTGATCTTCGTATGTAGCAAGTCTCGCATTTAGCTCCCGCGCGGCCTTGCTGTCGTCTGCGATCTGCGGCAGATGCCAGCTGTACTCTATTTGGGTGCCGTAAGCGTCCTCATAGGTGCCTTCTTCGCTGTAAAGCTCGGTGATCAAGCTGTCGTCCGGCTGGAAGCCCGGCTTTTCGCTCATCGTCTCCGCGGTTTGCAGAATGTCCTCAGGCATCTGAGTTTCCGTTTCCTGTCCACCGCAGCCACAGAGCGCAAAAAGTAAAAGCAGGAGCAGAAGCAGCAGAAGCGGCTGCACGGCGCGTGTCAGTTTGTTTCTTTGTCTTTGCTGCATTTCACTTTCCTTTCCTTACGGCGGGGTAGCAGGCTTAAGCTGCCGCGTCCTCGCCTTCCTCGTCAGTTTCTCCGCTGCCGGTTTCGTCTTCGCTGCCGGCCTCATCTGCGTCTCCGCCATTCTCCGGCTCTTCCGCCTCCTGCGGATAATAGTAGTCGGAATCCGCGTACAGGTAAATGCCTTCCCGATCGTGAAGGATTTGCAAATGATTGTCATAGGAGGCGTCGTTTCTGTCAAAGAAGCTCAGCACGGTATCTGCCGTAATCTCCCAAGTGCCTTCATATTCCTGTCCGCCGTAGGTCTGCACCGCACTCCGGTCATCATGAAAAGTAAAGGAGGCGTTGCCGCGTCCGTTGGCGAAGGTTTTACCGCTGAAAGCTTCCACCAACTGGTCATAGTCCAGATAGTTCGCTCTGGAATAGAGTGTTTTGCTTTCCTTATCATAAGCGGTCAGTGAATCCGGGAAGACGAAATCCACGTCCAGCTCCTCGCCGTCCATGCTGACCAGTTCCATGCCGTCCACAACGGTCAGGCAGTCCGCGTAGTCATAGCCCTCTTCATCGATCCACGTGATGACAAACTGGCAATCATCATAGCCTTTGTCGTAGCCGTAAGTCAGATACATCGGCAGGGAATCCGGACTGTCCACCGGATACCACACGTCCGCGGTCGTCCAATCTGAACCTTCCGCCAGACCCGGGTGCAGATAATATGGGTCAAATTCCGCCTGATAGGTCGGTGTCTTCGTCGTGCCGCCCGGATTCTTTTTGCCGCCGCAGGCCGCTAAGCCAAACACCAGCGCCGCGCACAGCATGACGGTCAGGATTTTTTTGAGTCCGGCAGTTCGTCTTTGATTTTTCATATTCTTTCCTCTTTTTCTTTCTACTATTCTATATGGATCGGAACCGCGCGTTCGTCCGCGGCCCCGCGGTTTCCTCGTTATGTAGGAAATATCGCATAGCGATATTTCCGGAATAACGACAAAAGCACCTTGCGAAGTGGCGCTCATAGGTGAGCGCCATGTGCGCATAGAAATCTCTGATTTCGTTATGCGCACTTTTGTCCTATCAGGCGCGGGGTCGCGTGGCTGAACACGCGTTTCCTATGTGGTGCTTCTGTATGCTGCTTCGCGCCGGCTTACAGCGCCGCGCCGCAATATTCGCAGCAGCCGTTTGCGGTCGGGATCGTGGTCGCGCCGCAGTACGGACATTTGATGGCCTGCTTCGGCGCGTTCGCTTCCGCTTCCTCTGCTCTGGCATCCGCTCTGACCTGCAGCAGGGTATCGCGAATTTCCCATCCCATGTTCTCGTATTCGATGTATTCCGCGCTGTTTCTGATTTCGTCCGCGTTGGAAGTCAGATCCATGCCGAAAGCTGCGCCCATGCCGCCTGCCATACCGGTATCAAACGGCTGCGCGCCGTAGGCTGCCGGATTCTGTCCCATCGGACGCTGTCCCATCGGTCTCGCGCCGCCCGGCTGTGGTCTGCCCGGCTGTGGTCTGCCGCCTACCGCACCCGGTCTTCCCGCACCCGGAGTCGGTCTTCCGGCGCCGCCTGCCATCGGTCTCGCGCCGCCCGGCTGTGGTCTTCCCGGTTGTGGTCTGCCGCCTGCCGCGCCCGGTCTTCCGGCGCCCGGTCTTCCTGTGCCGCTTCCCGCCATCGGATTTCTGCCCGCCATCGGCGCTCTGCCTGCGCCGCCTCTGACCTCATCGTAATCGAGCATCGTATCCACATCGCCGTCCACAGAGGAATCATTGAGTTTGAAACGGATCTCATCGAAGTACGGATGATTGACATGAATGGTCATATAAAAATCATAGGAATACGCGTAGCGCTTCGGGTTGAAGCTCTGCACGTCGTTGTTCGCGTCGCGGTAACGGATTTCTGTTTTGCTTTCCTCTACATTCAGGTCACAGCCCGTTACATCCGAGAACGAAAGCACATCCGGATTGGCTTCGGCGATGTTGCGCGCCGAGGTTACCATGAATTTTCCCGCGTCTTCATCCAAAAGCACCTTGATATTCCTGCCCAGCGTTCTGGTCGTTTGAAACGCGCTGACTGCCTCTTTGTTCGCCTCCCGATACGCAAGCTGTTCCTTGATCTCCTCAACGGTACTCTGTTTTCTCTCCGTAAACCATGGAGAAAGCTTCGCCGCGCAATCCTTACAGAGGTTTCCGTCCTCTAATTTGCGATTGCCCAAAAGACCGATTTTTTCTCCGCAGATGCTGCAAAACTTCTTATCAAATAATCCCATTTTTCTGTCCTTTCTTTACGCTCCGAACCGCAGTCTGTCTTTCGTGCGTCTGTTCTCGCCGCCACGCCGCGGTTCCTTTTCGATGCCTCTTGTCTTTTTTACGCTTAGCGCCTCGCCTGTCGCCCCTATCACAATCTTGTATGTGTCGGGCGGCTTCCTCTGCAAATGCAGCGGCGCGCCGCGCCTGTCGCTACGGTCTCTTGCTGCCGCAGTTGCTGCAGAAGTTCCCACTGTTGACGGTTCCGCAGCTGCAGGTCCAACCACCCGCCGTGCCGCCCTGTGGTGGCTGCGCGCCCATACTGCCTTGCGGAGGCTGCCCGCCGCCCTGCTGGTTCTGTGCCATCTGATAGAGGTTCTGCATGCTGCCTCCGGTCACATTGCCTGCCATACCCATGCCGACGAAGGCGCCCATGGCTCCCATACCGCCTTCATTCGCGGCTGCGGTCTGCAGAGCCGCCGCAGTCGCGCCTGCCAAATGTGCCGCTGCCATCTGCGGGTCTCTAAGCGCCGCGTTGCGCTGCAGCTCTTTGATCATGCGTTCATCTTCTTCACTCGCCTTGATGCTGGACACACCGACAGAAACGATTTCAACGCCGCGCAGGTTTTTCCACTTATCCGAAAGCTCTTCGTTCAGGATTGCTGCCAGATCATCCGCATGTCCCGGCACCTCCGAATAACGAATGCCCTGTGCCGAGATTTTCGCGAAGGCCGGCTGCAGTGCTGTCAAAAGCTCGGTTTTGAGCTGGGAATCGATGCTTTCTCTGTAATACGCGTCCTGTACATTCGCGCAGACGTTGGTGTAGAAGCGAACCGGATCGATGATATGGTAGCTGTACTCGCCAAAGCACTTAACGGCGATATCCACATCCAGACCGACGTTTTTGTCCACAACGCGGAACGGGATTGCACCTGCTGTGCCATATTTATTCCCCACCAGCTCTTTTGTGTTGAAATAATACACGCGCTGGTCCTTTGGCGGTTCTCCGCCGAAGGTGAAACGTTTCCCGATGTTGCGGAAACTTTCTTTCAGGCTTTCGCCGAACTCGCCGGCAAAGATGCTCGGCTCGGTGGAATTGTCAAAGATGAATTCGCCCGGCTCCGCGCAGACCTCTACAACCTTGCCCTGCTCCACGATCATCATAAACTGTCCGTCCGCGACCGCGATGACAGAACCGCGGCTGATGATATTGTCGGTACCCTTGGTGTTGGAGGTGCGTCCGCCGATTCGCTTTTCGCCCTTAACCGCGATGACGTTTTCCGGCATGGCTTCACAATAAAAATACTCCTTCCACTGGTCGGCCAGGTTCCCGCCGACTGCTCCCAGTCCTGCTTTGATTAAACCCATATCATAACTCCTTCCATTTTTGACTGCGCCGCGTACATTTTTGATGGCGACGCAGGCGCGAATTGGTGCGATATTTTTTAGTTCCCCTTCATCATACCGAATTTTTTAAAAAAAAGCCCCACCCTTTTTGCCAAAAAGGGTGGGAAAATCAAAAAAAATTTTAATTTTTTTTGCCTTCATGGCGGTTTTGTCATTTTTTTACTGTAATTTTTCTGATCCCTTCGGCAGCCTCCGCAAGAACCGCTTTTCCAAAGATGGCGTTGCGATAAAAGTGCAATTGTGTTATGATAAAAGTAATAACACTTGATTTTTAACTTGATGGAGGTACTTATGAAAAAAAGGCTTTTACTCCTTCTGATTCTTTCCCTGGTGTTTGTGACCTGTGCGTCCGGCTGCAGACAAAAGTCACTGCTGAATCCGGATAATCCGGTTACGCTGACTCTATGGCATGTATACGGGGAGCAGGCCGATTCTCCTATGAACCGCCTGATTGATGAATTTAACAGTTCCGTCGGCAAAGAAAAAGGCATCGTCATCGCAACGACCCTGATGTCCAACGCCTCGCAGATCGGGCAAAAGCTCTTGGACGCGCAGGCCGAAAAGCCGGGAGCTTTGGATATGCCTGACATGTTCTTTTGCCACAACAGCAACGCTGAGGAACTTGGCGTGGATAATCTGATTGACTGGGAGACCTGGTTCACGAAAGATGAAATGGGTGCCTTTGTTTCGGATTTCCTTCCGGACGGCATGGTGGACGATACCCTGGTCGTGCTTCCGGTTACAAAATCCACACAGCTTCTCTTTCTAAATGGAACGGAATTCGCGCGTTTTTCAAGCGCGGTCGATGTGAGTCTGGATGATCTGGAGAGCTGGGACGGCTTCTTTGAGACTGCCGCCAAATATTATGACTGGTCTGATGGCAAACCGTTCTGCGCGTTTGACTATCTGCTTCGTTCGGTAGAATTAAACGCGATTTCCTCCGGCGCTGCCGCGGAAAGCCTCTACAAGGACGGCTGGTATGATTTCAGCAATTCCGCGCTGCAGACCTCCTGGATGCAATTTGCGGACGCGCTGGTACAGGGTCATATCGTGATCTCTGACCTGTACTCCAATACACAGGTTATGACCGGAGAGGTTGCCGGTGGTATGGGTTCTTCCGCCAGCATTCTTTACTATAATGATACGGTTACCTATCCGGATAATACTACCGAACCGATGAATCTGCAGATCCTGCCGATGCCGCGCGCAGCCGGCGGCAAACTGCTCGCTTCGCAGGCCGGAGTCGGGCTCTGCGCGCTCAAAACAACCGCGCAGAAGCAGGAGGCGGTTTCCGTCTTCGCGCACTGGCTGACGGAAAGTGACCGCAATCTCGCGTTTGCCGCACAAACCGGCTACATGCCTGTCACCTACGATGCTTTTGACGCGATCAAAGACTATAATTTTAACAACGCCGCTTTTGAGAGACTATACCGAACCTTCACGCAAGTACAGCAATCAGCCCAGATTCTCAGCGAGCCTGCTTTTGCCGGATTTTACGGCAAGGCAGGGAGCTTCTATGAAGCGCTGCGCGCCAAACAAAAGGATTACGCGAAACGCAGTGCCGGCGGCGCGGATACGGAGCAGCTTTCGGAACAGACCTGGAAGCTTTTTCAAGGGATTTCGTAACGAGGAGCAGAGCATAGCTGAGTGCATCGAGTGACAAAAGCCTCTTTTTAATGGGCAGTGCCTGCTGTGCGG
>OLNQ01003301.1_pt1 | contig 13181 bp, 9 predicted proteins | sample 1672821 | NCBI WGS metagenome assembly OLNQ01 (sample SAMEA3136727, study PRJEB25190) | human gut metagenome | biome: human gut; feature: human-associated habitat; material: faeces | place: Austria | collected 2013 | reverse complement strand
ATTTTTTGTTGTATATTTTTTTATGATTTGTGTCTAAAATTTGTTGACTAGTGCACACTCTCTGTGCTTTTCCCCCTCTCCGTCATCGCTACGCGATGCCACCTCTCCCCAAGGAGAGGCTTGTTGTCTTCTTGCTTCGCAGGCTCAAACCATGACGATGCAGATGACGCATTATACTCGGTCGCCCTTGTGTATTATCTTCTTGCCTTCGCCGGCTCAATATTAACCTTATACCCCTTGATAAAGTTCTTGTTCATCGCACCGATAACCTTTTCGGCTACATCCTCCGGTACCTCAACAAAGGTGAACTTATCATAGATATTGATCAGGCCGATATCACGCGCCGGAATATCTGCCTCGATAGCAATGGTGCTGACAATATCCTTAACCATAATCTTCTGGCTGCGGCCGATGTTGATGAACAGGCGCACCATGCCCGGACGGCCGCCGGTGTTGCGCAGGTCCTTAGACAAGATATCCTCCTGCGGAGCCTCCAGAGCCTTAATACCCTCCTGCATCAGCTTCAGAGCTGCGGCAGCAACCTCTTCCGCACTGTAATCATCCAGCAGGCTTTCGGCAATCGGCATATAGTCATGATATGCGTTCAGCTCCAGCACAGTCTGCATCTTGCTGATAATCTGGTCGCGCTGACGCTCGATAACGTTAGCAGCGGTCGGCAGCTGACGGCGTTGGATTTTAGTCTTGACAGTGCGCTCAATCAGCTTCAGCTGACGGAACTCACGCGGAGTAATGAAGGTCATAGCTACGCCGGTGTTGCCTGCACGACCGGTACGGCCGATGCGGTGAACGTAGCTTTCCGGATCCTGCGGAATATCAAAGTTAATAACGTGGGTAATGTTGTCAACGTCGATACCGCGGGCAGCAACGTCGGTTGCAATCAGTACATCAACAGCGCCCTCGCGGAATTTCTTCATTACGCGGTCACGCTGGTTCTGGCTCAGGTCACCATGCAGGCCTTCAGCCATGTAGCCACGGCTGGAAAGTGCGATAGACAGGTCATCAACACCCTTTTTGGTACGGCAGAAGATAATCAGCTTGCCGTCGATTTCTGCGTCCAGCAGACGGCACAGGCCTTCAACCTTATCCTTGGTTTCGAAATAGTATTGCTCAATCAGAGGTACAGTCAGCTCTTCCTTGGAAATGGTTACATTCTTCGGCGCCTTCATGTACTTCTTGGTCAGGCTCAGAATCGGACGGGGCATAGTTGCGGAGAACAGCAGAGTCTGGCGTTCAACCGGCAGGCTGCGCATAATTTCTTCGATATCATCAACAAAGCCCATATCCAGCATTTCGTCAGCCTCGTCCAGTACGAGGAATTTGATATGGTCCAGATGGATAGTACCGCGGTTGATATGGTCAATCAGACGGCCCGGAGTACCGATAACAATCTGCACATTGTTGCGCAGCGCACGGATCTGGCGTTCAATCGGCTGGCCGCCGTAAACAGGCAACGCACGCACGCGGCGGGTACGGCCGATTTTGCCTACCTCTTCCGCAACCTGAATAGCCAGCTCACGGGTTGGAGTCATAATCAGCGCCTGAATATGCTTGAAGTCGGTAATTGCCTGCACCAGAGGAATACCGAAAGCAGCAGTCTTGCCGGTACCGGTCTGTGCCTGACCGATAACGTCGTTACCTTCGAGCACCAGGGGAATAGTAGCGGCCTGAATCGGAGAAGGCTCTTCAAAGCCCATGTCAGTCAGGGCGGTTACAATTTTTTTGTCCAGCTCTAAGTTGCCGAACATCTCTTTTTGAATGGTCATTAATGTTTATCCTCCATATTGTTTTTTTCTTCTAATAATTTATCAATAGCCATGGAAATAGCTGTCTGAGCTATTCTCAGCTTATTTTCTGTTCTTGTAGACATAAAATGGTGCTCCTGGCAATATACCACGTCGTCAGTAGCAACGGCAATATATACAAGGCCTACCGGCTTGCCCTCGCTGGCTCCCGGTCCGGCATTGCCCGTAATGCTCACACCATAATCACTGCCCAGCTGCTTGCGCACGCCCAGCGCCATTTCGCAGGCGGTTTCGCGGCTGACAGCGCCGTATTTGGCCAGCGTATCTGCCTGCACATTAAGCAGCTTCTGCTTGGCCATGTTAGTGTAGCTGACGATGCTTCCCAGCAGATACTCGCTGCTGCCCGGCACATCTGTAACCAAGCTGCTGGCAAGACCGCCGCTGCAGGATTCCGCAAAAGCAATAGTTTTGCCCTGCTTCAGCAGCTCCTGCCCTAAGCAGGCCGCCAGAGTGGCATCATCCACACCGTATATATAATTATCAACGCTCTTGCGTACCTTGGCTTCCATAGCGTCGAGCAGCTTAACTGCCTCTTTATCATTGGCAGCCTTCGCCGTAAGCCTGATGAGAATTTCACCGTAGCGGGCATAAAGCGCAATCGTCGGATTTGTCTGCGCCATAATCAGCTCGTCTAGCTTAGACGCCACCATGGATTCGCCGATACCACACAGATGCAAGGTGCGCGACATGATAATGCCATGCTCGCTGAAGCGCTGCAGCATACGCGGCAGCAGCTGCTTTTCGCACACATCCGTAAGCTCGCTCGGAGGTCCGGGCAGCATAATGAAGATTTTGTCCTTATATTCCAGCCACAGTCCGGGAGCGGTACCCACATCGTTCTGCAGTACCTCGGCCCCGATGGGCACATACGCCTGCTTTTCGTTATTTTGCGAGGGGCAAAGTCCCTTCTTGGCAAAATATGCATCTATGCGTCCCCACGTATCCAAATCGAGATAGCCTTCGGTATGACATACCTCCATCACCATCTCCTTGGTAATATCACCGCGCGTCGGCCCCAGACCGCCGCTGGTAATGATGATATCGGCGCGCTGCATGGCCTGCTCCAGCACTGCACGCATACGCTCCGGATTATCTCCGACCGTAGTGTGATATAAAACATCAAAGCCTATATTGTTCAGCTTGCGGGATAAATACTGCACATTGGTGTTTAAAATTTCACCCAGCAGCAGCTCCGTCCCGGTAGTAATGATTTCAACCTTCATCTGCTGTCACCCTCTCACCGGTTATTTTGACTCTTACAGCAACGCTCTTAAACCAGCTCTGCCACCATTTCATAGGTAAAGCCTTGCAGAATACGCACTCTTACCATCTGGCCTACCTTCAGCTCGGCGGCATTTTCGATAAAGATGTTGCCGTCGATATCAGGTGCCTCGTGATAGGAACGTCCTACCGCAAGAGCGGGGTTTTCTTCATCAAAGCCTTCGACGATAACGTCCAGCTCCTCATCCTCGCGCTCCTGATGGATTTCTTCGGAAATACCTGCCTGCAGCGCCATCAGCTCATGGTAACGGTTTTCCTTAACCTCTGGCTCAATCTGGTTTTCCATAGCGCCGGCCACAGTACCCTCCTCCTGAGAATACTGGAACACGCCTGCATTTTCAAAGCGCTGCTTTTCAACAAAGTCCATCAGCTCCGCAAAATCCTCGTCGGTTTCACCGGGGAAGCCCACGATAAAGGTAGTGCGGATAGTAATTCCCGGAATACGCTCACGCAGCTTGGCCAGAAGCTCCTCTACCTGCGCGCGTGTATCGTATCGGTTCATGCTGTCGAGCAGTCTGTCGCTGGCATGCTGCAGAGGAATATCAATATACTTGCACACCTTGTCGCATTCGGCAAAGGCTGCAATCAAATCGTCCGTAAAGTTGTTGGGATACAGGTACATAACGCGAATCCACTTAATGCCCTCCAGCTCGTTGAGGTCACGCAGCAGCTGCGGCAAAAGCAGCTTGCCGGTGAGGTCCTCGCCGTAGCGGGTGGTGTCCTGCGCAACTACAATCAGCTCCTTGACGCCGTGAGCAGCAAGGCTTCTTGCCTCTGCCATAACCTCATCATAAGGACGGCTGGTGTAGGGACCGCGCAGCTGCGGAATAATGCAGTAGGAGCAGCAGTTGTCGCAGCCCTCGGCAATTTTCAGATACGCCATGTAATCAGGCGTAGTCAGCATTCTGGGCGGAGCCTGCACATTTTTGCTTTCCAGCTTCTGCAAGTGCTTCACGCGCTTGCCTGCCAGCACCTGGTCGATAACCCAGCCGATATCGGTGAAGCTGTCGGTGCCGACGATAGCGTCAACCTCCGGCATGCTTTCGAAAAGCTCGTCAGCATAACGCTGGCCGAGGCAGCCTGTCATAATCAGATACTTGCAGCTGCCATCCTCCTTATATTGCGCCATTTGTAAAATTGTGCTGATGGATTCCTCCTTCGCACTTTCGATAAAACCGCAGGTATTAACAATAATCAGTTCGGCATCTGCGGGATCATTGGTAATCTCCAGCTGCTTATCCTTGATAATACCCAGCATAACTTCAGAATCTACCAGATTTTTGGGACAGCCGAGGCTGACCATACCTATTTTCATTCTTTACCTCCAAAACCTGCTGCCCTCACTCTAGCTGTCGGGACAGCAAGCAAGAGCATAAATCACTATAATCTAATCACTAAACACTATTTACTGAATCTTACCTTACTCAGCCACTTATTCGTCAGTCCGTCCTGCTTATCGGGCTCCAGATAGCTGCTGTTGAGCCAGATTTTATCTGCATCGGCAGCAGCCTCGTCAAAACCGCGCGGGAACAGGAAAAGATAGCCTGTGGCGTTTTCCTGCGCAATCGCCTGCACCTGCTCGCTTGTCAAAAGCCATTCCATAACCGCAAGGCCCTGCAAATCATCGGCAGTATTCTTAAACAGGCCTACGCAGAAAAGATTTACCGGCGTGCCTTCCTTGGGATAGACAACATAAGCGGGAAATTTATTTTCCAGATATTTAAACACGTAGCTTTGTCTGGTTATAGCCACATCCGCATCACCTACCGCCGCCATGCGCACAGGTGTAAAAGGGAACTTGGCATATTGCCCGATAAAGCGGTTGATATTGCCTAAATACTCCAGCGATTCATCCTCGCCGAAGCGATCTGCCAGACCTGCCAGAAAGTTTTGCGTGCTGTTGCTGTCGGATAAATTTTCCAGAGCAATGCGCAGCTGCTCTTTTCCTGCCAAATCCTGCCAGCTGCAGATATTGGCCTGACCGACGGTACGGGCGTACTGCTGGTTGACCAGAAAAACTATCGGATCATAGAAAACGCCGTACCAGCTTAAATCTGCGTCACGGAACTTCTGCGGCAGTCTGTCGCCATCGGCAAAGGCCACAGGCTTCAGGCTTCCCTGACGCTTCAGGCCGGCAAGCGTGCGCTGCTCGGCCAGCACAACGTCCGGCAGCTCCCCGCCGGGCTTCAGCTCGTAAACAGCCTTCAGCTGCAGCTTATCCTTCTGCTCCCTGTTGAAGGCATCCACCAGATTTTCAGTAAACTTATTATCAAGCTCGGAATACAGGATAATGGTTTTTGCCCCTGCGTTCTGTACAGGAGCAGGCTGCTCACCGCAGCCTCCCGTCAGCATTCCGGCCAATATCAGCACTAAAAAGATACAACGGATCATCTCATCCCTCCGTTACTATCTGCGGCGCTTATCCTCACGCCTTTTTCCACCGGTACTGCCTGAAGCGGTACTGCGCGTTGCATTACGCGCTCCACTGCCGGCAGCACTGCGGTTTGCATTACGCTTCGGACCGCGAGATGCATCACGCTTCGCGCCACGCGCTCCGCCGCGCTGCTCCTGCTCCGTATGCAGCAGGCATTTAGGTCCGCTGCCCACAAGGTCCATACGGCCTGCCTTCTGCAGTGCCTCCAGCACCAGCTTGCGGTTACGCGGAGTACGGTACTGCATCAGCGCACGCTGCATTGCTTTATCATGCGGATTGCGGGCCACAAATACGGTTTCACCGCTTTCTGGGTCGACGCCGGAATAATACATCGCCGTTGCCGCACTGCCGGGAGTAGGAATGAAGTCCTGCACCTGCTCCGGATTGTGCTTGATATCACGCAAAAACTCTGCCAGCTCAATGGCATTGTTCAGCGTGCAGCCCGGATGGCTGGAAATAAAGTACGGCACCAGATATTGCGGCAGGCCGATTTCTTTATTTTTTTGCGCATAAAGACGCATAAACTTCAGATAAACATCCTTGCCGGGCTTGCCCATACGCGCCAGAACCTGCGGTGCGATATGCTCGGGCGCCACCTTCAGCAGACCGCTGATGTGATAGCGGCACAGCTCATCGAGGAAATCCTGCTTTTTATCCGCCAGCATATAATCATAACGGATACCGCTGCGGATAAACACCTTCTTGACGCCCGGTAAAGCGCGCAGCTTGCGCAAAAGTGCTATATAATCGCTGTGGTCGGCATCAATATTGGGGCACGGCTTGGGGAACAGGCACTGTCTGTCCTTGCACACGCCGTATTTCAGCTGCTTGGCACAGGAAGGATGGCGGAAGTTGGCCGTAGGGCCGCCAACGTCATGGATATAGCCCTTGAAGCCGTCCAGCTGCGTCAGAATCTTAGCTTCGCGCAGAATAGATTCATGGCTGCGAGCCTGAATGATGCGTCCCTGATGCGCATGAATAGCGCAGAAGGAACAGCTGCCGAAGCAGCCTCTGCTGCTGACAAGGCTGAACTGAACCTCCTCCAGCGCCGCAACGCCTCCCTTGGCATCGTAGCTCGGATGCCACTTACGCATATAGGGCAGATCATAGATAGCGTCCATCTCCTCCATCGTCAGTGGGAAGATGTTCGGATTCTGCACGATATATTTCTTCTGTCCCTTCTGGACTACGATTTTGCCATAAAACGGGTCCTGCTCCTTGCTCTGCAGCTTGAAGGCTCTGGCAAATTCCTTGCGGTCGTCCTTGATAGCCTTCCAGTCGGGAAGCTCCACATATTCGTCATCGGGCAGAGTGTCGGACATATACGCCGTACCGCGGATGTAATGCATATCCTCGGCAGAGGCACCGCCTGCCAGATAGTCGGCAATTTCCACTACCTGCTTTTCGCCCATGCCGTAAACCAAAAGGTCCGCACCGCTGGCCTCCAGAATAGAGGGCATCAGCTTGTTTTCCCAGTAGTCGAAATGCACAAAACGGCGCAGGCTGGCTTCAATGCCGCCGATAACTACAGGCATATCCGGCCACAGCTTTTTGACGAGCTGCGCATAAACGGCCGTAGCATGGTCGGGACGCTGTCCCACCGCGCCGCCTGCGGTATACTTGTCGACAGCACGCTCATTCTTGGCTGCCGTATAACGGCACAGCATGGAGTCAAGGTTGCCGCCGGAAATAAGCACGCCCAGTCGCGGCTTGCCCAGCTCTGCCAGATATTCTGCTTTATCCCAACGCGGCTGGCACAGCATAGCTACCTTGTAGCCATGCGCCTCCAGTACACGGCAGATTACTGCCGGACCGAAGGAGGGGTGGTCTACATAAGCATCGCCGCTGATAAACAGAAAGTCAATCTGCTCCCAGCCACGCTCGGCAATTTCTTGAGCGGAAATTGGTAAAAACTGTTTCATTAAAAACTCCTGAACAAATTATTATTTCTTCTTATCGGCCTTCGCTTCGCCGGCAGCCTGCGGCTGCTGCGGCTCAGCCTGCTTAACCTCAGCCTGCGGCTTCGGTTCTTCTGCCTTCGGCGCAGGTGCGGCTGCTGCCGGCTGCGGCGCTTCCTCTACTGCGGCAGCAGGTGCGGCCTTGGCTTCGGCTACGGGCTGCGGTGCAGTCTCCTCTGCCTTAGCTGCGGCTGCAGGCTGTGCGGGAGCGTTGCGCAGATAGGTCTTCACGGCCACGCCATGCTCGCCCTTCAGGTCAACAGCCTCGCCGTTCACCTTGATGCGTACAACGCCGATATTGCCGTACTTGACAATCAGCTTATCCTTAGCCTCGAAATGCTTGCTTTCCTTAGCATGCAGAATGCCGGCAAAAAGCTCCTTGCCGTCGGCACTTGCCTCCAGCCAGCAGTCACCCTCGGCCTCCAGGTCAACAGTAACCTTGTCCAGCACTGCGGGTGCTTTAGCTTCAGGCTTAACCTGCTCGGTCTGCTTTGCCTCTTCCTTAGGCATATTTTTAAAATAATCAATTGTAGCGGGAATAGCAAAATAGCCTGCTGTGAGCACCGCTACCGCTGCTAAGCCTGCTAAACACTGCTTCATCGGCAGCTTCGGCAAACCCGGCATTTCAAAGCGGCCTGTACCGCTGCCGATATCACGCTTATCCTTCAGCTGGATATTGAGACGGACCTTTTCCACCTCGCGGATACCCTGGCTGCGTACAGCCTCTGCCGCCATACCGGCAGCACTTGCTTTATATTCATTAACAAGCTCCGGACCGTTCAAGCCCAGATAATTACCGTAGTTGCGGATTATTCCCTTCAGGAAAACCTCGCCCGGAGTCTTGTCATATTCGTCATTTTCTACAGCCTGCAGATAACGGCTGCGGATACTGGTAGCCTTTTCGGCATCAGCAAGAGAGATACCCTTGGCCAGTCTTGCTTCTTTCAAAATTGCGCCGACAGTCTTTTCCTTATCATCCATTTCGCCTGCACCTCCGCTTATTCACGGCGCAGGAAGCGTTCCTCTGCTTCCTTACGCGACATTATAACCTCTCGTGGCTTGCTGCCTACAGATTGACCGACAATGCCCAGCTCCTCCATGGTATCTACCAGACGCGCCGCACGCGTATAGCCGATGCGGAAGCGTCGCTGCAGCATGGAGCTTGATGCCTGCCCCATGTCCAGCACAAGGCTCAGGGCATCCTCAAAAAGCTCATCCTCTGCAGGCGCATTGGAGCCTGCATCCTCGGCATTATGGCCTTTATTATCACATTCCAGCTCCTGCTCTGTTACTTCTTCGCTGTAATTTACAGGAATGGACTGCTTGATAATGAAATCTACTATTTTATTCAGCTCATCATCGCTGACGAAGGCACCCTGCACACGCACGGGCTTGTTGTAGCCCATGGGGTAAAAGAGCATATCGCCCTTGCCCAGCAGCTTTTCGGCACCGCCCATATCAATAATGGTGCGCGAATCTGTCTGCGAGGATACGGCGAAAGCAATACGTGAAGGAATATTCGCCTTGACGATGCCTGTAATAACATCTACGGACGGGCGCTGGGTTGCCAGAATCAGATGGATACCGGCAGCGCGGGCCTTCTGTGCCAGACGCAGGATGGCATCCTCCACATCAACCTTGGCTACCATCATCAGGTCGGATAACTCGTCGATGATGATTACGATATAAGGCATCTTTTCTGCGGCCTGTGCGTTATAGGTTTTGATGTCACGCACACGGCTGTCGGCAAACGCCTTATAACGGCGCTCCATTTCCGCTACCGCCCAGTGCAGCGCGCTGGCTGCCTTTTTCGGCTCGGTGACAACAGGTGTCAGCAGATGCGGAATACCGTTGTAATTAGACAATTCTACGACCTTAGGGTCGACAAGAATCAGTTTAACCTCGTCCGGGGTAGCACGGTACAAAAGACCGGCGATAATCGTATTGATGCACACCGATTTACCGGAGCCCGTGGAGCCTGCTACCAGAAGGTGCGGCATTTTCGCAAGGTCGGCGGAAATAATATCACCGCTGATATCCTTGCCCAGACCGATGCACAGATGCTCCTTGGCATTGCGCACACTGCCTGCCTCCACAACCTCACGGAAGCACACGGGATCGTTCTTCGTGTTCGGCGCTTCGATGCCGATGGCGGATTTGCCGGGAATCGGCGCCTCGATACGCACACCGGGAGCAGCCAGACGCAGGGCAATATCATCCGCAAGGTTCACCACCGAGCTTACCTTCACGCCTGCCGCAGGCTCCAGCTCAAAGCGGGTAACCGACGGTCCGCGCGTTACGGCAACAACTCTGGCGCGCACCTTGAAGTCTGCCAAAGTCTGCTCCAGCACCGCACATTGGTCCATGATGTCCTTCTGATAGGTGGACGGGTCGCTGGCCTTCGGCGTATCGAGAAGCTCCAGCGGGGGCAGCTGATAGCTGCTCGCGGCCTGCGCTTCAGGCTCATATGCTGCTGCAGTCTGCGGAGCAGGCGCCGCTGCGGCAATTTTATCTGCGCTGTCAAAAATCGTTACGGCCGGCTTCTCCGGTTCGGGCTCAGGCTGCGGCTCTGCCTTAACAGGCACTGCAAACGCTGCAGCCTCCTCGCGATAGGTATTGCGGATTACGGAAGCAGGACGCTCCGGTTCGGGCTCCGGCTCAGGTTCGGCAGCCTGCGGCTCCGCATCATCCAGAAAGCGGCTGTCCGGCTCGTAATCATCGTCATAATTGATAATCGGTCTTACAATGACCTCGGGTTTGGACTGCTCCCATTCGGGCAGCTGCACCGGGTCACGCTCTATTTCCTCTTTTAAAGGAGATTTTTCGTAAACGCTCTTGTTTTTCGTAAAGCCCAAAATGCTTCTGAAGGCACTTTTCTTCTGCACGCCCTCGTTGAAGGCATCAAACTCGGGGCTGGTATAGTTGCTGATAACGTTATCCGCAGGAGCGGCATGCTGTTGAGGCGCAGCACTCTTGCGTTTGAACACAGCTCTTACCGCAGGCTCTGGACGCACGCGCTCCTCCCTCACCTTGTCACCTGGGCGCACCAGTGTAATCTCATCGGAGGTCAGGTAATCCTGCCACAGCTCCCACCATTTGCGCAGCGGCAGCACCAGGCCAAGCAGCCACAGCCAGCCTAAGGCAAGAATAATATAAACCGTTACATCACCGGCAAAGGAACGCAACAGCTTCAGCAAAAGGCCGCCTATAAGACCGCCGCCCTCCGCTATCAGCGAAGGCTCCAACTCAGAGCCAACAGGCACAAAAACATGATGAGCTGTGCCTGTAAGGCACAGCGTCACCAAAGTAAAAATTAATGTTCTCTTGTTAAAAACACCAAATTGTCCTCTAAGCAACTGCCAGGACGCAGCAAAGAAAGCCAAAGGCAGCAGAAAGACACCCTTACCCAGCAGATTCTGCTCCACCAGATAAGCATAATGCATCACGCCGTCCTCAGCCGTCATAAGAAGCGCGGCTGCAAACAGCAGACCCATAAGCAGGCAGACAACGCCGACAGGGCGCGAGTAGCTTCTATTCTGTTGCTTCCTTCTTCTTTCCTTGCGCAAGATAAGACAACTCCTAAAATCGTAGCAGTCAGCAGTCATCTGTTATCAGCTGACTGCTGACAACCGCTCACAAAAAACTATTCACTAATCACTAGTCACTGAAAACTATCAAATCTCCATGATAATCGGCAGAATCATCGGGCGACGACGGGTTCTTTCGAACAGGAAGCGTCCCAGAGAATCACGCACGGTGGACTTGATTGCCGACCATTCGGAAACATTGTTTTCCTCGCAGCGGTCTAATGCAGCCTGCACCTTGTCGCGTGCTTCATCCATCAAGTCCTCGGCCTCGCGTACATAAACAAAGCCGCGGGAAACGATATCCGGACCGGAAACCACATGGCAGGATTCCTTATCGATGGTTACAACAACAATCATGATACCGTCCTGAGAGAGCTGACGGCGGTCGCGCAGTACGATGTTGCCTACATCGCCGACACCCAGGCCGTCAACCAGCACCTTGCCTGCAGGCACCTTGCCGTTAATGGTAATGCTGCTCTTGGTCAGCTCGATAACGCTGCCGTTTTCACCGATAACAATATGGTCTGCCGGCATGCCAAGGGATTTAGCCAAGTTAGCATGCTTAACCAGGTGACGGTATTCACCATGCACAGGCATGAAGAAACGCGGACGCACCAGATTGTGCATCATCTTGATTTCCTCCTGGCTGGCGTGGCCGGAAACGTGGACGCCGTTGCTCTTTTCATAAATAACGTCCGCACCCAGCTTGTACAGATGGTCGATAGTACGGGAAACGAGCTTTTCGTTGCCTGGAATCGGTGTAGCAGAAATAATTACTGTATCACCGGGCATAATATCAACCTTTTTATGGTCATTCATAGCCATACGGGTGAGCGCGCTCATCGGCTCGCCCTGACTGCCGGTGGTGATAATAACAACCTTTTCCGGCGTATAGTTATGAGTTTCGTCAATATCAATCAAAACGCCCTCAGGAACCTTTAAGTAACCCAGTTCCTTGGCGATATTTACAACATTCACCATGCTGCGGCCGATAACTGCTACCTTACGGTCATACTTCACAGCAGTATCAATAACCTGCTGGATACGATGTACGTTAGAGGAGAAGGTTGCTACTATAATACGATGCTTAGCATAGCGGAACTCCTCGTCAAAGGTCTGGCCAACCATTTTTTCGCTGGGAGTGAAGCCCGGGCGCTCGGCGTTGGTGCTGTCTGCCAGCAGGCACAGTACACCGCGGTCGCCGTATTCGGCAAATTTATTGAATTCCATAACCTGTCCGTCAACAGGAGTGTGGTCGATTTTGAAGTCACCGGTGTGGATAATAACACCGATAGGAGTAGTAATCGCGATAGCAACAGCGTCGGGAATGCTGTGGTTTACGCGAATGAAATCAAGCTTAAAGGCACCGGCGTTAATCTTGTCACCGGGTTTTACTACGTGCAGGTTTTCGTTGCCTACACCGTTTTCCTTCAAGCGGCCTTGTAAAATACCCAGAGTAAGTGCGGTACCATAAACGGGACAATCAATTTGTTTCATAACATAGGGCAGCGCACCGATATGGTCCTCGTGACCATGTGTCAGAAAGATACCCTTAATTTTATCTTTATTCTCAACCAAATATGTAATATCGGGAATAACCAAGTCAATGCCGAGCATATCGTCTTCAGGGAACATCAGGCCTGCATCAATCAGGATCATGTCGTCCCCGTAACGGAATACCGTCATATTTTTACCAATTTCGCCCAAACCACCCAGCGGGATAATCTGGACCTTATGTTGAAATTTACCCAAAAAAAATACACCTCCATTTTTTATTTTACATTCTTCCGTACAAATGTAGAAATTGAATTTGATACTGTGTCCGCACACATACTCTCTACTTTATTATACACTAAATATGGGCTATTGACAAATAGTGATACATATTTTTTGTGAAAAGTTTGTTGCCAAACGGATGATTTTTTAGCAGAGGTAAAGCGCATGCAAAAAAGGCTGAAGCAATGCGCGCCCCTGCACCCTTGACATTCCCTTCTATTTCAAGTACACTTAAACTAAGTTCTTCAAAACCGCAAGTAAGCATAAGCCTCCGGCTCATTTACCTGCGGACAATTAAATAAGCAGTATATCCTGCAGATGC
>OLNQ01003296.1_pt1 | contig 13199 bp, 6 predicted proteins | sample 1672821 | NCBI WGS metagenome assembly OLNQ01 (sample SAMEA3136727, study PRJEB25190) | human gut metagenome | biome: human gut; feature: human-associated habitat; material: faeces | place: Austria | collected 2013 | reverse complement strand
CATCGCTTCTTGTTGTCTTGATAGAGATATGAGGGTGTTGGGGTGGAGTCCTTACAAAAAGAGCCTCTCCCCAACGTCCCCTCCTTTACACACCTGCAAAGGTAGTCAGCCTTTACGCTCCGTACAATACCCGAAAGGGTAATTCTACGCCTCTATCCAGTGTTTACGAGTTTCGGGCGAGGGCTTGCTCGACAATGGCGATGAGCGACTCGTAGAGGTCTGGTAGGCAGAGGTAGTCGTTGTAGTGAAGGTAGTACTCCTCGTCTAGTTCGTCGCTGATCTCGGGTCCGAAGGTGAGCGCGTACCCCTCCCAGCCATCGTTTATGTCGATATAAGCTATTCCATCATACGTGTGAATGCCCACTATGGGGTACCCTTCGCAATAGATCCAGTCATACCGACACTGATTTATGAGGGTCAGGCTAGACTTGAGCTCTGGGGCTATCTCCTCTTCGCTCCACGAGACCTCGCCCTCCTCGCCTAGTAGGTCTAGAAAGAGGCTGTTGAGGAGGGAGACAAATGATTTGCGAAGGTCTATGAGTTCTTGATACCATTCGGACATCTTTGTCGTGAGGCTGAAGATGTCGCTCTGTCGCTCTAGGGTCTCTTTGTCCAGGGCTTTCTTGAGCAATGCAGTGATGAAGTCGTGATTGCAAAAGTTAATCCCGAAGAAAATAAATGAGTCTTCAGGATCTCTAATGAAGTTTTGAGTAGAGAAAGGGTACTCTAAGCGTTCGGTCAGATCCCAGTCACGATAGAGGATGAGGTTGATCCCCGTCTCGCTACGCTTCACTCCAGCGACAGGATATAGATTATGTACGCTATGCTCATCCGAGTGTAGATCAAAGGCGCGTAGGATCGTTTGCTCTTTATCGTGATCATAGGGGGAGGTGGGGAGATCCCATGTTAGCTCTTCTAGCTGATGACTCTCGAGATAGTCTGCGAGTAGTGTGGTGACTTGGGGTATCAGCTCCTCTCGTACTTTTTTGTACTCCTCCCAAATGTGGTTCAGTTGATCCTTCAGATCTTTTAGTTCTTGCTTCTTAGCTGCTAAGCTCTCTGTAGCCATACGCTTTGATCTTTGCTGTGTTACTTAGTGAATTGGGGATTGTGGACGGTGCCAACAATCTGTATACGGAGACTGTTGACTTTTGCAACAGTCTCATACGGACCAAAGGTATTGAAAAAAGTGGTTGCCGAGAGGAACCCGTGGAGCTATCTGGGCGAATGTGAGCCATCGTCTGTGTGATGACTCGGCTTAACTGGCACTGCTTGAGGGGATTCTGAGGAGGGCGGTAATTCCTCGGTAGGAATTTTCAAATAGCTCGCTGGGAAATCGAAAATCCCCACGGAGGAACAGAACATTTCCCACGTAGGCGAGAAATAAAACTTCGGAGGAATCAAATGATAAGTCCGAAGAATTATTTCTCGCCCACGTGGAGAATGACCAATAGCTCCGTGGGGATTTTCAATTTGCCACGTGGAGGATGCTTTTTTCATCGTCAGGGGCTTGCATTTTCCTGTGCGGGGTATGACATCTGAGTCCGATAGATCTTCCAAGATTCATACTTCTTAGCGATTTAAGTAGCGTTCTTTAACACGAAAAACTTGCATATCTCGAAAATTATACGTATGTTTGCACTGCAATTCAAGATCAGAGAGGTCTATCCACGATTAACTTGTGTTTGTGTTTGGACTCCATCGATAGCTGAGTTGCAATTTGTTAGCATTAAGAGCCGGTCTACGGACCGCCCCAACCGAGCCTTGCATAATGGTCACGGTGGGAAGAATGGATGCGAATTAGACGTTTAACCTATAAACCAACTAGTTAAAAATCAAATTATGACAGCGCAACAATCTTATGACCCATTATCTCGTGAGGAGTCGCTAGAGGTAGCTTCTCACGCTATTGCTATGCCCTCATCTGAGCCACAGAGTGAGACGGGGGTGCCATCTGCTACTGACGAATCTGAAGAGGAGACGCATCCAGAGGGGGCTATTCGCCTGATGGATGGTACGATCCTGACGTGCTATCCGAAGCCTAAGCAGGAGGAGCAACCGCAGGAGGTGGTGGCTGATGATCTACAGCTAGACAGCACGGGGGAGTACTTCGGCATAGGGCGGAGGAGGATAGCTCCGAAGCCTGTGGTGCAGGAAGAGCAAGAGGAGCTCCGTCAGCTCTTTAAGGACAATGCCTTCTATCTGCTAGCGCATCGAGAGCGCATACTGCAGGATAGTCGTATGTTTCTCACACCCATCGTGACGCACAATGGCTTGGCCTACACGGGCACGTCAGGCTTTCACCGACCGACTATCGGCATCTATCTAGAGTGGTGGAGGCATTGCTTAGGCACTATGGTGATCTCTGATAGTGGCCGTATGAGTCTCGTCTATCAGATTGCGGGGAGTCCGCTCTCGGGGTCTAATAGCTGTGGTCAGCTCTATGAGAGTGGTGAGTCGGCTCCTATACGGCTCTCCGGCTTTTCCAAATACTGGCAGTCGCTGATGGAGATCAACACGCGCTACGACGAAGCTAAGCAGATCTACCAAGCCTATACGCTCCAAGAGCTACTGGACATACTGCATGAGGAGGATGGCGGCGAGAAGGACTTTACGAGCAATGTGAGAGAGCGCTTCTTCCGACATCGTATAGAGCAACTGACCGAGCGGGTGGAGCATCACTACAGGGAGGAGCGGAGATGGAGATATAAATATGAGCATGCGGTGCTACGGCTGCATGACAGTGAGGTGCGCCAGATCTACGCCGACTATACGGATCTAGAGCAGCGGGTGCAGGCTCAGATCGAGGAGCTGAGGCGACAGAAGCAGAGCCTGAAGCGGCAGCTCAAGAGTGAGCAGCTGACGCCTCGTAGCTATCAGGATGCCCTCAAGACAGTGAAAGCGCAGATTTATCAGTTGAAGGGGCAGTTGAGTAGCTTCGAGTACAAAGTCCAATGGAGATTTCGTGATGAGGGGATGATAAGCATCCAGGATATATGCTCCTATGTCGAGAACAAGGATAAGGCGGAAAGTGACACAACTAATAACTACTAAAGCTATGATTATAACGACAGATATACTTGCAGATCGCTTTGCGAAGTACAACAAGCTGTACTTTGATGATGAGCTGCCTACACCAGACTTTTTCCTGCTGAAGTCATACTCCAAGCTGGGTATGTTTCGCTTCATTGAGATACGTAGCAGACGTACGATCAAGTACGTGAAGATCCTGATCTCTTGCTACTATGACTGGACGGAAAAGCAGCTGCGGAGCGTACTCGTGCATGAGATGATACACTACTATGTGGAGTACAACTACTTTCACAATGGTCAACCGCATCATGGGGAGCTCTTTACCAATAAGATGAATGAGCTAAATGAGAAGTATCACCTAAACATCGAGGTGGTCACTAATATAGATAAGTTCAAGGTGGCTAAGGGGGCGCCCATACTGCCACGGATAGCGGCCTTTTTTACTACGCTCCGCTAATTAGCTATTGATCGAGATAAGATGAGCGATATAATGGACCATAAGTTAACCGCCTTAGCGCAGCTCCTCCTAGGCTCTGAGAGCCGTGTGAGGACCTTTGCGCTGGTCACGACAGAGAACTCTGCCGTAGAGCCGTCCGACTCGCAAGAGCTGACGAGTGGCGGTGATCGGTTGGCAGCCTACTTGCGCAGCCAACAGTACGCTTACGCAGTCCTAGAGCAGCACACGAGGGCTGAGGAGACGCTCTGCCTGATCTACAATGTGGGGCTAGACGATGTGGGCTTTATCTGGCAGAGTGTCGATCTAGATCGTTTTCTCCTAGTCGAGCTTTCTCCGCTGGGTGACTCGCCTAGGAGTATGACGCTCACCTGCTTTCAGACGCTAGGTAGCGAGGCGGTAAGGGGTCGTCCCGATCCTAAGGGGAGCCTCTATAGACAAGCTGGGGAGCGCGTGATCTGTAGGAGTCTGGCGAGCTTTTGCCAGGTTTGTGAGTGGCACAGTTTGTCGATACCTTTGGATAACTTTGCCGAGTCGGTTCGAGCGTTCAACGACTTTATCGATACCCGCTGTCGGCTACACGAGCTGTACGCTCAGCGCTATGATTACTTGGTCGAGGAGAGTATGGATACCAGGAAGACCCTTCGCTCTCATCGTGTGTGTCGGGCGCAGCTATATGGGACGCACTACGACCTCTTCCTAAGGCAGTGATATCAGAGAAGTCTAATAGTTTGAAATACGAGATATGAAGATTTACTTTAGTCCAGAGTACAGTGGACATGTATATATTGACTGGTCAGCCCATCACGAGTTGCTATGGGACTCAGTCGTGGTAGACACAGCGGGGCTTATCACGCTCCTAGAGCTACACCTAGGCATCTACCAAGAGGTGCATACGAAGCCTGAGCGCATAGCACTCTATTACAATGCGATGAAGCAGTACCTAGCGGAGCACCCCAAGAGTATCTTGGGCGCTTCCTTTGGGATCGATGGGCTGAGCGTGGCAAAGCGTTGTCTCTCGCTACGCGATGAGCTGGTGATGGCGGGCTGGCCTGTGGCGGGCTGTCATCTGTCTGAGCGACTAGACGCCTTGGCAGATATCGAGCAGTACTTTGACTCGCCAGGGCTGGGAGAGCGTCTGACGGCTCTGTTGAACCGAATCGGCAACTCCGCCATCTGTCAGCAGATAGAGGTGGTCATGCCTGTAGAGGTCGAGGTGCTGCCGCCACGGATTGGGGCGCTACTCACGCTGATGGAGTCTCGTGGCGCTCGTCTCGTGGTGGAGCCAGTAGAGCCACGCTCTAACCAGTCTAACCTAGCTCTGCTGCAAAGGCTCTTTACAACCGAAGGGAAAGAGCAGCAGGTCGAGCTAGACCCTACGGATCGGGAGAGCCTACAGGTGCTGGAGTTTGACGACGAGGCGAGAGCGATGGACTACCTGCTTGGCGAGGAGAGTCTGTCGGGCGCTGTCTATATCAACTCAGCTGGCAAGCTCTTTGACAACTACCTCTCACAGCGACACAAGCCTCGCTCGGGGAGCGTCATCACGGGAGGCATACCGCAGATCTCTCAGCTCTTTGTGCTGGGCTTGCGTATGCTACTCCGACCGCTCAATGTGAAGCATCTACTGCAGTGGTGCTATACGCCGATCAATCCGCTCCAGGGCAAGCTGAGATACCGCTTAGCACGACAGCTGGCTCGTAGCGGGGGGTACTACTCTGACGAGGTACAGAATGTGATCCAAGAGTATCTCGATGGAGCGTATGACAATAGCGAAAAGGACGAACAGCTGACGGAGCGGAAGAAAAAGTCTTTGCGAACTAAGCGGGAGCAGCAGATAGCCCTTTTCCTCCCTCCACAGGACATCAAGCGAAGTAACGAAGCACTCACGAGAGGCGAGCTACTTGCTTTCATCGATGGCTATCTGCAGTGGTGTATCGAGAGGCAGCAACTCCTAGCTCAGGATAGTGAGGAGCTGGTAGACAGTGTGCGACTCCTCAGCATCACGGCAGACCAAGCGAGGGCGCTCCGGATAATCCTGCAGGACCTGCGCGATGATCAGCCTATCACCGACTTACAGCTACGGAGCTGGTCTGCGACGCTCTACGAGAGTGTGGATATCGTGCAGTATGAGCCAGAGGAGGGGGCACTGGAGGTCATCGCTACTCCTGGTCAGCTGCTATCGTCTAGTCGGGACACGGTGTGGGTTAGCTTCTATGGTGAGAGCGAGGCCGAGGCACCTTACCCCGACCTGTCGGATAGTGAGGTGCGTGGCCTGACCCAGGCGGGCGTACAGCTCTGGAGCCAAGAGGCTGCCAGACGATATCACCATGCGATGACCTATCGAGCCTTTACCAAGACGCAAGGAAGTCTCAAGCTGATCCTCCTCAAGCGTCAAGGGGGCCAGGAGCCTGCCAAGCACCCGATCCATATTCGTCTGGAGAAGACAGTGACGAACTGGTCGGAAATGATCACACGCCCGCACTGCACAGATAGCTATCAGCCTCATCCAGTCTGCAACTTAGCGGGAGAGGGCACCACCGAGTTGCACATCGAGCAGGGCAATCTGATAGAGTTCCCAGAGCTAGAGAGTGCCACTTCACTGGACACGCTGATCCTGCACCCGCTAGACTACACGCTAGAGCGTCTCGTCGATATTACGAGCATAGGCCTTGACCAGCTACAAGAGGTGAATAGGATCAAGGGTAATGTGGCTCACGACGTAATCAGCGGGCTATGCGATAAGGCTCAGGAGGGTGCGCGTGTCGATGCTGCGGCGCTGCGTCAGATAGTCGAGGAGTCGTATGATCAGCTGTTTGACGAGGTGGTGCAGAGACATGGCGCTATCCTGCTTTTGCCCGAGAATGAGCTAGACAGGCAGTTCTTAAAGATCGATCTCAAAGAGTGTCTAGGTGCTCTGGCTAGCATTATGGAGCAAAACGATCTGCACGTCTTCGCTGCAGAGAGTAGCTACAAGGATAACTTGTCCTATCCCGAGGGCATCACCATCTACGGACGTGTAGATATGATCATGCAGCGGGCGGATGGCGAGCTTTTTGTCATGGACTTTAAGTGGTCTGAGAGCAACTTCTACCGGAGTCTCCTAGAGAAGAATGTCTCGCTACAGCTCTCCGTCTATCAGGAGCTTATTGCGCAGCAGCTCCAGCGCAAGGTAGCCGGCGTCGGTTACTTCCTGCTCCCTAGAGGTAAGCTCTACACCACGGCGCATCTCATCGGTGCTGACGTGGTTGAGCCGCAAGACGTGACCGACAACTCGGTCAGGATTAGGAATAGCTACGTCTTCCGTAGGACTCAGATCGCAAGAGGTGTCATAGAGACCGACCAGCCCAACCTGCTCACGGAGCTAGAGTATGGCACCCAGGTGGAGGCGCAGCAGCTCTTCCCCCTGACGAATGCCTCCGCTACGCCAGAGAATGGTGAAGCGGTCAAGCAAGCTTCGCTGTTTAGTCCATATAGTCTCATCAAAGAGTAATGTGCCATGAAAGGAATCAAATACATTAGTGCCGGCGCGGGCAGTGGTAAGACCTACACGCTAACGCATCAGCTGGCCGAGCTCATTATTGAGGAAAAGGTCAAGCCCGAGGGGATCATCATGACCACCTTTACCATCAAAGCGGCTAGCGAACTGCGAGAGCGCGCCAAGGCGGTGCTCTATGAGAAAGGTTACTTTGACGAGGCGGAGCGACTAGACCTGTCACTCATAGGCACGGTGCATAGCGTCGCCTACGCTTTGATCCAGAAGTACTGGTATTATCTAGGCATCAGCCCCGATCTGCAGGTGATGACCGACGAGGATACGAGCTTTTACATCAGTCAGTCCTTAGCCCTGCTACCCACGCCCGAAGAGCTACAGTTTCTCTCGCACTTTCGCAACTACTTTGACATCTGCAAGAGCGAGCCAAACAGGCCTACGGTGCCAGATCGCGACTTCTGGCGTGCAGACCTGAAGACGCTGATCGAGGAGGCGACTAAGTATGAGATCGAAGACCTACAGCCTAGCTTGGAGCACTCGATCCAAACGTGGGGAAAGCTTTGCGTACCGCAGGAGGGTGCTAGCCCTCTGCGCAAAGAGTCGCTCATCGAGTGCCTGCGGGCTGTCCGAGTGGCTAATCGCGAGGGACGAGCCTCTAAAAAGCAGAAAGAGCGTGACGAGACCATAGAGAGGCTACTCTCTAGTCTGGCTAAGGAGACTGTCTCTATCGTGACGTACAACAAAGCGCGCAACTTCCTCGGCGAATTGCCTAAAACCCTGAGAGGTCAAGTGCCTGCCGTAGATGATGCCCTCGCTATGCTGGGCAACATTTGGGACTCTCCAGAGGTCTTCGACTTGCAGTGTCGTTATATTACTTGTCTCTTCGGGCTAGCTGAGCGTTGGCGAGAGGAGTATAGACGATTTAAGAAAGAGCACAACCTCGTAGACTACAACGATATGGAGCTTTACCTGATAGAGCTACTCAAGCACGAGGAGGCTGTACGGGATATTCAAGCGAGCTTTAGCTGTCTGATGGTCGATGAGTTTCAAGATAGCTCGCCTGTACAGGTTCGCGCCTTTGAGATGCTGAGCCAAGTGATGGAGTACAACGTTTGGGTGGGCGATGCCAAGCAAGCTATCTACGGCTTTAGAGGTACAGACATTGATCTGACCAATGCGGTTATGAAGAGCATTGAGGCGACCCCAGAGAACGGCAATCAGATAGAGACGCTCCCGCGCAACTACCGCTCGCTACCGAGCATCGTGGAGCTGACGAATAGGCTCTTCGTACCCGTCTTCAGCAACTCTATGCCAGAAGATCGGATACGCCTGACGCCTGACCGTAAGCAGCTAGAGGAGGGTCATCCGCTAACGCTCTGGGCCGTGCAGACGACCAATAAAGATAAGTTCCTCGCGACTATCGCTAAGGAAGTCGCCGAGATGGTAGACCGAGGCATACCTCCTCAAGACATCGCTATCCTAGCTCGTCAAAATGATCGCATAGATCGGTTGGCGCCAATGCTAGCTGACCGGGGCATCCCTGTCAATCGCAATGGAATCGACATCAGCGAGACGGGCGCTTATCTACTGATCACCTCACTCATTCAGCTGGTCATAGATGCGAGTGATACGCTAGCGAGAGCGCAGATAGCCTTTATCACAAAGCCTGGCTATACGCTACAGCGACTTATCGATGACAAGCTCGCCTATCAAAACGAAGAGTCAGAAGATGGGACGCGCTGGCTAGACCACATTCCACTGATAGCTGCAGTACTCCAGGAGCGAGAGCGACTGCAGCACTACTCGGCAGCCGCTTTGGTCGAGAGCCTTGTCGTAGAGTTTGGACTATACCAGAGAGCGACGGACTATGTGCGGTCTGAGCTGGGGGGCGCCATCTTTGACGTGATGATACAGGCGGCGCAGACTTACGAGAAGCACTGTGTGCAGATGACGCTACCCGCCACGCTCTCAGGATTTCTAGACTATATGTCGCAGACACCGCCTATGTCGTCTGGCGATCGTGACGGGGTCAACCTCGTCACCTATCATGGTGCTAAGGGACTAGAGTGGAGGCATGTGATACTCATAGACCTAGATCATGATCCGATCGAGGAGAAAAAGCTGATACGCCAATCCTTCTTTGGAGTGCATGCGAGACGCGTGGAGCGCTGTTCACAGGACAACCTTTACCCAGAGGCACGTATCACGGTATTGCCGTGGCTCTTCGATAGCTCTTCGAGTGTCAACGCACCTGAGGAGTATCTCGCTCGGATCGCTTCTTCTAAGGAGCTCCAGCAGATCGTCGAGAGCGAGCGATATGAGGCTGCGCGGCTACTTTATGTCGGTGTGACAAGGGCGAGAGATGCGCTGAGCCTAGCGGTATATCGGACCAAACCTCTGAAGTGGTTCCAGCAAATAGGGCTTCACCCCATAGAGTCTTTGGACAACCTGTCTGATAGCGTGGATTGTCTCGCTGTGGGTCAACCCTTCGTAGTGCATACGCTGACTCCTGAAGAAGAGGAAACGAGCGAAATGAACGAGACTGGCGAAGCGGCTGAGCCAATCTCACCCGAGTCCCCTGCGACGAATGTGCCGCTGTACGAACCGCTACAACACTACCGCCAGAGGAATGTGAGCCCTAGTATGGTCGCGGGGCAGGGGCGTGCAGAGCTCCTGTATGAGAGTGGCGAGCGCATACCACGCATCGGCCAAGCGAGCGACAATCTCGTTGGCGACTGTATACATCAGCTCTTCTCATCGACAGATATGCAAGACTCGGAGGCGATGGCGCAGCTCGTGAGTGCCTATCAGCTACAAGGGCATCTCACCTCTGTAGAGGCGCTGCAGAGGAGTTGGTCGCACTTTGTGGAGTTTCTCCGAACTCAGTACGGAGAGCCAACCGCTCTGCGCCATGAGCTACCCTTCAAGCAGCAAGTCGGCAAGCAGGTCATCACCGGCTCCATCGATATGGTCTGGGAGACGACCGAGGGGGCTGTCTTGATAGACTTCAAAACCTATTCGGGGACAACGCAGCAGCTACTAGATCCCAATAACCCGCACTACGCTGGACTCTATAAGGGACAGCTCGACTGCTATCAGCGCGCCATCGAAGCGTCTGGGCAGAGGGTCCTCGATCAACTCATCTTCTATCCGATACTGGGCGACGTGGTGCGTCTCCTACCGCTCGACTAGACGACTGCGCCGCTCTATATTTGCCTGCTCGTATCGTGCTGGTCTCGCAGTAGGTACGAGTTCCAAAAACTGTTCCCCTCTTGGAACTTTTTAGTTCCAAGGGGGGGAACTCTTTGCTTCCAAGGCGGGGGGGGCAACTTTCGGTTGGGTGGAGACTCTGCGACTGCTCGCTTGTTGCGACACGAAGATGTGGAGCGTAAGTACAACAAAGTACAACAAAAGCCGTGTAACTCTAGGGCTACACGGCTTTGCTATGTTGGGGAGCCTGCTGGGCTTACGCCGCAGGCTCGGGATAGTCTGGCGACTAGGTGAGGTCTACGGCATGTACCTCCTCAGGCGTGGTGGGCTCGGGCTTGGCATCGAGGATGCCAGCGAGAGGACCATAGTTGTCTTCCCACTCAGTAGATGAGATACGTACGTAGGTGCTGTAGCGCTTGTAAGCTGAGCGAAGTGACTCGTTGGCTAGCTCCTCAGCAATCTCTGGGTACATCTTGAAGAGTGAAGCGTAGCGTACCTCGCCCTTGAGGAAGTCCTTGAACTTCGAGAAGTCTGGCTCCTTGCTGTCGAGTACGAAGGGGTTCTTGCCCTCCTGCTCACGACGTGGGTCGTGGTGCCAGAGGTGCCAGTAACCGCACTCTACGGCGCGCTTCTGCTCGTTCTGTGCATTGCCCATACCACCCTTGAGACCATGTGAGATACAGGGTGAGTAAGCAATCACGAGTGATGGACCCTCGTAAGCCTCAGCCTCGCGGAGTACCTTGAGTGTCTGAGCGGGGTTAGCGCCCATAGCGATCTGAGCTACATAGACGTAGCCGTAGGTGGTCGCAATGAGACCTAGATCCTTCTTGCGGACACGCTTACCTGATGCGGCAAACTTAGCGATAGCGCCTAGAGGCGTACTCTTAGAAGACTGTCCACCCGTATTGGAGTAAACCTCCGTATCGAGTACGAGAACGTTGACATTCTTGCCCGAAGCAAGTACGTGGTCGAGACCTCCGAAGCCTATATCGTATGCCCATCCGTCACCACCGATGATCCACTGTGAGGGCTTGACGAAGTGATGACGCAGGTTGTAGACGTAGTGCATACGACCCTTAGCCTCAGCATCGAGCAGAGGTAGGATCTTGTAGCTGAGCTGCTGTGAAGCATCACCATCGAAGCGCTGCTCGACCCACTCATTGAGTAGCTGGCGTAGCTCATCGCTAATAGGCTCCTGACCCTCCTCTAGAACCTCCTTGACGAGGTGCACGAGGCGGTTGCGGTTCGAGCTAGAGGCGATGTACATACCCATACCAAACTCAGCATTGTCCTCAAAGAGAGAGTTAGCCCATGCGGGACCCTCGCCACGCTCATTGGTCGTGTAGGGAGTAGAGGGTGCTGAAGCAGAGTAGATAGAGGAGCAGCCGGTAGCGTTTGCCACTACCTGACGGCTACCGAAGAGCTGCGTCAGTAGCTTGACATAAGGTGTCTCACCACAACCAGAGCAAGCTCCAGAGTACTCAAAGAGAGGCTGTGCAAACTGTGAGTTCTTGACGTTGGACTGTACGTCGACCATATAAGACTTGTTGGTCACCTGATGACGCATATAGTCCCAGTCGCTCTGCTTGTCACGTACCTCATCAAGGGGAACCATCTTGAGTGCCTTGCCCTGCTTATTGCCTGGGCAGACGTTAACGCAGTTAGCACATCCGAGACAGTCAAGGTAGTTGACCTGAATGCGGAACTTGAGACCAGCCTCCTTGAAGCCCTTGCCCGTAGCCTCGAGTAGATCCACATTCGTGCCCTGGGCCTCCTTCTCATCGAGTAGGAATGGACGGATCGTAGCGTGAGGACATACGAAAGCACACTGGTTACACTGGATACAGTTAGCTGACTCCCATACGGGTACGAGAGCAGAGACACCACGCTTCTCTGAGTCGGCCGTGCCAGAGTCCCAAGTACCATCCTCGCGACCTGCAAAAGCAGATACTGGGAGCGTATCACCCTTCTGAGCATTCATAACACGGACTACGTTGTGTACGAAGTCGGTGTCGCCTGGGTGCTTGACCTCGGGCTCGTCGGGTAGGTTTGCCCACTCTGCCTTAACGGGAACCTGGATAACGTTGGCACCCTCGTCGACAGCTGCGAAGTTCTTATTGACAATGTCCTCACCCTTGCGAGAGTAAGACTTGACGATGAACTTCTTCATCTGCTCTACGGCTAGATCGTAAGGTATGACGCCAGAGATCTTGAAGAAGGCACTCTGCAGGATCGTGTTCGTGCGGTTGCCTAGACCAATGCGCTGCGCAATCTCGGTAGCGTTGATCATATAGAAGGAGATCTCGTTCTCAGCGAGGTAACGCTTGACGTGGTTGGGTAGATGCTCCTCGACGCTGTCTAGATCCCAGATAGAGTTGAGGAGGAACGTACCGCCCTTGCGAAGTCCTGCGAGGACGTCGTACATACGTAGGTAAGCAGGTACGTGGCAAGCGACGAAGTTGGGGCGTACGACTAGATAAGTACTACGGATGGGCTGATCGCCAAAGCGTAGGTGAGAGGCGGTAAAGCCACCGCTCTTCTTAGAGTCGTAAGCGAAGTAAGCCTGGCAGTACTTGTTGGTGTTTTCGCCAATGATCTTGACGGAGTTCTTGTTAGCACCGACTGTACCGTCAGCACCTAGTCCGAAGAACTTAGCCTCGTAAGCATCGCTCTCGAGCTCGACCTCCTTGCCTAGGGGTAGAGACTTGAAGGTGACATCGTCGACGATACCAACGGTAAACTGATCCTTCGGCTCGTTCATCGCTAGATTGTCAAAGATAGCGATGATCTGAGCGGGTGTCGTGTCCTTGCTCGATAGACCATAGCGACCGCCTACGACGAGTGGTGCGTTGGGCTGTGTGTAGAGAGCGTTCTTGACATCGAGGTATAGTGGATCACCAGCAGCTCCTGGCTCCTTGGTGCGGTCGAGGACAGCGATACGCTTGACGCTCTTGGGCAGTGCACCGAGGAAGTGCTCTACGCTGAATGGACGATAGAGGTGTACGGCTA
>OLNQ01003287.1_pt1 | contig 13227 bp, 11 predicted proteins | sample 1672821 | NCBI WGS metagenome assembly OLNQ01 (sample SAMEA3136727, study PRJEB25190) | human gut metagenome | biome: human gut; feature: human-associated habitat; material: faeces | place: Austria | collected 2013 | reverse complement strand
TTTTTACCTACCCCTGGTAGAACCAGGGGTTTTATTGCCGCTAAAGCACCAAAAAAAAATTAAGTTAGAATTTTTTTCTAACTTAATTATAAACTCTTGCCGTAAAATCAAAGTTTTTCACTTCTTTTTACAAATTCCTCGCCAAATCAAGCGTTTTGACGCAGCGCATTGCCCTATTTCAGCATCACACTGTTGTTAAGCACCGGCACGCTGTACAGGAACAGTATGTCCTGTCGGTCAAATTCAACAAATTTCCCTACTCTTTCGCTCGGCAGATAACGCGTATCGACTAGGGTCACTTTGCGATAGCACTCTGTGAAGAACGGCGCGATGCTGCTGCCGAAGGAATCCCTGAAAATGATGAGTTCCTTGTCCGTCGTGCTCGCCGGATTTTCGATGGTCAGCAGTGACTTCGCGCCGTCGAGGAACATATCGTAGCCTTCGCCATCCTCGCTCGCGGCGCTTGCGATGGTATAGACTCCTGTTGTGACATACCGCTCATCCTCGCTCGCGTAATCGGTCACGATACAGCCATCCAAGGCTTCATTTGTCAGATAGATCAGTTCCTCCGGCTCCATCGCAAGATCGCTTTGGCGTCCGTAAGCCCCAATAAAGCTCTCATTTGCCACAGCCTTGCCGTACTCCGCCGTCAGCTCACAGCCCATCGCCTCCGCGATCCGCTGTGCCACCGGATAGATCTTTTCCTGCCGCCAGTGCGCGTCAGTCTTGTAATAGCTTTCCATATCTAAAAGGTCGTCAAGCTCGATATAGGAAGCAAAGTCCTCCGTATCCGCCTGCATGCGCGCGTATAGCTCGCTGTAATCGATGACATTCTGCCCCTCTGCCTCAAATGCCCAGGCGTTCTTGTCCGGTACGATCGCGAAATACGTTTTTACGTCCTGATCCTTCAGATAAAGCTCGTAAATCTTCCGCAGCTTTTCGCCTGCTTTGTCCAGCGACTGCTCATCCATCGGATATTCTGACTTGATGATATAGCCGTTGTAATCATAGAAGCCCTTATCATCTGTCTTGACCTTAACGCCGGACGAGCGGCAGCTCGTCAAAAATGAAGCTGCCAGCAGCACTGCAAGGCACAGCATTGCGATCCGTTTTGCGGCTCGTTTCACGTCCGGTTTGATTCTTTTTTCTTTTTTCATCGGTTTTCTCCCTGTTTCGACAAAATATTCAATCTTTCGTGTGTCTTTCACGCTATTGCAAGATTCCGCCGTTACAGCCGGATTCTCAAAGGCGGATACCGAAAGCAGTTTCTCCGGCGCTATTCGATATTTTCTTCACAGTAAACCTTCGCGTCCTGATAAGCCTTTAGGGTTTTGCTCTTGAAGGTATCGATCAGATCCGCCGCGCCGAATGCGCTGACCACATAGCCGTTTACCTTGATGATAACAAATTTGTCCGGAAATCCGCAGACCCAGCGTCTGTTCTCGATGCTCTCTTTCATCGCCTTTGCGAACTTGTCCGCATTCTTGCTGTCTTTAAGCTGGAACGCGCCCGCTGTAAACGTGTTGAGATTCATCATGTGCGTCAACGATGCCGCCTTTTTGAGCAGATCCGCGGAATCCTCCGGAACTGCAAGGGTCGATTCCAGTACGGCGCTGTCACTGACGTCAAACTTGCCCGGCGCGTCATCTTTCGCGTTTTCCTCGGAATAGTCTCCGCCGGAAGCAGGGAATTTATCATCCTCACTGTAGCTCTTCCAAACAGTGTTCAGAAGATTCAGCGGCGAGCTTGGCTTGTTTGCTTTGTCAGTGTCATGCTTATCTGCGGACGGTTTTGAAGTCGATGGCTTGCTTGCGGAAGGTTTTGAAGCAGCCGGCTTATCCGTACTCGCGGACGGTTTTTGTTCCGGCTTAGACGCCTCATCCTCCTTCGTGGTATCGTCTTTCTGATGATCATCAGGTTTCTGCGCGCTGTCCTCCCCCGACGGATCCGCATCTTGATCTTCTTTGCCCGTATCAGCACCGGCAGTGTTCCCTGCGTTCTCACTTCCCGCGGCGTTGTCTCCCGCTGCCGGATTGTCCGTATCCGGATCCTGTGGCTGATCGCTTGCTGTGCATGCCGCAAAGCTAAAAACCAGGCATACGGCAAGCAATAAACATAAAAACTTTTTCATTTGTATTTTCCTCCGTAATCTCAAAAATAATTGTACCATAAGCTTAGTCGCAGGGAAAGAGAAAAACCCTCACTTTTCTTTTAGGATAAAGACTCCCATAACAAAAGCCTAGATTTTCATGTACGCATAACACTCTTTCGCAAGGTGCTTTTGTCGTGATTCCGAAAATATCGGCCAGCGATATTTCCTAAATAAAAAATCGACAGCGCAAAGGGACTGATAAGCTTTCGTTTTTGCAGCTGTCGATTTTATTTCAGATTTGTTTTGCGGTTTGCGCAAAATGAAGTTATTCTTCTGCTTCTTTTACCGTTTCCGCTTGCTTTGCGGCATTTAAGGATTTTACTTTTTTTGCAAGTGTCAAGGAAAGAAGAACCGCAACAACACAGCATATGCCAAAGAATATAAACATTCTGAAATAGCCTGCTTCTTCACCATAGTTGTCAAGCCAGCTTCCAATCATTGCGGGTACGAAAAGGTCCGGAAGATAGATGACCATGGAAGATAGTCCGATTGCAGTTGCTGCATAAGTAATCGGGATATCGATTTCATTGAGGATAGACCACATAACGCCATAGAGCATCATGGCAAAAGCAGATGCTAAAAGAGAAATTACAATGGCCGGAATGACACTTTCTTTTCCTGCCGGAATCTGCGTCGTGATAAAAAACAGAATCGCAAGCACGATGAACCCATATCCATAAAGTTTAAGGGTAGATTTTAAAAGCTTATCCGCAATGTAGCCACCTAGCGGCGATAAGAAGTAGAACACATAGCCCCTGATGATTCCTAAAAACGCGGAATCAGATACATCCATTCCGACTTGGGAAGTTAGATACGGTGTGAAATAAGATACATTACTGTAAATCGTGTACATGATAAACATGATGATAGATGCCCACCATAAATACGGATTACGAACGGCTTTCCCGATATCGCTGATTTTAAAACGATCTTCTTCTGCGAGTTGCCCTTCTTCTGTTTCGCTTTCTTTAAACGTAATCTGTACGAAAACCGCGGCAATTATAACCGCGACAGACATTCCAATGATGGTGCGAAACATCGCATCATGATTATCATCGGTAGAGGCATACAAACCCCAAAAGATGAAACTGCATACCAGACTAATAACTGAGCCAAGGGCGTAATACCAACCATAGGTACTTCCGGAATTATCCTTGCCCCCCAATAGGCGCAAGCCTTTGTTCAGCGCGGTCCAAAATACGAAGCTAGTGGTCACCGCAAATAGGAAGAATACAATCATAGCGGTGATATAGTTCATGGAAAAGGCCATGACAAAGCCCAAAATACCGGTGCCTACCAAAGATAACACCAACATCTTCTTCGCCGAAAACTTATCAGCCAAAATTCCACCCGGAATGTATAAAATCAGGCATCCGACTGCATAAGCAGACAGCAAAAAACCCGCCTGCGCGTTTGTCATTCCAAAAGCAGGAAGCAGTTTATCATAATAGACATACTTAATGTATGGCAACTCATAAATAACGCTTCCGGCAATGGAGAATGATATGACTGCGAGAAGAGTGTTAAAACTCAGTTTTTCTTTTTTCATGTTTTTTCTCCTTCAAACTTCATCAGGTATACCTTGCAATTCGTGCGTTCCCAAGATCTTTTTTTATGCTAATTTTACTATATAGGATATGATTATTTTAATAAATAGCCAAAAAATTTTTTTAGACCAGTCCAAAATGCATACTTCCACTATTTTGGACTTTGTTATATAATAATGGTACAAGTTCAGAAGTTCCCTGCTGGCGGTAGAATACACGCCGTATACATTTTTAAAGGAGAATACAATGAAAAAGATTACCCCTGACTTCTTTAAGGAATACGTTAATACAACAGATATGCAGTATAACGGCAACGACCTGTTTTCGTTTGTTCGCTATGACACCGTTTTTGAAGAGGACAAATATGTTTCCAATCTATGGCTTTTTGACATGAACACCAACACTGTCAAAGAACAGCTGACTTTCGACGATTCTGTCGGCATGCACCAGTGGCTCGATGAAGAAAACATTATCATCGCAACAGCTAGAACCGAAGCAGAAAAAGCCGCACAGGAAAAAGGAATCCCTTTAGTAATTTTTTATAAGTTTAATATTCTGAGCAAGGAATATACCAAGCTGTTTGAAGTATACAAGAATGTCTACAAATTTGAACGTATCGATGATGATCGCTATCTTCTGCTGGCCAGCGAAAATAAAATGCGTGATCGTTACCTGGAAGCCGCCGGCGGCGACTGGGATGAGTATATCAAGATTCAAGAAAAGGAAAGCAAATACTTTATCGCCGATGAAGTTCCGTTTTGGACGAATGACGGAGGATACTGTAATCAGGAGCGTGGCCGAGTCTATCTTTACGACAGCGGCGAGTTGAAGCAACTTACACAGGATGATATCAGCGTTTATGATATCAAATCCTACAAAAATCTGTACGGCCTCTTTTACGGCGTAGAATCCGGCGGCATGCAGCGAACTGAGGGCAAAGTCTATAAAATCAACTACAAAAACATGGAGATTACACCGATTGATGACTCAAACCATTACATCTACACCAAGATTCAACCGATTGATGAAACGCATATTTTGCTTGGTCGCAATGACCGAAGTTTTCATGGGGAATATCAAAATGAATACATTGACATTTTAGATATGAATACCGGCGAGTTTACAAGAAACAACAAAACTACAAATATCCACTACTACGATAATGTGCTGACCGACATTACCTATCTCAGTGGCTGGTTAAACAAGATCTTGACAACGCCAAACGGTATCATCTATATCAGTACGCGCGGCGGCAGTTCCAAACTCTACTTCAGTCCATTCGGCGATGACAGTATGCAAGAACTGACACATCCGGATGGCAAAATTCTGGACTACTTCCTCTGCGGCGACAAAATTTACATGTCTGCGATACGTGGTCTCTCTGGAGGCGAATTCTATATTCTTGACCTTGTCACCGGTAAAGAAACGCAGGTTAGCAACTATAACGACCATTTAGAAAATGAATACAACTATCCGCAAATGGAAATCTGTAATTTCATAAATTCCGACGGTCTGGAAATTGAGGGTTGGCTGATGAAACCAGTCGATTTCGCTCCAGATAAAAAATATCCGGCGATCCTCTTCATCCATGGTGGTCCAGGCTCTGCTTATGGCCCGGTAGCAACTCACGAAATGTTTGCGATGTGCGCGGAAGGCTATGGTGTTTTTTACTGTAACCCAAGAGGTTCTGAAGGAAAGGGCGGTGCTTTCGCTGATATTCGCACGAAATGGGGTACTGTTGATTATCGGGATCTTATGGAATTTACCGATACAGTTCTCGCGCGTAATCCTTGGATTGACATAAGCCGGGTCGGCATCACCGGTGGTTCTTACGGCGGCATCATCATCAACTGGATTATCGGCCATACGAACCGTTATAAAGCAGCCATTTCTGACCGCTGTGTTTCTAACCTGATTAGTGACTATGGCATGTCAGATATCGGTTTCCCATGCAATAAAGATACCTATGGAACAACCCCTTGGGAAAATCTTGAATATCTTTGGAACCAATCCGGACTGAAATACGCTCCGAATATCAAGACACCGGTTCTCTTTATCCATGGCGTGGATGACTACCGCTGCACCTATGACCATGCTCTTCAGCTGCACAGCGCGATTACCTACTTCGGCGGCATATCTAGAGTTTTCGCGGTCAAAGGCGAAACACATGAACTTTGCCGCAGCGGAAGTCCCAAAAACCGGGAACGCAGAATTCTCGAAATGCTTCATTGGTTCGAAAAATATCTGTAACAGGAAGGACGGGTGAAAAAAAATGAACAAAAACAGCATGGCATACAAATATCTTATGGTCCTCATTGCAACCTGCACGACGGTCGTTTATTTTATCCCTTATGCATGCAATGATTTCTACAACCATTTTATCGACACCTATCATATTACATACGGCCAGGCCGGAGATCTTCTTACGTTCTTTGGCATCACCGCTGTCATCGGCTATTTTATCGGCGGTTGGGTTGCCGATAAATTTAATCCCAAAATGCTGGTGGTGTGGTCGGCGATTTTAACCGGTCTTGTCGGAACTGTGGTGGCGTTCTCTACCTCCTTTACGATTCTTAAAATCATGTACTTTCTCTTTGGCATCACCAGTACTTGCATGCACTGGAGCGCCTTTTTGAAGGTAATCAAAAATATTGGAGGAGATGACGAACAAGGTAAACTTTTTGGATTTTATAATTTTTCCTACGGTCTGTTCGGCATCGCTTGTACCTACCTGATTCTCGGTATGATGGAAACCGCATTGGCAAAATATGAATTCCGCGGCGGTATGATGATTTACTGCGTCATCTCCGTTGTCTTTGGTATTCTAACATGGATCTTTGTTCCATATGATGAAGAAAAGGCAAAAGCCAGAGAAGGGGCTGATGATAAAATTGACTTGAAGCTCATCGGCAAGGTTCTCAAAATGCCGATCACCTGGTACTTAGGTCTCTTTACGCTCGGTTACTTCCTTGTTCGTTCTACTGTGCCTTACCTGAATCCATATATGACCGATGCCTTTGGGGTATCCATTGGCATCGCTGCACTTGTCACTAACACACTGCGCAGCGGCATGAACCTCATCGCCGGACCAGTCGGAGGTTTCTTTATCGACCGCCTCAAAAGTTCTACAAAGGTTGTCATGGTCGGAGGCATTGGAACCCTGCTATTTACTATCGTGCTGATGTTGGTGCCGCAGCAGCATAACATGATTATTCTGCTGATTACCGTCTGCATTATCCTGCTGCTGTTTTCTTATGTTAACTCAACTGCGCTTTACACACCGGTCACTGAAGCGAGGGTTCCGTTCAAATATGTCGGAACTGTTTTGGGCGTCGCATCTGCAATTGGTTATTCCTCGGATATTTGGCTGTATAACCTCTGTGGGACGTGGTTGGACAACAATGGCAACGCAGGCTATTCCTATATTTGGCTTCTGCAGGCTTTCGGCGCAATTATGATGATCGTCATGGGTCTGCTCCTCGCAGCCACTTACAAGAAAGTACGTAAAAATGGAAATCAAACTGAATCGTAACAATAATACCCCGATCTATTTACAAATCAAGAACGCGATTGCCCAGTTGATCCTCTCCGGCCAACTTCCTGCTTCTTTTAAACTACCGTCGGAGAGAAGCATAGCGGACGATCTCGGGGTTTCCCGCACAACGATGGTGAGAGCTTATCAGGAATTGATTGCAGAAGGTTTAGTTATCGTTTCTGCAAAACCGAAGGGTTATTTTGTCCGAGAAGCGGCAAAAAAGACACCGATGCGTATTTTTCATCCGCTTGCCAAGATGATACGCTACACTTATACTGACAAAGAAAACCTTTTTGACGACCTTTTCAGCCAATCCGGCACCTTAGATTTAATTTCTCTCGCGGGGATCAATGTCAATGTGGCTGAAGAAGAAGATATTACCTACCACTATAATGATTTTGTCAGTCTTGACGACAAGGAATCATTTCGTTTAAAAACAAATATCCGTCGCATTTTAAGCAAGCATGACATCTTTGTCGGAGAAAAAAATATTCAGCTTGTTGCGGAAACCACTCAAGTACTTGAATACATCTCTCAGCTTTATTTGAAGGAGGGGGACAACATCATTGTCGAAGAACCTGTGGTTGCAAGCACTGTCAATGTGTTTCGAAATCGCGGCATCAACGTAATCTGCGTAAGGATGACCGAAAACGGTATGGACCTTGATGACCTTGAAAAACTACTTCCGCTGTATCAGCCAAAGTTCATCTACACCATGCCGAATCTGCACAATCCCACCGGAATCGTTATGCCGTTGGAACACCGTATGCGGCTTCTAACTATTGCAGGTCATTGGGGTGTTCCGATTATTGAAGAAAACTCCGTTCGCGATTTTCGCTATGACGGCAAGGAACTCCCATCTTTGTATGCGTTGGATAACAACCAAATGGTCCTCTACATTGATACTTTTACCTTGACATTCCTCCCAGGCAACAAAATTGCCTATGTAGTAGGTCCTCCCGAGCCAATCGAAATGATTGGTAAATTAATCTCGACCGGTCAAATGACTATATACAAGATGAGCCACGCTATGCTCAATTCTTTTATCGAAAGCGGTGCTTTTGAACGACGTGTGCAATTTTTACAGAGGTATTATAGACAAAAGAGAGACTATCTTTGCCGGCGACTGATACCGCTCGTCGAAAAGGGACTAATATTCCAAATTCCAGAGGGTGGCCTGTGCCTGTGGTGTAAACTTCCGGAAGACGTTAACGAAAAAAAGCTCTTCGCGCTCTGTAAGCAGCGTGGCGTACTTTACATGCCGGGCAGCGTTTTTTTCCCTTACGGTTACAGCGGAAGCGGCTATATTCGACTTTGTTTTTCTTCCGCAAGCGAGCAGCAGATTGACCGGGCAGTTGAAATTTTGGATATTACTATGGAACTCAGCAAAGACAATATAGGGAGGAGGGTTTGCGAAACCAATCCGCAGTTTCGTGAATAATCATGGACGCAATCACACAGAATCGGCGCGAATTTCACAAATTTGCAGAAACGAGCTGGAATGAAATTCGAACAAGCGCGAGAATTGCCGAAATTCTGGAAACAGCCGGAGTTCAGACCATTCTCATGGGCAGAGATGCTGTTAACGTCGAAACTCTCCACTCGCCGATTGAACTCTCCATGCAGCAAAGACAACAAAACATGCGCCGAGCGCTGCAGCAGGGAGCTAAAAATGCTTTTGTTGAAAAAACAGATGGTTATCCAGGCGTGGCTGCAATTATCGATACCGAAAAATCCGGTCCAACCATTGCCCTTCGTTTTGATATCGACGGTTTGCCATACGAAGAAGCTTGTTTTCCCGATGACAGAGTCGTAATGGAAAACTTTCGTTCTGTAAACCCAAGCTGTGTTCATGCCTGTGGGCATGATGGGCACATTGCCATTGGGCTAGAGCTTGCACGACGTATCAGAAGTCACATTTCGAATTATCGCGGCATGATTAAATTACTTTTCCAGCCAGCAGAAGAAACGATCCTCGGTGCACAGTCCATGGTGGATAAAGGGCTTTTAAGTGATGTGGACTATTTTCTCGCGGTTCACCTCGCACTTTCTGCAGAGAGAGTTCCGCTGCCCTCTCACGCGATAGCCTGCGGTGTTTGCGACTTCATGAGCAATCATCGCTTGGATGTCACATTCCACCCCAACACTGTATCCTATGACGCTGCACAAGGAACGCACAGTACACTGCTCGCTGCTTGCAGTGCGGCACTGAATCTGCACTGCATCGCGTCACACGAAAAAGGTCTTTGCCGTATCAACGTAGGCCAACTCAAAGCAACTTCCTGCCCAAACAGTAATATTCCAAACTACACCATAAGTTTGGAATACCGCGGGCAATTTCGGGAAATCTCTGACTATCTTCAAAGAAGGATTGTGAATATTCTCAACGGCACTGCGAAAACTTATGGGCTGACCTATACCGTCATCGATCATGGGGAAGTTCCTGCCGGTCGCAGCGACTTTGCTATGATGGATTTTGTGCAGGCAGAGGCAACCCAAATTCCATGGTTTAAAAAGATTTACTATGAGGGAAATCTTGGTGGAACGGACGATGCTGCCGTCATGATGAATTACGTACAAAAAAACGGAGGTTTCGGTACTTACATCGGCATCGGTACCGATATCACTGCACCCTTACATAACCCCCGCTTTGACTTTGATGAAAGTTGCCTTCCGGCTGCTGCCACATTGCTAGAACGCCTAATTCAAAGGCTCGGTCAAAGCTAATCAGTATCATCAGTCCGGTCTATATCGGACTGCATAGCATCCAATCTGTATTTATTCGGCTTGCCGTTCTGTTGAAAGAATCTCCGCGCGATTTCTCACGCGGAGATTCTATGTTTGTTGTACACGCTTTTACTTCTTCACATCGGCGTCCAATGCCTTGTCAATAAGTTCCTCCAATTCCTTCTTTTGTGCCTCTCCGGTAACCGCACCTACAATCGGATCGCCTACGATGCAGCCGTTTCTGTCAACTACATAGGTTGTCGGGAAAGCGTACACATTTGTGACGAATTTCCCTGCCTCGCTGTTTGAATCAAAATAAATGTTCTGATACGTCGCACCCTTCTTTTGCAGAACCGCCTTTGCCTCATCGATGGCTGTCTGGTTGCCGTCCAGCGTAAAGGAATTCACGCCGATTACCGCACCGTCTTTTTTGGAGAATTCCTGATTCAGACTGTCCAAATCCGAAAGCTCGCCGACGCATGGACTGCAGGTTGTAAACCAAAAATTCACTACCGTAAAGGCATGTGAGGAGAACAGCTCGTCGCTTTTGACCTCGTTTCCGTCTAAATCCTTCCCTGTAAATGATGGGAATACCTGTTTTCCATCCGCATCTGCCGGCATGCTCATGCCACCGTCCATCAGTTTTTGGATTTCGTCTGGATATTGTTCTTCAATCGCGGTCAGCTTTTTTTCAATATCGCTGACTTTCTCTGCCCCCTCACGAAGCAGTTTCAGCTCATCCTCTGTAAACTGGTCGCTGATCGTCTCGATGGTCGCGAGTAGAAATTCCCCGTAGTTCTTACCGTCTTCCACCATCGCCATACCCTTATCAGCCTGCATGAAGACCTTTTCCCAAAGCTCACTGTTCTCTGTCAGGATCTCCGTTTCCTGTGCCATCAGGTCCTGATACATGGAAACCGCCTCCTCGGCATTCTTCGGCTTCCCATCCGATTTGCCTGCGTCTGTGCCGCACGCCGCCAGGGCCAGCATCATACATATCACGAGCAGCAGAGTTAAAAATTTCTTTGTGTTCATATTCGTTCCTCCTAGATTTTCATTCTGAACGTGTCGTTCATTCTAATTTTTAGCTTTCATTCTAAATTTTTTCGCGATGGGTTTCCCGCACCACATACGCCCTTGCCGTCTCCGAAGCCGCAGCGAAAACGGATTGCTCCGGTTGGACAGACTTTAGCGCACATACCACAGCGGATACATTCCGCGTGATCAGGATTTTTTGTTACATCGACATCCATCTTGCATGCCTTTTCACATTTTCCGCAAGATACGCATTTCTCCTGCTCAACTTTCATGCCGACCAGCGACACCTTATTCATAAGCGCGTAAATCGCGCCCAGCGGGCACAGCCACTTGCAAAATGGGCGGTAAAAGATGACGCTCAGCACGAGGATACTCGTCAAAATGCCGAGTTTCCATGTAAACAGCTTGCCAAGTGCCGCGCGAATTCCGGTGTTGACGGCTGCCAACGGGATAGCTCCCTCAAGGACGCCCTGCGGACAAAGGTACTTGCAGAAGAACGGATCTCCCATTCCCACATCATTTACCAAGAGTGCCGGAAGCAGCACAACCATAACCAGCAGAACTGCGTATTTTAGATAGGTCAAAGGCTTAAGACGTTTCGTCGAGAGTTTTCTGACCGGTATTTTATGCAAAAGCTCCTGAAACCATCCAAACGGGCACAAAAACCCGCAGATAGCACGTCCGAGCAGCACCCCGAACAGGATCAAAATCCCCGTAATATAATAGGAAAAGCTGAATTTTGACGAGCCTGCGACCGCCTGAAAAGCTCCGATCGGACACGCGCCTCCCGCAGCCGGGCAGGAATAGCAGTTCAGTCCCGGCACGCACATGGTTTTTGCCGTTCCCTGATAAATGCTGCCGTTTCCAAAGTTCAAAATCCGGTTATTCGTGCAAAGCGTGGCAGCTGCCTGTATCCATCCCCGAAAAGAGACCAGCGTCTGTGAAACACTTCTTTTTTTCTTATCCAATTCCCACACACTCCAAACATAATCTGATTGCTTTGTCGAGGACTAAGCCTGCCTCCCCGCGCCAAATGCCAACAGCCAGCATCGCGGCGCCGCAGACAAGCAGGCTTATCTGCAAAACAATTTTCTTTAATCTCGCGTCCATTTTTATAGGCTTCAATCTCCTCTTTCTCCTTTTTTTGTTTTATTCTATCACGCTTCATATAAAATTCATGTTAAGAACCGTCGATATTTACATTTTCGTTGAAGTTCAAATTTTAAAATCTTAAAAGTTCCGCTTTGCATCCCCAAGTCGGTATATTCATTTACGCGATCATTCACCGTCAAAAAACGCTGAAGCCAAGCCAACGACTTGCTTTCACGACCATGCATCCTAAATGGACGCATTTACTTGTGGACGATGACCTTTTCGAACCCCTTTCACGCAGCCTGTCCTTTCGCGAAATGGAGTCGAACCTACATGCTAAGAACCACTTTTATTCGCATTTATCATTTCAGTAATATTAAATGGAGGCAATACAACAGGCTCCATCCCAGGCTGCGCCGTCAAGATTGACACTTCGCTTCTAATATAAGGCATCACAATAGCAACTGCATTTTGTTGAATAATTTCATCACTTGCATCGCCCTCATAGAAGAAAAATCCGGATGCCTGAATCTCAAAAGTATATTCCTCTTTCTTTTCTCCACTTATGCGTACTGATACTTTTTTCTCATTTGGATCGGATATATTTGTACCAATTCTTATCGAAAAAGACACTGCAAGTTCATTTTCACTATGCAGATTTATACGCTTAAATGTAATTTCATCAAAAACTAACGCATTTAGTTTTAATATGCACCCCATCATACCCTCCTATGCACTCAGCCGTCTTTCTGTATTGACATCGTACAAACATTTATTTCTCGTCTCGGCAACAATTACTTTTTCACATATATATGCTATCTTATCTTCTACATTGAAGTCTGAATCAAAGCAAATCGGAGATATCGTGAAAAAAGTTTCGTTGCTGAATGTTTCGTTTTGAATCTTTACCTGTTGCTTCTCTAAAAAAGAAATATATTCTTCAATCTCTTTGTTGGAGAGTTCAAAATATTCATTTTCTTTTGGCAACATATCAGCTGGGATTGACATCGAATCTTCAGAATATGAAAATATCTCTTCTTTCTCAAAATCATATTCAGCAACAATAATTTTTTGCTCAATTGAGTCACGAAACACAGAATCCATTGTTTTTTCGTTTTTCAGCATTGCAATTATAT